>ERZ839767.411-NODE-411-length-75764-cov-4.494287_pt1 | contig 75764 bp, 56 predicted proteins | sample MGYA00519879_ERZ839767 | MGnify/ENA primary metagenome ERZ839767 (study PRJEB31850, sample SAMEA3708852) | human gut metagenome | biome: human gut; feature: human-associated habitat; material: faeces | place: China | collected 2014 ...
GGCCTCAAATATCTTGGAACCAATATAAGAAGCCTTCACATCCAACTTTACATTCTCGTTATTGAAACGCTGCTTGGCTACCTTCTCCAACTCATAAAAGGCTTCTTCCCTATACCGTGCCTTATGACCACGGGCCTGAGGCATCCGCCGCATCCAGTCCAGCTCCGTACGGTACAAATTGTTCGCCCTGGCAATCTCGGCACTGGTAGCATCGATGCGTTCCTGCCGCTTTTCCAGATAAAAGCTATAATTACCTTTATATTGATAAATCTGCCGGTTGTCTATTTCTAAAATTTCCGAACAAACCCTGTCGAGAAAATAACGGTCGTGTGTAACCATTAACAAACTCAGGTTTCCTCTCCGAAGATACTCTTCCAGCCACTCCGTCATATCCAAATCCAGATGGTTGGTCGGTTCATCCAGTATCAGCAAGTCGGGCTCGGTAATCAATACATTGGCCAAAGCAACCCGTTTAAGTTGCCCTCCGGACAAATGTTTTATCGGTTGCTCAAAATCACGAATCTTCAACTGCGAAAGAATTTGTTTGGCTTTCCGCTCATAATCCCAGGCCTTCTCGTGTTCCATACGTGCGAGTAACTCCTCCAATCCGGGATTACCCTCCGTCTCCATACAGTGTTCGTACTCCTTGATTAAATCCACGGTAGAATTTCCGTGATAGAAACAAGCCTCCAACACGGTCAGTTCTTCGGGATATGAAGGACTCTGTTCCAGATATCCGACTTTTAAATCCCGGCGATAGACAATGTTCCCCTCCTCATATCCCTCCTTATCAGCCAATATATTTAATAAGGTAGTCTTCCCGCTTCCGTTCTTCGCAATCAAACCGATGCGTTGTCCTTCGGCTATACCGAAAGATATTTGATGAAACAAAACCAAATCGCCGAACGATTTGCTCAACCCCTCTACTTGTAAATACGGATTTGCCATTATATAACTGCCTCTACTTCTGCTTTAATTCGTACATATTCTTTTTGCAATTCACACTTTTCTCCCTTTCGCAAAGGCTCATAGATAAGACGCTGCAAATCGACAACGACCTCTGTATCACGAAAGCGAAGCGCCGGATATTCCTGTCCTCCGTCTATCACAGTCACCCAATCCATCCCATCAATTTCGTTTACTAGAATCGTACCAAAAGCAATGCCGAACGCAGTCCACACCTCCTTTTGATTCGGAGTAAACCAATCACTGTCTATCATTTGCTGAATACGTTCCATATCCTGCTCAGCCGGACTAAAATCTTTCTTCAACCTTTTCTTTATTTGGGAAGTGGCCCATTCAAAGGCTTCATTTACTTCATTGATTTCCAACACGCGAATTGGGATGTATTCTTTAGGATACTTCTTCTTCTCATCCCTTAAATCCAACGAAGCGATGATTCCCTCTGCCATCTCTACCGAAGCATCCTGCAAGGTAGTGAAAGAACATTCGGCTAGGGTATTCAACTTACCGGTAACCCAACTATGCGTCACATAATTTTCGCCCGATTCCACAAAGGTTTCCCAACTGTAAACACATTCCCACTCGCCAACCTTTACTTTTTGGGCACGGGTATTTTGTCTCAATTCATCCGAAATTACCTCTTTGGCATACGTCGGAGAGGCATCTTTAAATACGGATATACGAAAATTTCCGGACCATTTTTCCGGATTATAGAATAAGAAGCTCCCTTCTTCATCTTCAAATTCATTCCAGGTGTCAGGATATTGCAGGGAAAACCATCCGCCCGGAGATATATATTTCTTTGTATTCATACTATGAATCATTTAAGTTTAGCAAGTTTCCTTTTTTCATTCAGTAATAAAAAAGACTTTGCTTTTGATTGAAAAGAATGCTTTGCAAGCGCAAATTCGCTTCCGGAAATAAAGCTTTGTGATGAATTACCCCCATGATAAGTGGATGCTTTACCAAATAGTCGCATCTTATAAGGAGCTCTCCGTTGCGGATAGTTCATATCACTTTATTACTTTACCTTCCTACTACTTTATTTTAGCGGTAACACCTCAATCCAATAATCATCCGGGTCATTGATAAAATAGAGTCCCATCGCTTCGTTCTCAAAACAGACGCATCCCATTTCTTTGTGGAAACGACGTGCGTCATCGTAGTCGCCTGCTACACGAAAACAAAGATGACTCTCATTCTCACCCAGTTCATAAGGTTCTTTATGGTCACGCAACCAAGTTAGTTCCAACTTAAAATCAGTGGTATCATCAACCATAAAAACCAATATAAAAGAGCCGTCAGCAGCTTCCTTACGAGAACCTTCGTGCAATCCCAATGCCTTTTGATAAAAAGCGATACTGCGTTCCAAATTGGTAACATTCACATTAAAGTGATCAAATCTTGCCTTGATTTCCATATTCTTTATTTTTATTTAATTATTTACGTTTATTTGTTTCCAGAAAGTAGTTCTTTAATTAATCAGCCCGTTCCATTCCGCAAGTTCCTTCACTCATTTTCAACTTTCAACTTTCCATTTTCAATTATTTCCCTATCGGCTGTACTTTCGCACGTGTTTCCTTCGATATTTCGAGAAACATATAATTTACCTGCCCCGAATGAATCGCCTCTTCATTCTCCTTATATTTATTCGTCGCATACTCACGCGATTTTTCGAAAGTAAAACGCGACATTTCATACTGCGACTTCCCAACCATAGTAGAATCTAACTTCTCTTCCGGAAAGAAATCATCCAAATTCACATCACCGATAATGGTCGTTTCCAGGAAATTAATATCTTTATGAGATTTGTCGGTATAATACCCTACAAACATGTGACCCGGAATACGGACTAAAATGGGATTTATATTAATCGCTTTCAATAATGAGGCAAACAAAACACTTCCGTCCACACAATTAATCTGCGCCGCCTCCAACGCATCGTCTACCGTACGCACACGTTGCGCAAAGACAACATTGGACGAAAGACTTGTGTTCGATATAGAACTGTATTTAAAATTTCTTTTCTGTAAAACATACCACAGCGCATAAACCTGTTTATCCACCTGTGATACTTTTCCTTGATACCCCGTAAACCTATTTACGATGCGGGCATTCAAAGCCTCCCGCAACAACTGGTCAATCATTGGATGTTCTTCGTTGACATAGGCTGCAAAATAAAGACTTGTATCATGGAATTTGTTGCGGGAATCCATATAGCCCAAGGGACACTCATTCACACTGCGCATGGAATAAGTCTTGGTTTTCTGCGAGAACTCTTTTTTATTTAATGTAACCTTTACCGCAATGGTTACCGGAACAGATTGCGCATTATTTTTTAAGGCTTCATAATTCCACATGAATTCGGGATAGATATAATATTCGGTATTAGGTTTCGAGAGGATAAATTCAGAAACCGATTCCGAAAAGAAAGGAGTAGCGGCGATATTTATTTGTACGCGGGTATTGGCATAAGTAGATTTCACTTTTACAGCCACACCCGACAAAGGTTTACCGACATAATTGCTATCTGCCGGAACGATGATTTCCGCATCGGTCGTGGCGGTAGAAAGAATGGTTGAAGGAAATATATTGCCTCCCAACTCATCCGTAATTTCAAAAGAGCGTACTAACAGATAACTGCGGCATACATATAGTATGCCGCCAATTACCATTAATAATAGTAATACTATTGTTGTAAGTTTCCAGATGTTCTGTCGTAATACATACATTTTATCTTACCGCAATACTTTCCACTTCAACCAACACATTCTTCGGAAGCGCTCTCACAGCAACAGCCGAACGAGCAGGAAATGCACCATCGAAATATTTAGCATATACGGCGTTCATCTCAGCAAACATAGCCATATCAGCCATAAACACAGTTGTCTTTACAATGTTGGCAGTTGTTAATCCGGCTTCAGCCAAAACGTTTTTAATATTCTCAAACACCTGGGTGGTCTGTTCAGTGATACCCCCTTCAACTACTTCACCTGTAGACGGATTGATAGGAATTTGTCCGGAAAGAAATACCATACCATTTACTTCTACAGCTTGACTGTAAGGCCCTATAGCTGCCGGGGCTTTTGTTGTTGCAATTACTTTTTTCATTGTTTTAATTTATTAAACTATTAAACAAATTTACAAATGCTAAATTACGGCTTTTGTTTAAAAAAAGCAGCATATTGCCTAAACAAAATAAAGTGTTTTACGTTCCTTTAACACCAGACGAAACAATCTCTGAATGTTTAAACCAAAAAAATCAGATAAAAAGAACGGAGTTCTAAAAATAATTACTATTTTTGCAAAGTCATTTGTTAACAGGATTCCGCCGGGAATTAAAAACAACAACAATCAATCAATAAATATAATAACAGTACACATAATTTCCCCTTTTCTTAGTTCGACCATTAAAAAGCGCAAATCGAAATAGAAAAAGCGAAGACCTATTTTGCGTTTAGAAAAGGAGATTTTATAGATTTATTAATAATATCTATATGTATAACATCATTCAATTAAATGACAAATCACTCACTGATTTGCAGCGCATTGCCCAAGAGCTGGGTATTTCTAAAGTTAACACATTCACCAAAGAGGATTTAGTTTACAAAATCTTGGATGAGCAAGCCATTGCCGGAGCTTCTAAAAAAGCTTCTGCGGAAAATGTAAAAGAGAACCGCAAGCGCTCGCGCATTAATGTGAAGAAAGAAAGCGTTGACAGAGTATATACAGCTAATCAGGAAAAAGCGGAAAAGGTAGAAGAGCCTACTAAGAAATTTATTAAGCCGGCTACAACTCCAAATATTCCGGCACCGGCAACTCCTGTTGCACAAGAAGAATCAGTACCTGCTCCCGCACCTAAAGAAGATTCTAAAGACGAAACAGTTACCGCTGAAGCTCCAAAGAAAAGAGGACGGAAACCCGGAAGCAAAAACAAAGCGGCAGTAACTAAAGAAGAACCCGCTAAAGAAGTGTCCGCTAAAGAAGAAAATAAAAAAGAGACTAAAAGCATAAAGATAAAGAAAGAAACTCCAATTGACGAGAACCTGCTTTTTGCAGATAAAGAAGAAAGTCTGGAAGAACCTTTGCTTCCCATCAATACGGACGATTTCATTCCTATCGAAGATTTACCGGTAGAAAAGGCAGAGATTCCTTCTGAGCTTCTAAGCAAATTTGAAACGACAAAAATGGAGCCGGAAGTCGTAACCAATAACAAACCGGCTATTCGTCCAAAATCTCCGAAATTCAATAATCAACAACGCGCTCAATATAAAGAAAAGGAGAAAGAATCGGAAGATAATAATGTTGCTCCGGCACCGGCAGCAGCCCCTCAGGCAGAGCGTAAAACAATAGAAAGAGAAAAACCTTATGAGTTCGAAGGCATTTTAACAGGTACAGGCGTACTCGAAATCATGCAAGACGGATATGGATTCCTTCGCTCTTCAGACTATAATTACCTTTCTTCACCCGACGATATTTATGTATCCCAATCACAAATAAAATTATTCGGACTTAAAACCGGCGATGTAGTAGAAGGTTCTATTCGTCCGCCCAAAGAAGGAGAAAAATACTTTCCTTTGGTTAAGGTTCTGAAGATTAATGGTAAAGACCCGTCTGTTGTACGTGACCGGGTTCCGTTTGACCATTTGACTCCCCTCTTCCCCGATGAAAAGTTCCGTTTGTGTAAAGGTTACAATGATAACTTGTCCGCTCGCGTAGTAGATATGTTTTCTCCTATCGGCAAAGGTCAACGCGCACTGATTGTAGCACAGCCCAAGACCGGTAAAACCATTTTAATGAAAGACATAGCTAACGCTATTGCAGCCAATCATCCGGAAGTATATATGATTATGCTCCTTATTGATGAACGCCCGGAAGAAGTAACCGATATGGCACGCAGCGTCAATGCCGAAGTGATAGCTTCCACCTTTGACGAACCGGCCGACCGCCATGTAAAAATAGCAGGCATCGTATTAGAGAAGGCTAAACGAATGGTTGAATGCGGACATGACGTAGTGATATTTCTTGACTCTATCACTCGTTTGGCACGCGCTTACAATACGGTATCTCCGGCATCCGGAAAAGTGCTCTCGGGAGGTGTAGACGCTAATGCTCTTCATAAACCCAAACGATTCTTCGGAGCAGCCCGCAACATCGAGAACGGAGGTTCACTGACCATCATTGCTACCGCTTTAATTGACACCGGTTCCAAAATGGACGAAGTCATCTTTGAAGAGTTCAAGGGTACAGGTAATATGGAATTACAGTTAGACCGTAACTTATCGAATAAACGTATCTTCCCGGCTGTTAACATTGTGGCTTCCAGCACCCGTCGGGACGACTTGTTACTCGACAAACAAACTCTTGACAGAATGTGGATACTCCGTAAATATCTGTCGGACATGAATCCTATTGAAGCAATGGATTTTGTAAAAGACCGTTTGGAAAAGACTAAAGACAACGAGGAATTCCTGATGAGTATGAATTCATAATCGATGTATAAAAATAAAAACAAAGCAGGACAATTCCTTTTCGGATGTCCTGCTTTGTTTTTTATTATTTTAGCTCCGATTTAAAACGGAAGGTCATCTTTCTCGTCCGTTGCGCTAAAATCAGCCGGGGCTTCCGGAGCCGGTGGGAACGGCATGGCATCCGCCGGTTGAGGACCTGCCGGAGACGCTGCTACACGCTCTACTTTCCATGCGCGGATACTATTGAACCAACGCCCGTTCCATTCACGTGCGTCAATATCAAAAGAAACCATTATTTCTTCACCGGCTTTGATATTAAACTGTTCTATTTTATCTACACCAAATACATCGAAACACATCTTACGAGGGTATTGGTCGTGTGTTTCAATTACATATTCCTGTACTTTCCACTCATTTCCTGTTCTCGAAGTTCCTCCTCTGGGTTCAAGAACCGCAATTACTTTTCCACTTAATTCCATTTCTAATTATTTAAATTATGTTGCGAAAGTACGATTTTCCTATATACTACGCTAATTTTACACCGTTTTTTTGCAAAGCTTACACAATATTTTTGTAGCTTTGTAACCTAATAGAAAGAATATAAATATAAAATAAATAACTATGAAGTTCATTGTTTCAAGTACTGCCTTATTCAGTCATTTACAGGCAATCAGCCGTGTTATCAATTCCAAAAATACATTACCGATTATGGAGTGTTTCCTGTTCGATATGCAAGATGGAACACTCTCTATTACAGCCTCTGACACGGAAACAACTATGATTACCTCACTGGAGGTTTCCGAAAGTGACAGCAACGGACGTTTTGCTATTGTATCCAAAACAATTATGGATGCCATGAAAGAAATTCCGGAACAACCGCTGACTTTCAATATTAACATGGAATCATTGGAAATTACCGTTCAATATATGAACGGACAATATAGTGTGATGGGACAAAATGCCGATGAATATCCGCAACCTGCCCAAATGGGTGAGAATGCCGTACATGTAGGCATGGCGCCAAATATTCTGCTAAGCGGTATCAACCGTTCTATTTTTGCTACAGCCGATGATGAGCTCCGTCCGGTAATGAACGGTATCTATTTCGATATTACTCCTGAAAGCATCATCATGGTAGCATCCGACGGACATAAACTGGTACGTAACAAAAACTATGCGAGCAAAGGCACTGAAAAAGCAGCCTTCATTTTACCAAAGAAACCGGCTAATCTTCTTAAAAACGTTTTGCCGAAGGAAGTGAATGAAGTAAGCATTGATTTTGACGACCGCAACGCCACCTTTACGTTAGAAAACTACCGTTTGGTATGCCGCTTGATTGAAGGTCGTTACCCGAACTACAATTCGGTGATTCCGCAAAATAACCCTTATAAGATTATCATCGACCGTCAGGTAATGTTAAGCGCTCTGCGCCGTGTGTCAGTTTTCTCTTCACAGGCTAGCAGCCTTATTAAATTGCGTTTACAGGAAAATCAAATCGTAGTTTCTACACAGGACCTCGATTTCTCAACTTCCGCAGAAGAGACACTTAGCTGCGAATATACAGGTAACCCGATGAGCATTGGTTTCAAAGCTCCATTTTTAATTGACATCTTAAACAACATCTCCGGACAGGATATCATTATAGAATTGGCAGACCCTTCACGTGCTGGCATCATTGTACCGGCCGAACAAGAGGAAAATGAAGAGCTGCTGATGCTATTAATGCCTATGATGTTAAACGATTAATAACCTGACTAAACAGAATGAACCTAAATCTCAAAAATCCGATTGTTTTCTTTGACTTGGAAACAACCGGAACAAATATAAACTCGGATAGAATAGTAGAAATCTGTTATCTGAAAGTCTATCCAAACGGAATGGAAGAGACTAAAACCATGCGTATTAATCCGGAAATGCATATACCGGAAAGTGCAACAGCTGTGCATGGAATTCATGATGAAGATGTGGCAAACTGCCCCAAATTCAAAGAAGTGGCTGCATCCATCGCTCATGATATAGAAGGATGCGATTTGGCAGGTTTTAATTCGAACCGCTTTGATATTCCGGTTTTGGCAGAAGAGTTTCTTCGTGCAGGCGTAGATATCAATATGAGCAAACGTAAATTTATCGACGTACAGGTTATCTATCATAAACTGGAACAACGTACGTTATCGGCTGCATACAAATTCTACTGCGACAAGAACCTGGAAGATGCGCATACAGCCGAAGCGGACACGCGGGCAACGTATGAGGTATTGAAAGCCCAACTCGACCGCTATCCGGACGAGCTTCAAAACGATATGGCTTTCTTGTCCGAATATTCAAGTTTTAATCGCAATGTCGACTTTGCCGGACGTATGGTCTATGACGACAATGGCGTAGAGGTATTCAACTTCGGTAAATACAAAGGCATGCCGGTAGCTGATATTTTACGTAAAGACCCGGGGTATTACAGTTGGATATTACAAGGTGATTTTACCTTGAATACAAAGCAGATGTTGACTAAAATAAAATTGAGAGACGCCGGAAAGTAATTTTCCATCTGAGAAATAGCACATGTTACAAGGAAAGAAATTTGTATTAGGCATTACCGGAAGTATTGCGGCATATAAAGCCGCATACCTTATCCGGGGGCTTATTAAACGTGGAGCGGAAGTACAAGTAGTGATTACTCCCGCAGGAAAAGAATTTATTACGCCGATTACCTTGTCCGCTTTGACAAGCAAACCGGTTATCAGTGAATTTTTCGCTCAACGAGACGGGACATGGAACAGTCATGTAACATTAGGTTTATGGGCTGATGCCATGATTATCGCTCCGGCCACGGCATCCACTATAGGCAAAATGGCTAACGGCATAGCAGATAATATGTTGATAACAACTTATCTCTCTATGAAGGCTCCCGTATTCGTAGCTCCAGCCATGGATTTAGATATGTTCGCTCATCCGTCCACCCAAAAGAATCTGGAAACCCTCCGTTCTTATGGGAATCAGATTATTGAACCTACAGAAGGAGAATTGGCTAGCCATTTAGTAGGAAAAGGCCGTATGGAGGACCCCGAAAACATCATCAAGGTATTGGAAAACTATTTCGCTTCGACGAACGAATTAGCAAAAAAAAAAGTAATCATAACAGCCGGACCCACTTATGAAAAGATGGACCCGGTACGATTTATAGGCAACTACTCTTCCGGAAAAATGGGATATGCCTTAGCGGAAGAGTGTGCTCAACGGGGAGCCGAGGTCACTTTAATCAGCGGACCGGTACAACTCAAAACAACGCATCCGGGGATTCAAGTAATTGAAGTGGAAAGTGCAAAGGAAATGTACGAAGCCGCCACTCAAGCTTATCCACAAGCTGATGCGGCAATACTATGTGCTGCCGTAGCAGACTTTACTCCGGAACATATTGCCGAACAGAAAATAAAAAGAGAAGGAGACGACTTGGTTATACGGCTAAAGCCGACACAAGACATTGCCGCCACCTTGGGCAAGATGAAGAAAAAAGGACAGCTTTTAGTAGGCTTTGCATTGGAAACACACAACGAACAGCACAATGCGCAAGCTAAGTTACAACGTAAGAATTTTGATTTCATTGTATTGAACTCTTTAAATGACAAAGGAGCTGGATTCCGTTGCGATACTAACAAAATCACCATTATCGATAAGGATGGACAGAAAAACTATCCTCTTAAACCCAAAACGGAAGTAGCGAATGACATTATCAACCGTCTTTGTAAAGAATTGAACAAAAAGGAGGATTTGTAAAGGTATGCTACAATCACTATATATCCAGAATTATGCCTTGATAGATACATTAGATATCTGTTTCGATACGGGTTTCTCTGTTATTACAGGTGAAACCGGCGCCGGTAAATCTATTATTCTCGGAGCTATAGGCTTATTACTCGGACAGAGAGCAGACAGTAAAGCGATAAAAAACGGAGCAAACCGGTGTATAGTAGAAGCGCGCTTCAATATATCCGAATATCGGATGGAAGCCTTTTTCGAGGAGAACGATTTGGAATATGATAAAGATGAATGTATTCTCCGACGAGAATTGCTCGCTTCCGGTAAAAGCCGTGCTTTCATTAACGACGTACCGGCTTCTTTAACTCAAATGAAGGAGTTGGGAGAAAAATTGATTGATGTACATTCCCAACATCAGAATTTACTGCTCAACAAAGAAGGGTTCCAGCTAGGTGTTATTGATTTGGTAGCACAAAACGAAAAAGTTTTGTTGGACTACAAAAAATTATATTCTTCTTACAAAGAGTGTTGCCGCAAATTAGAAGAAACAATTGAAGAAGCCGAAAAAAACAAAGCTGACGAAGACTATGTCCGCTTCCAACTGGAACAACTGGAAGAAGCCAGGCTCTATGAAGGAGAGCAGGAAGAGTTGGAACAAGAAGCTGAGTTATTGAGCCATGCCGAAGAAATTAAGGCCGGACTATATAAGGTGAATGAAACCTTTTCTTCAGAAGAACAAGGTATTTTACCTGTCCTTAAAGAGGCATTGAATACATTGCGCGGACTGAATTCCATCTATCCGGCTACTGAAGAGTTGTCCGACCGATTGGAAAACAGTTACATCGAACTAAAAGATATAGAACTGGAAATAGACCGACACAATGAAAACATTGAATTTAATCCGGAACGATTGGAGATAGTAAACGAACGATTAAATTTAATCTATTCATTGCAACAAAAGCACAGGGTAAAGACTGTCAATGAACTGCTTGAGATTAGAGAAGCATATCAGACACGCTTGAATGCCATCACCTCTTCTGAAGATTTAATAGCTGAATTGACCGAAAAGAAAGAGAAACTCTCTAGACAGGTCATCAAATTGGCAGCAGAACTGACCAAACAACGTAAAAGTGCAGCCAAAGAAATAGAAAAGCAAATGCAAAGTCGATTGATTCCGCTAGGCATGCCTAATATACAGTTTAAGGTAGAGCTCACGCCCGATAAAGAACCGGATGCGAACGGAATGGATAAAGTAGCCTTTCTCTTTTCAGCGAATAAGAACAGTGCCTTACAAAATGTAGCGACTGTTGCTTCCGGAGGAGAAATTGCCCGCGTAATGCTCTCAATCAAAGCTCTAATTGCCGGAACAATGAACCTGCCGACTATTATCTTTGATGAAATTGATACGGGAGTATCCGGTGAGATTGCAGAAAAAATGGCTTGTATCATGCAGGAAATGGGACAAAATGGCCGACAGGTTATCAGCATTACCCATTTACCACAAATAGCCTCTCTGGGGTCTGCTCATTATAAGGTATATAAAAAAGACAATGAGACAGAGACAACCAGTCATATACGCAAATTAACAGAAGAAGAAAGAGTAGAAGAAATAGCCCATATGTTAAGTGGAAGTACACTTACCGAAGCGGCCATCAACAATGCAAAAGCATTGCTGAAACATTAAAAAACGACTTATGATAACAGAAAAAAGTGAAATGATATTCGGAGTACGCGCTGTGATTGAAGCCATAGAAGCCGGAAAAGAAATTGATAAGATTTTAGTAAAAAGAGACATACAAAGTGACCTCTCTAAAGAGCTATTCACGGCGTTAAAGGGAACTCTCATCCCAGTACAACGTGTTCCGGTTGAACGCATTAACCGGATTACCCGTAAAAACCATCAGGGAGTGGTTGCCTTTATTTCAGCCATTACTTATCAGCACACAGAAGACCTGGTTCCCACTCTATTTGAAGAAGGAAAAAGTCCAATCTTCGTCATGCTTGACGGTATAACGGATGTACGCAATTTCGGAGCCATAGCCCGTACTTGTAATTGTGCAGGAATCGACGCTATCATTATTCCTGCCAAGAATAGTGTCAGCGTGAATGCCGATGCTATGAAAACTTCTGCCGGTGCGCTACATACCCTACCGGTGTGCCGTGAACAAAGTTTGACTTCAACCCTCAAATATTTAAAAGAGAGCGGATTCAAAATTGTGGCAGCAACAGAAAAAGGCGATTACGATTATACCAAAGCAAATTATAAAGACCCTGTTTGCATCATTATGGGGGCAGAAGATACAGGTGTGCCTTATGAACACCTCGCTTTATGCGATGAATGGATAAAAATACCGATGTTTGGCAATATCGAATCACTAAACGTATCGGTTGCAGCCGGTATCTTGCTATATGAAGCAATCAGACAACGTGGATTTAAAGAATAAAACAGGAACAAGATATGAAAAAACTTTTATTGATAACCTTATGTGTGTTTACAAGCACTTTCTGTATGGCACAAACTCCCGGATGGGCAGGGAAAGCAAAGAAATCGGTTTTCTCCATTATCACTTATGATAACGATGATAAAATAAAAAGCACCGGAAACGGGTTCTATATAGACGATAAAGGAACAGGCGTATCAGATTATACTCTCTTTAAAGGAGCGAAACGTGCTGTCATTGTAGATGCTGATGGAAAACAGTATCCTGTTGATTGCATTTTAGGAGCTAACGAAATTTATGATGTGGTCAAATTCCGCGTTAAAGCTGATAAGGCTACCCCCGCTCTGACTATCGCCAAAAACACTCCGGAAAAGGGTGCGACTATCTATCTGCTTCCGTACTCTACACAAAAACAAACTTCTTTGCAAAACGGTAAGGTTGAAGAAGTGACCGATATTGAAGGTGGACATAAATACTATACTCTTCAACTTAATACGACTGATAAAATGGTCAGTTGTCCGGTAACCAACGCAAATGGAGAAGCTATCGGATTGATACAGAATGCAGCCTCGAATACTGAGAACAGCAGCTATGCAATCGGAGTCTCTTTCGCTTCGGGACTTTCTATAAACGCTCTTTCCGGTGGCGACTATGTATTAAACAATATAGGTATTAAGAAAGGATTCCCTGAAAAAGAGGACCAAGCCCTTGTTTACATTTACATGATTGCCAACTCCCTAAATGTGGAGGAGTATATCAACCTGCTGAATGAATTTCTTATCCAGTTTCCAAACAGTTCAGAAGGCTATCTGCGCCGTGCCACAGCTTATATCGACCACTATAAAGATAACGAGCATTATGCATTAGCGGAAAATGATATAGAAAAGGCGTTGGAAAAAGCGGAGAAAAAAGATGATATGCTTTATAACCTCAGTAAAGTTTACCTGCTTTCCTCCACTCCTGAATTTACCTACAAAGACTGGAATGGAGAAAAAGCATTGCAAACCATACAACAGGCTATAACTATCAATCCTCTGCCTATTTATATTCAACAAGAAGGAGATATCTATTATGCCCTGAAGAATTATGAAAAAGCTTTTGAAAGTTATGATAAAGTAAATCATTCTGATATGGTTTCCGAAATCAGTCTGTTCAGTGCAGCCCGGGCCAAACAAATGGCCGGAGCTAAAGAGGAAGCTTTGGCCCTAATGGACAGCACTGTTGCTCATTTCGGGAAAATTCTTACAGCAAAGGCAGCACCCTATATTTTCCAACGCGCACAAATGCGTGCAGACATGAAAATGTATCGCCCTGCTATAGCTGATTATAATGAATACTACAGATTACTTGGAGGTAAAGTTAGCGCTTTATTCTATTTCAGCCGCGAACAGGCTGAAATGCAAACACGTATGTATCAACAGGCTTTGGATGATATAGAAAAAGCTGTGGAAATTGCTCCGGAAGAGCCTGTCCATCTGATAGAAATGACCTCGGTTTACATACGTTTCAACCGTTTGGATGATGCTATCAATGCTGCAAAAAAAGGAATAACCCTGGCTCCGGAAAATCCTGATTTCTATCGAATGTTAGGTTACTGTCAAGCACAGACAGGACAAAAAGAAGAAGGAAAGAAGAATCTTCTCAAAGCCAAAGAATTAGGAGACCCCAATGCTGATATGCTCATTGAAAAGTATTGCAAATAGTTTCAATCGAAGATGTTCAGAATACACCGAATATTCTTTTAAAAATAAAAAAAGGATATATCCAAACTGAAACATGACTCCAGCTTGCATAATGCAGGCTCAGGAGTTATAGGAGTTAAAGAAGCTATCAGCCAACAAATTGGCCAGGAGTGAAAACCAATAGTTTTTACGCTGAGAATACAGTGGTATCGTCTCCAACTCCTTCATTCCTAACAAAGTGATGACTCCTTTAACCCTGCAATGAATTATGTAGACTCACTAGCGTCCACTAAAAAGTTAGGGAAGCATAAATCTTAAAATTTCAGAACAATAAAGAGATGATATGCAAATAGGTTTTGGTTCTATAGTCTTTCTATTTTGAGTTGCAACAATTCAAATCCGTTTACTTGAAAATGGTCTATATGATATTAATAATCAATATCCCATCATCTATTTGTCTCTTTTTTAGTGGATACTAATGATAGACTAAAAAGCTATAGATTATAACGAATAAGTATAAAGCCCTATCAAACTCTTACATTATAGACCAATGTGCCGCATGGCCACCAAACAACCCTATAAAAAAAATATCGGAATCTGCTTCCTGACCGATGGAAGCAGACACAAAGATAGCCGCCCAAAAATCTGGACGGCTATCGTTTTATAACTTAACCGCTATCGCGGACGGTTGTACTATTTTTGAGTAGTGATAAGGCTTTTTTATTGGAACTCTCCATATTGATTGTATAGATAAAGAATTAGGGACAGTCCTTTTCATTTAATAAGAACCAACAACATTTCTCTCTACTTTTCACTTTCCATCAAACAAAGAAGACGCTGAGTTGAATCGTCTACACGAAAACGATTGTCGCATCGCTCTCCTACCAGCCACACTATTTTATCTCCGCTACAAACAACCCATTGTTGCTGTTTCTGTAAAAGAGAAAACTTACGGTCGGTCATATAATCACTAAGCTTCTTCATCCCTTTCATTCCAAACGGAACGAATTTATCTCCCTGTTTCCAGCGACGAATGGTTAGAGGAAAGGTTAACTTATCGGCATCCAAACAAGCTAGATTCTTTTCCCTCGGAATAACGAACGTCTCCGTCCGTACCAGTTGCTGCACTGTTATATGAATTCCATGCAAAGAAAAAACTCCCTCTGCCGGCAATTCATAAGTTGCATCATCGGCTATATGTTCTCCGGCCTTGGTAACCAATAAGTAAGAACGGTCTTTTAGAACATTCCATTCTTTCACTCTGAATATTCGTCCGGACTCCCCTTCCAGCTGCCTGTAAATCATTTCCAATTGAGACGAATTAAAGCCTAACGGATGTAGGACTTCGAAAAGCAGACTCCGGGAAGCAGGTTCTTCCAACAAACATGGAATGGAAATTTTAAAAGCCCCATCTCCCCCTTCACTAAACGGAACAACTACTTTTTTCTTTCCTCTTTCCATTAAAGAATTATATACTTCTGCTATTTCAGACAAATATTCCGAAGTTGCCACAATGTTATTTTGTACCGAAGGATTGATACTTTCCATCAAAGGCAATACATTCAACCGAATCTTATTACGGGTATATTCATCTTGCAGATTGGTACTGTCCGTCACGTAATCTTGTTCAAGTTCAGCCATATATTCAAGAATTTCTTTACGGGAAACCGACAAGAAAGGACGCACTATTTCTCCATTCTTCGGACGGATTCCCCTTAATCCATTAATGCCTGTTCCACGAATTAAATTGAGTAGAAAGGTTTCGACACTATCATTCTGATGATGAGCTACAGCCACACACGCAGCCCCTATCTGCAAGGCAAGATTCTTAAAATATCGATAACGTAATTCACGGGCAGCCATTTCGATAGAAACATGATGTTGAGATGCATAAGCAGCTGTATCAAAATGTACTACATGCAATGGTACATCCAACCTCTCGCACAATTCCCGTACAAAAGCCTCGTCCCTATCGGATTCCTTACCCCGTAAATGAAAATTGCAATGCGCCGCCTCACACGTATATCCCAAAGACAATAAGACACGCAACAAAGCCACCGAATCGGCTCCTCCGCTCAATGCAACCAAAAGCCGCTCACTCCCGGCGAACAGCTTTTCTTTTATTATATATTGTTGTACTTTTTGTTGAAACATTGCCACAAAGATAGCGTACTCACCTTTTATAATCAACTAATTGAGAAAAATACTCTATTTCAAAGCTTCGCCAATCGTTATTTAAATAGATTCTAAATAATTTGCATACCTAAAAGTTATCCTCTATCTTTGCAGCAAATAGAACATATTATGCGCTTATCAAAACTTAAGACAGGTGAAAAAGGGGTTATTGTGAAAGTACTGGGACATGGAGGCTTTCGTAAACGCATCGTAGAAATGGGCTTCATTAAAGGAAAAACAGTGGAAGTCCTATTAAATGCTCCACTAAAAGACCCTATTAAATACAAAATACTCGGATACGAAATTTCATTACGACGACAGGAAGCGACACTGATTGAAGTTATCAGTGAACAAGAAGCTCGGAAAGAACTAAAAACGGAACATTACGAAGCCGGAATTCCGGAAGATATCCCTGTTCCGGAAGAAGAACTCAGCGCATTGGCACAAGGTAAACGGAAAACCATTAATGTAGCTTTGGTCGGAAATCCCAATTGCGGTAAGACCTCTTTATTCAACATAGCCTCGGGCTCACATGAGCGGGTTGGCAACTATAGCGGCGTGACGGTAGATGCTAAAGAGGGTTTCTTTAAATTCCAGGATTATTCAATCCGCATTATAGACCTTCCGGGAACTTATTCGCTCTCAGCTTATTCGCCGGAAGAAATTTATGTCCGTCAATATATCATAGACGAAACCCCCGACGTTATCATCAATGTGGTAGATTCGTCCAACCTGGAACGGAATCTGTACCTGACAACGCAACTCATCGATATGAACGTACGTATGGTGATTGCCTTGAATATGTATGACGAGCTGGAGGCAAGCGGTAACAAACTCGACTATTTTAACCTGAGTAAATTATTGGGTGTACCGATGGTACCTACCGTATGCCGACGCCAACAAGGTATAGAAGAGCTATTTGAACAGGTTATCAATGTATATGAAAATGCCGATGCCATCAATTCTTATCTGGCCTTGCAGATGCAACCGGTAAAACAACGTATCGTAGAGCATGTACAACGACATGAAAGACGTTTTGGCTTTAGTCGCCCATTTAGAAAAGAAAAAGCAGAGCGCATCAATAAGCATATCGAGAAACACGCACAAGAGTATAAAGAGGTATTGGAAAGCCATCTTCATAAAAAGATGGGCATCCCTACCATCCGCCACATCCATATCAACCACCGTTCAGAACTGGAAAATGCAATTAGCCAAGTACAAACGGCTATTTGTGAAAACGAAAACATCCGCCACAAATATTCAACCCGTTTTCTGGCTATCAAATTACTGGAGAATGACAAGGAATTGGAGAAAGTGGTCAGAGAACTCCCGAATGCCGGCAAAATATTCAGCATCCGCGATAAAATGGAAAAGCGTATTCAGGAAACCTTAAACGAAGATAGCGAATCGGCCATCACGGATGCAAAATATGGTTTCATACAAGGAGCGTTGCGCGAAACATTCACCGACAACCACAAAGAGACCAGCCAAACCACTAAGGTGATAGACTCTATTGTCACTCACCGTTTCTGGGGATATCCCATCTTCTTCCTATTCCTTTATATTATATTTGAAGGAACTTTTGTGCTGGGAGATTATCCGATGCAAGGTATAGAATTTCTGGTAGATAAACTGGGAAGTCTGGTCCGCACCGGTATGGCCGAAGGACCGCTGAAGGATATGTTAGTCGATGGTATTATAGGAGGTGTAGGAGGTGTGATTGTTTTCCTTCCTAACATTCTGCTGCTCTATTTCTTTATTTCCATTATGGAAGATTCGGGGTATATGGCACGTGCCGCCTTCATTATGGATAAAATAATGCATAAGATGGGACTTCACGGCAAATCTTTTATTCCGCTCATCATGGGTTTCGGTTGTAATGTACCGGCTATTATGGCATCCCGTACAATAGAGAACCGGAAAAGCCGTTTGATTACAATGCTTATCAATCCGTTAATGTCATGTAGTGCCCGGTTACCTATCTATCTAGTGCTGATTGGCGCTTTTTTCCCGAACAATGCCAGTTTGGTGTTGCTATGTATTTATGCAACGGGCATTCTTCTGGCCGTTTTGATGGCGCGCATATTCAGTAAAGTATTGGTGAAAGGAGACGACACACCGTTTGTGATGGAACTTCCCCCCTATCGTATGCCGACAGCTAAAGCTATCTTGCGCCATACTTGGGAAAAGGGAGAACAATATTTGAAAAAAATGGGAGGCATCATTATGATTGCATCCATCATTATCTGGTTCTTAGGATATTATCCGAACCACGATTCATACAGTTCTGTAGCTGAACAACAGGAAAATTCTTATATTGGACAGATAGGTAAGGCTATAGAGCCTGTTATTGAGCCACTTGGTTTCGATTGGAAACTGGGAATAGGACTTATCTCCGGAGCCGGTGCAAAGGAATTGGTAGTCAGCACACTGGGAGTTCTCTATACCAATGACGGAGATATTGAAAACGTGAACCTTTCCGACCGTATTCCCATCACGCCGTTAATCGCCATTTGCTATATGCTATTTGTACTGATATATTTTCCATGCATAGCCACCCTTGCCGCTATCAAACAAGAATCCGGACATTGGCGGTGGGCCTTATTTGCCGCTATATATACCACCGGCTTAGCTTGGATTGTTGCGTTTGCAGTATACCAAATAGGAAATCTGATAATTGGATAAACAAAAAACTTTTTCGAACATTTATATAAAAAAGAAATGGGAATCCAGGAAATTATTACATACGTCATTCTTTTAGTCTGCATCCTATGGGTGGGGAGACGTATCTATCACTCTTTCAAAGGAGTAAAAGATAGTGATAATCCTTGCGCCCACTGTGCAAGCGGCTGTGATTTGAAACGTATGATGGAGGAGAAGCAACAACAATGCAAAGATAAATCGAAGAAAAAGAAAAAAAGTTGCTGTGGATAGTTGGAAAATTAAAATATTGTTTTACCTTTGCACCCGCAATCACGAAAACAAGGTACCTTGACCGAGTGGCTAGGTAGCGGTCTGCAAAACCGTCTACGGCAGTTCGAATCTGCCAGGTACCTCTTCCGAATTGGAGGATTGGAAGTTTGGGTGAGTGGCTGAAACCAGCAGTTTGCTAAACTGCCGTACGGGTAACTGTACCGGGGGTTCGAATCCCCCAGCTTCCGCTAAATACTAAACAAAAGAAAATCGTGAAAGAAAGAAAAACCTGCAAATCGTTGATTTGCAGGTTTTTTTATTGTTTTGAATAGCTGAAATAAAATAGGTTGAAGATACAGAATAAGCAATGAATCGTTACTAAATCGTTACCTTTTTATAGAAACCGGAAATCGGTAACGATTTGCTTAAAGAAATGTCAAAATAAAAGTAGCGATGACGCAATTTAAATCTTGCACATCATCGCTACCCTTTATATCCTTAAGGCACTGAAGCTGATATACGGCTATTTTATTACACCCAACTCCTTACCTACCTTTATAAAAGCCGCAATGGCTTTATCCAAATGAGCCTGCTCATGTCCGGCTGACAATTGTACGCGAATACGTGCCTGTCCTTTTGGTACAACCGGATAGTAGAAACCGGTTACATAAATACCCTCTTCCTGCATCTTAGCAGCAAAATCCTGAGATAGTTTAGCATCATAAAGCATTACGGCACAAATAGCGCTCTGAGTCGGTTTTATATCGAAACCGGCTGCCAGCATTTTATCGCGGAAATAATTCACGTTATCTACCAACTTGGTATGCAACGCGTCACTTTCCTTCAACATCTTGAACATTTCCAAACTGGCACCCACAATAGCCGGAGCCACAGAATTAGAGAACAAATAAGGACGAGAACGCTGACGCAACATATCAATAATCTCTTTCCGTCCGGTAGTAAATCCACCCATTGCACCACCGAATGCTTTACCCAATGTTCCGGTGAAAATATCGATACGGCCATAAACACCATATTGTTCGGCTACGCCACGACCTGTAGGGCCTACCACTCCAGCCGAATGGGATTCGTCGACCATTACCAACGCATCATACTTTTCGGCCAAATCGCAAATCTTATCCAGCGGAGCCACATTTCCATCCATCGAAAATACACCATCCGTAGCAATAATCCGATAACGCTGTGCCTGAGCCTCTTGCAGACAACGTTCCAAATCGGCCATATCGGCATTGGCATAGCGATAACGCTTTGCCTTGCACAAACGCACACCATCAATAATAGAAGCATGATTCAATGCATCTGAAATAATAGCATCTTCTTCTGTAAACAAGGGCTCAAACAGGCCACCGTTCGCATCGAAACAAGCTGCATAAAGTATGGTATCTTCTGTTTTAAAGTAATCGGAAACAGCTGCTTCCAACTGCTTATGCAAATCTTGGGTACCACAGATAAAGCGCACGGACGACATGCCGAAACCATGTGTATCCATCGCTTCCTTCGCCGCTTTAATTAAACGGGCATTGTTGGATAAGCCCAGATAATTGTTGGCACAGAAATTTAAAACCTCTTCTCCGCCATTCACTTTAATGTCCGCCCGTTGAGGAGTGGTTATTATACGCTCGTTTTTATACAATCCGGCAGCTTCGATACCGGCCAGTTCCTGCGTAAGAAACTCTTTCATTTTACCATACATAGCTTTGTTTTTTAGGTATATAGTTTAAGTTCTAAATAGGTCTCACTTGACAAAGTTCTTATTTTTTTTCGAATTTCGGTAAAAAACTAAGGAAAAGTTTGGTAAATTATAGTCTTTTCTACCTATCTTTGTTATCAAAAAGAAACCTTAATCAAATAACTGACTATGAAAAATGTATTAATCATTGGCTCCACCGGTCAAATCGGCTCGGAACTGACTATGAAATTACGCAGTATTTATCATGGCAACATTGTAGCGGGCTACATTCCCGGTGCCGAACCGAAAGGAGAACTAAAAGAATCGGGACCTTCTGCCGTAGTAGATATTACAAATCAGCAACAAATATCCGAAGTCGTATCCAAATATGAAATCGATACGATTTACAATCTGGCAGCCTTATTATCGGCCGTAGCCGAAACGAAACCACAACTTGCCTGGAAGATAGGCGCCGACGGTTTGTTTAACGTGCTGGAAGTAGCACGCGAAAAACATTGTGCCGTGTTTACTCCCAGCTCCATCGGTGTGTTCGGCGATACAACTCCCAAGGACAAGACTCCGCAAGATACTATCCGGAATCCGCGCACCATGTATGGTGTTACCAAAGTTTCGGGCGAATTGCTAAGTGATTATTACCATCTGCGTTTTGGAGTAGATACTCGTTCGGTACGCTTTCCCGGACTGATTTCGTATGTAACGCCTCCGGGTGGAGGTACAACGGATTATGCCGTAGAGATATATTATGCTGCGGTGAAAGGTGAAAAATTCGAATGTCCTATTGCCGCCAACACTTTTATGGATATGATGTATATGCCTGATGCCCTACGGGCGGCTATCGAAATTATGGAAGCGAATCCGGATAAATTTGTTCATCGCAATTCGTTCAACATCGCCTCTATGAGTTTCGACCCGGAGATTATATATCATCAGATAAAGAAATATGTACCCGATTTCCAGATGGAATATAAAGTAGACCCGTTGCGCCAGGCTATAGCCGAATCATGGCCCAATTCGCTCGACGATACCTGTGCCCGCGAAGAATGGGGATGGAAACCGGAATATAATCTGGATGCCATGACTCAGGATATGCTTTCCAAATTAAAAGCTCGGTTTAATAAATAATTGCTTCTTTCGAGTATGAAAGGGTGTCAAAACCAATACACTCACTCAGGAAAACAATAGATTGCCGTAAACAAGTATAAAAGAACCCTGTCAAACTCTTTTTTTGAGTGGCGACAGGGTTCTTTTCATTGCAAAAAATCGTCAGGTTGCAGATTCAAAATTTTCCGTTACTCGAATTAAGCTTTAACATCTTCCGACTCTTCTACCTCTCTCTATTAAATTAAAAAACTTTACATGGTTTACACTGTAATTTTGGCTCGCTATAAGCGCACGTTCATTATTGCCGAAATGAACGTGCGTTTTATATGAAACGAACGTTCGTTTAGTGACTAATGAACGTTCATTTATAAAAAGAGCACATAAAGCCTTATTTTATTGTATATGCATTCTTTTTTAGAATGGTAAACGATTTTCACATAACCAAGAAATATATCAGATACTTAATTTTTATATCTTACAGATTACATTTTTCAAACGGAAGAAGCTTTTCTGAGACATATTTCTTTTTACATTATAGAGGAATTTTTTATTCCAAACTCTTAAATAAACAGCCCCTTCACTACTTCCCATCAAGTTGGATACGAAGGCTAAATTTCTATAATAGATATATTTACATGGAAATTTAATTGTATATTCGTTCCAGAATTGGAAGATTAATTAAAATAGGTAGAGTTATGAATAAGGAATCGGTTAGAAAAGACAAAAAGAAAGTAGTTACCTTTGGAGAAGTTATGTTGAGGCTTACCGCTCCGCATGTCCGTCGTTTTTCACAAGCCAACGAATTCATCGCAACCTACGGAGGAAGCGAGGCAAATGTAGCCGTATCATTAGCGAACCTCGGCATTCCCACCGAATTTGTGACCCGCCTGCCCGACAATGCCATGGCTCGCGCTTGCGTAGATACGCTTCGTGCCTACGGACTGGGAACAGAAGGCATTGTATATGGCGGAAAACGGATGGGTATTTACTTTTTAGAAAGTGGTGCTGCCTTCCGAAGTTCGAATGTTGTATACGACCGCGAAGACTCTGCTTTCACCACCCTGCATCCGGGAATGATTGATTGGGAAACCATCTTTGCTGATGCCGGCTGGTTTCATTGGTCGGGCATTGCCGCTGCCCTATCGCAAGAGGGGGCCGATGTTTGCCTGGAAGCTTTAGAAACGGCCAACCGCATGGGACTGACTATCTCTTGCGACCTGAACTTCCGCAAAAAGCTTTGGAATTACGGACGTACCGCTTTCGATATCATGCAGCCATTGGTACAATATAGCGATGTTATATTTGGCGCAGCATCCGAATACGAGGAAATGCTCCACCTCTCTCCGGCAGAATTTAATGCTACGGATTCTTCCTATCAGCTGGACTTGCCTGCATTCAATAGCTTCGGAGAGAAAGTCACTCAACTCGTTCCACGCTGCAGGAAAGCATTTCTTGAATTGCGCAATACGGTTACCGCCAACCATAATGTGTTGGCCGCAGTCCTCTATTCGGACGGGTCACTGAAACATACAGGCATTTACGACATCGTGAACGAGGTAGACCGTGTAGGTACGGGAGATGCATTTGTTGCCGGAATGATATATGGTTTATTAACTTATCCTGATGACGACCAAAAAGCACTGGAGTTTGCACTGGCCGCTTCTGCTCTTAAAAATACAGTATACGGTGATTTCAACTTAGTTACGGAAGAAGAGATAGAAAGCTTGATGAATGGAAATTCATCGGGAAGAATAGTGAGATAGTCCGCTCTAATCCTAAATAAGACAGCTATCTTAATACGCCTCGCCACATAGTTAGTTATTTCCATAACATGGTTAGTTATTCAAATAACTAACTATGCGGCGAGCGGTAACTCTTATAGTTATTATTTCTCCTTAATAATGCCCTTTCTATAGGCCATTAACAGGTTGGACAAATCACATATTTGGTGTTCCAGTTCTTTCCCTTTATCCGTATCACGCACCATCACCCGCTTGCTGCTCAGCTCAACCAATTGCGTGGTGGAAATGATATCTTTCCCGTACAGAATAGCTTCCTGCGTGGAGGTAAACGGTTCATGCTGTACCAGTTGTAATCCTCTTGAATGGTACACCAATGTATATCCGGCAATACCCGTTTCCGGCTGATAAGCTTTAGAGAATCCGCCGTCAATAACCAATAATTTACTGTTGGCTTTAATTGGGTTCTCTCCCTTTTTAGTTTTTACAGGAACGTGTCCGCTTATAATATGCCGGTGCTCTCCCGTTACGCCAAATTCGTCTAACAACATATCGCACATGGCTTCACTGTCCCGTAGAGCGTAATAAGCTCCTTTCTCCTCTTTGTGGAGCGATTTGTCTTTTAAGAAATAACGCTCAAAGGTGGCCATCTTGTCTTTATCGAAAAGCGGAGAATCCTTTCCACACCATAAATACCACATATAATCGAGCGCATATTGTTTCTCTTCCGATGTACGGTCGTCATTGTATGCAATACGAACCAGATTGTCGACTTTGTCGAGTAAAGCCTTTCCTTTATATAGCTTATTCTGAAGTTTTATTTCCTTTAACGAGCCATCTTGGTTCAAAGGCACTGAAGCATGGTACAATAAGTTCGAATTGGTTACCAGATACATGCTTCCATGAGTATACAGGCACTTCATGTGCTTTTTCAGTTTCTCACTTAATATAAATGAGCGATGCATCTTCTTCACTATCTCCCGTTCTTCTTCTGTAAGTTTCGTCGGATTTTTAGGGTCGATAGTGGGAAAGTATGTATCACACATTTCATACTCCTTCCCTTTGTATGTGAGGACACCTCTTTCGAAATCTATCATTTCGAGCAATTTGCGGTCGTTCATTTCAAATTCCGGTCGGCGGTTAATAATTTCCGCTTCCAACTTGAATTGAATCACACTGATTGCTTTATGCATCTGGGCTATCAGTTTGCGGGTACGTTCGTTGTGTGTCTTATCGTTTTCTTCAATTTTAGGATAGAAAACCGAACAAGGGTCTTTTCCATAAGTGTCTATGGCAAAGGTAGCCAAAGGCAGCAGATTGATGCCATACCCATCCTCTAATGTACCAAGATTGGCATAACGCATCGATACGCGCAACACGTTTGCGATGCAACAATCATTTCCGGCCGCAGCTCCCATCCATAAAATATCATGGTTTCCCCACTGAATATCAAAGTTGTGATAATGACGAAGTATGTCCATAATAAGATGAGCACCGGGACCACGGTCGAACACATCGCCAATAATATGCAGCGAATCGATGACCAGACGTTGTATTAAGTTACACATTGCTCCGATAAACTGGTCGGCCCGGTGGGTGGATATGATTGTTTTGATAATCACATTCACATAATCATGTTTGTTAGGTTCCACAGAACTCTCGTGCAACAACTCCTGAATAATGTAGGAAAATTCTTCCGGAAGTGCTTTTCTTACTTTAGAACGGGTATATTTAGACGAAACGCTTCGACAAACTTTGATAAGGTGGTTCAAGGTAATCATATACCAATCCTCCAAATCCGTTTCCGTTGACTTTATTAGCTCAAGTTTTTGCTTAGGATAATAAATCAAGGTACAAAGTTCCTTTTTATCACATTCTCTCAGCGTATTGCCAAAGATTTCATTTACCTTACGTTTTACATCTCCTGAAGCATTTTTCAGTACATGCTGAAACGCTTCATATTCTCCATGTATGTCACTCAAGAAATGTTCCGTACCTTTTGGAAGGTTAAGAATGGCCTCCAGATTGATAATTTCCGTACTAGCAGAAGCAATTGTAGGGAATTTGCTACCTAAGAGTTGCAAATATTTTAGGTCATGGCTAATCTCTTCTTTTGACATTGAAGGTTTCGTGTCCATATTTATATAATATTAGTTTTTAAAGTCATTTTGCAAAGATAGCAACTTTTGTAAATTAAGTTGTATAGAAGTAAAAAATCTATGAGCTTTTACTTTTATTAGCCTCATAAACGAGCGTAATTTGATAGATTGATAGCTTATTTGCCTGCATTACCTATTTTTTCCTTATAAGAAACACCTATTTATACAAGTTTGTTCGCCTGTGTATTACACATTGTCTATTAGAAGGAACTGATATGTCTGTTAGAATAAACCGGAATGAAGTGAGAAGAAGTTCATGGCATTTCAAGAAATCTAAGAAAAAACTCAAGTAAAGATTTGCACAGTTAAAACAGAAACTGTATTTTTGTAGCCGAAATAAGAAACAGATGGCGCTTTCGTCTAGCGGCTAGGACACATGCCTCTCACGCATGGAACACGGGTTCGATTCCCGTAGGCGCTACCATACAGAGAAACAAAGGAGTTACAGAATATGTAGCTCCTTTGTTTTTGTTATATCGTTTAAAAATAATCGTGTTTTTGCGGCTTTTCAGGCCTTGCTATACCCTCTGCGATAGCGGGTAAGCTATAAAAAGATAGCCGTCCAGATTTTTGGACGGCTATCTTTGTTTCTGCTTCCATCGGTCTGAAAGCAGATTCCTATATTTTTCTATAGGGGTATTAGTGAACCATGCAGCACAATGTCCTATCATGTCGCAGAAATAGCCAAGGGTATTTATTCCACACCGATGGCAGGTGATTGCCAGAGGTTTGCAATACACAAAATAAATTAGTGTCCAAAAAGTATCTTACGGTCTCTTATGATTGCAGGTTCTGCCCATTCTTCAGGAACAAACCTCCATTGGTTTATCGGTTGAGGGTTGACTGTACCATGCCGCTCGATATACTGCATCATATAATAGCGCAAATCTTTATCCGTAGATTTTATAATACGACTTTTCAGCTGTTCTACCGGAATACCGGCTCCTTTCGTCAACAGTTCTCCACCGCCATTTCCACGATACGAATTGACGGCAACTCTATATTCCTTATTCAAATCAAAAGGACGACCATCGGCCATACTCAGAATAGTCAACTTCTCCCCCACCGGCTTAGTCACATCCACTGTATACAGAATCCCCGCAGCCGAATCAAAATTGAAACTAAAATTCTTAAAACCACTACGCTGATTATCATCCTTTGTATCATCCAGCAACATAATGTGGTCTTCCGGAAACTTCATCTGATTGGTCCATAAGGCATACGACATTTCCAGATAGTCCTTCACTTCTTTTCCCGTCATGCGGATTGTATAAAGCATATTCTCGTAACGATATAAATTAAACATATCACATACTTCTACATCTCCTTTCTTTATTTGAGCATTAAAAGAAAGTGGCGCACAAAAAGAAATATCCGCATCCGCTATCTGCAACTGTAAAGCATGAATAAAATCAATAAAAGCAGAAGAACCAAAGTAAGCATCTTCCGAACTGATTGTATTTTCAAAAGCTCCAATTTTCCGAGAGACAAAGGCCCTCACTTCCTCAAACTGAGGATTAAAGTGTTTCATAAACTTCTCGTCCACTCCATATTTATCCACTTTAGATAAACATCCGGTAATCTCTTTTTTTACAACTTTCCGTCCCTTCTTGGTCAATTTTATGTCTACATTTGCCACAACCAGTCCGTTACTTGCCGGATTGACAATCAAAACCGAATCTCCTTGATTGTTCACTACTTTCTTACAACATCTTTGATGGTCATGTCCAATCATCAACAAATCAAATCCAGGTACTTTTTTAGCAATCTCCTCAGAAGCATCTTCAAGTGGTGTCGTACTTTGCACCGAATTCAACCCGGAATGAAAAAGACCGATTACTACATCCGGTCTTTCTTTTTCATAGATAACTTTTATCCATTTCTCTGCACACAATACCATATCTTCAAAACGAAGTCCCGACCACAAGTTTTCAGGAAGCCATGTAGGGATAAGAGGAGTTATCATACCTAAAACAGCTATCTTCACCCCTTCGCGCTCCAGCACAACATAAGGTTTTAAATAAGGATTTCCGGTCTTGGTGTCAATAATATTTGCTCCTAATACTGGAAATTTACAATTTCTTATCCAACGGTCGTAAACATCATGTCCGGCCTCCACATCATGATTTCCCATATTGCCCACATCACACCTCATATAGTTCAGCATATCCGCAGCCAAATGGGTTTTTACCGTATCTATAAAATTATAGTAATAAGCAGTAGGCTGTCCCTGGAGAATATCACCATTATCTACATAAATCAATCTATCTCCGTATATTTCCCTCTTCTTTTGAAGAAACGCAGATACGCGTGCTAAACTTCCGGCATGTTCCGTATCTAATTTAAAATCATACGGATAGAAATTTCCATGTATGTCACTTGTTTCCACAATTTTTAGCCGGACCTCCTTTGTTTGCCCCATAACCTTTACGCCACCTGTTGCCATCAGCAACAGTATAAAAGCCTTTGCAATTAGTTTTTTCATCATATATTTAGTTCGTGTTGTTTACCTCATAAGGAATGGTAAATATAAAACGGGCTCCTTCTTTATAGTCCTGGTCCACCCATATTCTTCCATTAAAATGCTCTACAATAAGTTTGCATATCGATAAGCCCAAACCTGTGCCTTGCGAATACTCATTCAGCTTTTCAAAACGCTCAAATACTTTAGCTCGCTTATCTTCCGGTATTCCCACTCCCGTATCACTTACCATAATCCGTACCTCCTTATTGGAATCATCCTTATGCAACGAAAGAGTAATGCTTCCTGCCTCCGTAAACTTCCCGGCATTCGAAAGCAAATTTATTAAAACTTGCTGAATTCGTTGCATATCTACATTCATTATACATTCATCCAAATCGGAATCAAAGACATAGTTCAAATTAGAAGGACGAGCAAATTGTGCAGTCGTAAGAGTACTTTGACATAACTCCACCAAATCACATGGCTCCGACACAAATTTAGTACGTCCCGATTCCAAGCGGGAGATATCCAATATATCATTAATCAGATTCAATAACAAATCTGAATTCTTCCGAATAATAGAAGCAAAATGTTCCTGCTCTTCCGGTTTAAGCCCCTTATCGGCTATTACAGTGGAAAAACCGACAATGGCATTTAGCGGAGTCCGTATTTCATGACTCATATTAGCCAAAAAGGCCGTTTTCAATCTATTGCTTTCTTCAGCTTTGTCTTTAGCCTCTATAAGTGCCGATTGAGATTTTTCCAACGCATCCTTCAACCGCTTGGTACGGATTAAAAAGAAAAACACCATCAACAAGATAGAAAACAGCAGAACAAATATAACACCGACGATAGCCACTTCAGAGCCATACTGTTCCATAAAAGTCGGTGTGCGATTTATCAGGTCGACATTGGGCGGTAAAGGAATCGAATCCAGATTCTTACTTTGCAAACATTGGATATCCAGCTTATATTCTCCGTCTACAACCTGCAAACCTGCTTTATCGAAACCTATATGCTCCAAATAATCAACCGCTTGTCTAGCCAATTCAGCGCCCAATATATGGTAATTAGGCACATAACCACCTATAGCCCAATAGCCCAACCCAATGGTAGAGAGTGTAAAAACAGGAATATCCGGATTGGCACCTTTCAACACATACATTGAATTCTTCATAAAATAGCCCTCGTTCTTATCCACTCGCCAAGTGCCTAAAAGCAGAACTGTTTTTTCCGGTAAATTAGCGATTGTATCCACCATTGAATAAACAGTATTCTTACGCCCGTCCAAACTAATCATGTTATACTCAGGGTATTTTTTCATTTCTTGCCGCACATATGACAACATTGAAATACCTCCGTAACTGTTGTCCGAGAGAAAAGCTATATTCTTCGTATCCGGATAATAACGTTTTATCAATTCCAAGTTTTTACCTACATCATACTCATAGACATACCCGCCTACTATATGATAAGTATCTTTTTTATCAAAAACATCAAAACTTTCAGGTTCCCATTCGGAGACAACACAATTGCTATCGGGCATTTCTACATAATTACGACTTATCATGCCACCCAACACTGGAATTTCCGGTAAGTCGTCTACATTTTGCGACAAATAGGCCGCCCAGGCTTCTTGTCCTAATAATACAATCAATGATGGAGGAACTTTCTCTGAAGCATATTTTCGTAAAAATCCTTTCATCCTGTCTTTCCATAGAGGTGCTTCCATCAAACTTTTACAGTTCATATTTTCAATCACAACAGCACCACGCCCGCCTTTATGCCTGTACTCATCCATAAACGCTGAAATATTTGCCGAAGTAGAACTTATATCCGGATTATAAGAACTTATGATGAGAATATTTGTATTGCCAGAAGAGGTTGCTCCTGAACTATTTTGAGCCGATACCATTAAAGGAATCATGCATATAAACATCCAGAACAACCAGCTTTTATAACAATTCAAGATTAGGCACATAGATTATTTAAAACTAGATTCTCGCAAAGTTAAAAACTTATTTCATAAATACACAATACTCCAGAACTTTTTAGTAAAAAAGTAAATATATAATCTTTTTTAAAATAATCTGCCAACAACTAATACGGCACTTTTTTTGTTTTATTTATAATACATAAAGAAAGGAGACAATTAGTATGGCCTATATTGATTATTATAAGATTTTAGGTGTAGACAAAAAGGCTACACAGGATGATATAAAAAAAGCATTCCGGAAACTGGCGCGAAAGTATCACCCCGATTTAAACCCGAATGACCCGACAGCAAAGGATAAATTTCAGGAGATAAACGAAGCGAACGAGGTGCTGAGCGACCCGGAGAAACGTAAAAAATATGACGAATACGGAGAGAATTGGAAACATGCCGATGAATTCGAAGCTCAAAAGAAAGCGTATCAACAGGCCGGAGGAAACGGCGCACATTGGTATTCAGCTTCAGGAGACGGATTTAATGAAGGGGATTTCTCTCAATTCGGAGGTGGATTCCATAGTGGTAATGCCAGTGGTTTCTCCGACTTCTTTGAAGAATTATTCGGAGGAGCAGGAAGAACACACAGCAGAACGGGATTCAAAGGGCAGGATTATAACGCCGAATTGCAGCTTTCTTTGAGAGAGGCTGCCCAAACTCACAAACAAATTCTGAACGTCAATGGGAAGAATGTACGGATTACAGTTCCTGCCGGCGTAGCGAACGGACAAGTCATCAAATTAAAAGGATACGGTGCACCGGGCATGAATGGCGGACCGGCAGGCGACTTATACATCACGTTTGTGATTCCGGACGACAATGTCTTTAAACGGAAAGGAGATGATTTGTACATCACCGCACCGCTCAACCTTTACACAGCCGTATTAGGTGGAGAGGAGACGGTTGACACACTGAATGGAAAAGTGAAACTGAAAATAAAACCGGAAACACAGAATAATACAAAAGTAAGGTTAAAAGGAAAAGGATTTCCTATATACAAGCAAGAGGGACAATTCGGTGATTTAATTGTAACCTATTCCGTACAAGTTCCAACCGGACTGACGGAAAAGCAAAAAGAACTGTTCCGTGAATTACAAAAGAGTTAGTAACCTTTAAACCATTGAATTATGCAGAACGATTTAATTATAATCAGCGAATACTGTACTAAAAGCCATATAGAATCCTCTTTCATCAACCTGCTGGAAGATGATGGATTAATAGAAATTATGGAAATAGAAAACGAACGATATATTCCAATGTCCCAATTGCCGGAACTGGAACAATATGCCCGGCTCTACTATGATTTATCCATCAACGTTGCCGGTTTGGATGCCATTCATCACCTATTGAAACGCATGGAACATCTGCAACACGAAGTCAGATTATTACAAAATGAACTACGCTTTTATCGGGATATAGAATAAAAAACGTACTTTTGCAGCCGATAAAAAGTAGGATACGACATGAATACAAAAGAGAAAAGATATTGGTTCATTTTTTGTAACGACCAACTATTATTGGAAAAAACCAAAGAGGGGTATCGGGTTCCTTATCAAAAAGAAGCTCCTATACCCCTTTCTGAATGGACACGCGTCCATGAGTTAGCTCTTTTTGACGAACAACCCTTTTATGCATACTCCATAGATAAGCCTATTGTAGAAAATGAGGTCTATGCGATGTTCGGACTGCGTGCTTCTTTCGATATGATTCCACATACCATGTATCTGATGGCCGGCAAGGCACAAGAAATTATCTTTTGGGATAAAAACAACCGATATTGTCCGGTATGCGGAATGCCCATGAAATTCCATACGGCTATCAGTAAACGTTGTACGGGATGCGGTAAAGAAATCTGGGCCACTGTTTCGACAGCTATCATTGTATTAGTACGGAAGGGCGAAGAGATATTACTGGTACATGCACGCAATTTCCGAGGTGATTATTATGGCTTGGTTGCCGGTTTTGTAGAAACAGGTGAAACACTTGAGGAGTGCGTTCAACGAGAAGTTTTTGAAGAGACGGGGTTACGTGTACAGAACATACGCTATTTCGGAAGTCAACCTTGGCCCTACCCTTGCGGATTGATGGTTGGTTTTACAGCCGATTATGCAAGTGGAGAAATTAAGCTACAAACTTCCGAACTCAGTGCCGGCAAATTCTTTACGAAAGAGAACCTTCCGGATATTCCCGGAAAAATGAGCATGGCTCGCATGCTGATTGACAGCTGGCTGGAAGCGGAGAATTAAAAGCTAAAGACACCTCCGCAGATTATTCTACTTGGGATGTTTTTGATACTAATTTGAAAGCTAAACACAGCAGTCGAATGATACAGCAAAGCAAATGCCTGGATATTTTTGATACTAATTTGAAAGCAAAACACAGCACGATGCAAAACGATATTGCGGGCATAGGGGATGATTTTGATACTAATTTAAAAGCTAATCACAACGACAATACACGAAGTGCCTGAACTTATGAGCTATTAAAGATACCAATAAAAAACAAGCACAACAAATATAAAGAGAAATCTCACGAAACAAAACGTACTTCCTACGTAAAGAATGGAAACTAAAAAGTAAAAGTTAAAGCAATAAGCTATAAAACAAAAGTGGAAAATTGAAAGTGAAAGAACCAGCCAAACATAAGTCTAAGGTTTTCTCTCACTTTCAGTTTTCCACTTTTAATTTTCTAATCTCTTATCTTTTAGATTCCTAAAGACTTCTTAATAGCTTCAACCTTTTCCAACGCTGCAGCATTGGCAGACTCGTAGCACTTCGGACATCCCATCTCGCCTTTAGCTTCCATATAGAACTTTATTTTCGGTTCCGTTCCGGAAGGACGAACAGATACTTTCGTACCATCAGCACAGAAATACTGCAATACATTCGAAGTATCCGGCATATCCATATCGGTTACATGACCTTCCGCATCGGTTTGCTTCAAAGTCTTATAATCCTTCGTTAAAACAACCGGTGAATCACCCAATGCTTTGGGAGGATTGGCACGGAAGTTTTCCATCATTGCCTTGATTTCATCCGCTCCACTCTTACCCGGTTTCACTACATTGACAGTTACTTCCTTAGAGAATCCATACTCTACATAAATATCCATCAATACATCATACAATGTCTTGCCCTGGTCTTTTGCCCAAGCACAAATCTCAGCCAACAAAGCACAAGCCGAAACCGCATCTTTATCACGGACAAAATCTTCGGCCAGGAAGCCATAGCTTTCTTCACCGCCGCCAATATATTGTTTAATGCCTTCGTTCAAGCGAATCTGACGGGCAATCCATTTAAAGCCTGTATAGCAATCATACATCTCTATTTGGTTCTTATCGGCAATCGCCTTAATCAATTCGGTAGTTACAATGGTTTTCACAATAAACTCTTTGCCTGTCATCTTACCCATTGCCTTGCGGTTGGTAATGATGTAGTAAAGGAACAACAGGCAAGTCTGGTTACCGTTAATCAATACCCACTCCCCTTTGTCATCTTTACAAGCCATACCTACTCTATCGGCATCTGGGTCGGAAGCCATCACAATGTCCGCATTGATTTCTTTTGCCAATTTAATAGCCAAAGTCAACGCTTCCGCATTTTCCGGGTTCGGAGAAACAACCGTCGGGAAGTTTCCGTCTTTTATCATCTGTTCGGGAACACAATGTACATTCTCGAAGCCCCACATTTTCAACGCACGCGGAATAAGTACCATACCCGTTCCGTGGATAGGTGTATAAACAATGCCTAAATCTTTCTGACGCTGAATTACTTCCGGGTCAATAGAGATAGTCTTTACGGCATCCAGATAAAGCTTGTCCACGTCTTCGCCGATAATCTGAATCAGCTCTTTATTTCCGTCAAATTTAATATCGGCAGCCGAAGCTATCTTATTCACTTCATCAATAATACCCGTATCATGCGGAGCCAGCACCTGAGCGCCATCGTCCCAATAAGCCTTGTAGCCATTGTATTCTTTCGGGTTATGAGAAGCCGTCAGAATGATACCGCTCTGGCAACCTAAATGACGGATAGCAAATGACATTTCCGGAGTAGGACGCATATCTTCGAACAGATATACTTTAATGCCATTAGCAGAAAATATGTTGGCGGAGATTTCAGCAAACTTACGGCTATTGTTACGGCAATCGTGACCTACTACCACCGATATTTGCTTTAAATCCTTAAAGTTTTTATTCAAGTAATTAGACAAACCTTGAGTAGCCGCACCCACCGTATAGATGTTCATCCGGTTGGTACCCACTCCCATAATACCGCGTAAACCACCTGTTCCGAATTCAAGGTCTTTATAAAAAGCCTCAATTAAATCCGTCTTATCCGGATTTTCCAACATGCGTTTTACCTCTGCTTGAGTTTCAGCATCGTATGCGGGAGTTAACCATTTCTTTGCTTTCTCGGTTACTTCTTTAATCAATTGTTCATTTCCCATATTCGTACTATTTTTAGATTTAAATTACCAAATTAATTGTTACAAATATATAGAAAGGGAGGGTTATCTCCTAATCCTTTTGAAATTATTTTTTCAAATCGATGACTTTATAACGATTTCCGGTTTCCTGTATGACTTTCCTATTATATTCTTCAGGATATCCCGGACGAATAACGGGTGCGCACAAACCGGTAGAAGTCCGTTCGAACTTGCCGTCTTTTGTTCTCTTCACCACCAAATCGTTATATTTTACAATCAGATACTCACCCAATTTCTTCCATCCGTCGAGCATATTCTGAGCGGTTTGCACGGTATAGCCTGTTAAATATTCTTTCGCTTTCGCCGGACTCTCCTTATACATCTCCATCGCTTTCGCCTCTACCTCTGTCTGAACTGCAAAGAAGCCGTCTTCCGCTTGTTTCTGTACTTCGCGCAAATCATCAATCATCAGTCCGTAACGCGGATAAATCATATTTGATACCCAGTTGCATACCCAAAATGCGGAATTCCAGGAGAAGGTTACTCCATCGGCCACTTCTTTAGTATAACAGGGAGGCACTTCCGTTGCACAGCAATACACGGGCGTATAAGCTATCATGTTGGCATCGTCCATACCGAACCAAAGTACACCGCCAATAGCGTTAGGCAAATTGCCACGCATTTGAGAAACAAAGGTAAAAGCAGATTGTTGAGTAGAGATGGGGCGTTCGTTGAAATAATCCTGTCCGTCTACTTTAAAAGAGAGAGGAGAAGGACGATAGGGACTGTTATACGCCCCTGCACCCAAATCTTTGGTCATATCAAGAGGAGTACCCTCGTAATGGTCGCGCATATCTTGTTGCACATCCCGCACAGAGACTTTTTTGTCCGGTTTAATATAGAGAGGCATCGGCTCACTGGTTTCTCCTTTTATATAAGAAAGGTATTTATCCATTTCCGTATTATGACGGCGATAGAAACTCCATACGCGTGCTTCGCAATAACGCAGTCCGCCAAAGTCCAACGGATTGTAGGCATCGGCAAAACTGAAGTCTTTATTCACACCGTTGAAATATCCTTTCTCACGGGCAAAAGAGATAACATCCGGAGAATACATGCAATTTTCCTTGTCCTCCATATTGAACTTATGGATGCGCGATTGGTTGGCATGGGCAGCTATGCAATCGTCGGGAATACGAACGGCAACCCATACGGCTCCCCGTACACCGGGTCCCTTACCAATCATTTCCAATATCCAGGCTTCGTTCGGGTCGGCCACCGTAAAGCTTTCGCCTTCACTGTGATAGCCGTATTCCTTTACCAAATCGGTCATTACCTGAATGGCTTCGCGAGCAGTAGAAGCGCGTTGCAGGGCAATGTATATCAAGCTTCCGTAATCGATGATGCCGGTGCTGTCGGCCAACTCGGGACGTCCTCCGAAAGTGGTTTCGCCAATGGTTACCTGAAACTCATTGATGTTTCCTATCACATTGTAGGTTTTGGGCACTTGTTTAATTTGTCCCAGATATTGGGCCGTATCCCAATCGTAGATATCCAGCATTTCCCCTTGACTGTGGGTTGCTGCCGGAGAGTGGTACAGGTGTCCGAACATGCCGAACGAGTCGGCGGAATAAGATACGATAACCGAACCGTCGGCTGAAGCAGCTTTTCCTACAATTAAATTGGTGCAGGCCGGACTGTTTGTTACCATAGCTGCTAACAAGGTAACCATCCACATTAGTTTCGTCTTCATATATATTTTACTTTATCATTTATTTAAGCATTAACAAAGTTCTTCCGGCGCACGTTTCCGTATTCGTGCCGTTACCGGTTCCGAGTTTCTTGCTGCCTTACGTAAAGTCTCCTTTGGACTACAAAAGAGTCTCTTTACGTTAGAAGCCGGCAAGTCAGGTTTCTATAGAAATAGCATTTGATTCAAAGGAAGCGTTTGTCCGCCTCCATCTTACCGATTGATGTGGACATGAGTTCCCGAATCAATAATAAAAACTATCTTTCACCACGGTCACGTTGCCGCAATAATCGGTTACCTCCAACTCCAATGTATGACGTTTTCCCCGTTCTATCCGGGCATCGGCCAATTTACATGCCAAACGTCTCTTCAGGTTATAGGTAAACAAGGCAAACTTCCCGTCAATCTTTCCTTTATAAGAACGAATTCCCGTATGTTTGTCCGACAAGCGGAAGGCAATCTCCTTCGAACGCTCCCACTGGTTGCGGTTCAACGGTTCTACCTTAGGCGGAACGGTATCGATGGCCACGGTGTAGGTAGCCAGTTCGCGAATGGGGGCTTTCATCCATCCATTCTCATACGTACCGCCTATATAGTGCAGGGCGCCGCCCCATTGGCTGGCAATGTAATACTTCGTGGTGTCCGCAACGGGGAGATGACGCACTCCTATAGCCAACGGACAAAAAGTATGCAACGGCACCGGCGTATGGTGTAACTGGTAGACAAAAGCGATGGCGCTCGAATCGCGAAAGACTTTGGTGTCAGCCTCTACGTCATCATATAGCATTCCCTTCGGAATAGCCAGTTCCATCCCCGGCTCCTGAATGATATTTGCCTGATTACAGCGTAACAGATATTTGCCCTGAGGCACATGCGGAGGTATAGCCTGACGCTTTCCCTTTACTGTAAAGCGATAATGCGAAGTGTTGCCATGCGCGTCTTTCAGCACATACAGAAAGTGATAATCCCGTTCTTCGTTTATGCGGACAAGACCTCTGTTTTCTCCTCCACGCAACATGCGCAAACGGTTGCCTGCTGGAAGAAAAGATTTCATATACCAACTACGGCTGCGCTTGTATTCATCGTAATCCGTCCATCCGTTTATTGCCCGGTTTTCATCAAAAAGAAAACGGTCTACGGTACTGTTGAAAACCTCCACACTATCTACATAGAGTGTAACCGAAAATACTCCGTACGTATTCCCCGTATCATTCATATAGTCGTAAGCACGGAGTCCCAAACCAAATTCGCCCCAGGCATTTACCGGCTTGGCTAACGCTGCTTGTCCCGAACGGTTCACAAAAGCAACGGAATGTTTCCGGGTACTCCCGTCTACCACTCCCTGGCCTGCCTGCGGATAGAACATCACGGACAGAGCTCTCGGCGCTCTGGTATCTTTTATATTATAAAGGTAGAAAGGCAAAGGGTCTATCGGTTCGTTAGTTTCCGTTTCACGGATTTCCAGATGCAAATGCGGTCCGGAAGAACCTCCCGTATTGCCGCTTAGCGCAACCACCTCTCCTTTCTTTACCGGAAACTGCGAAGGTTCCGGAAAGAGATTCACTTCAAATGTCTCCCTGGCATACTGCTCATCCGCTACATAGCTGGCTATGGCCGGAGCATAGGTTTTCAAATGCCCGTAAACAGACGTGTATCCATTGGGATGCGTTATATACAGAGCATTTCCATAGCCGCCGGGCGCAATAGAAATGCGGGAAACATACCCGTCTTCTATGCTATGAACAGGCTTCCCTTCTACCCCTTGTGTTTTAAAGTCCAGTCCGCCATGGAAATGGTTCGGACGCAATTCCCCGAAATTACCGCTCAGGTATAAGGGGAAGTCGAAAGGTACTCTGAAAGAGGCACGGGAAACCGGTTGGGCTTGTGCGAGAAGCCCACAACCAAGAGACAGGAAAAAAAGAAACTTCCGCACCATCTCCTAGCAAGCCTTAAAGCTCATGTCCAAGCCCTTCACCGAATGGGTAAGCGCACCGACAGAGATGAAGTCGACCCCACATTCCGCATAGTCGCGCAAGGTATCGAAAGTGATGCCACCTGAAGATTCCGTTTCATAACGGCCGGCAATCATCTCTACCGCTTTCTTTGTATTCTCGGTGGTAAAGTTGTCGAGCATAATACGGTCTACCCCGCCTATAGTCAACACCTGTTGCAACTCGTCGAAGTTGCGGACTTCTATTTCAATTTTCAATTCTTTTCCTTTTTCCTTGCAATAAGCTTTGGCGCGCTCAATGGCTTTGTCGATGCCTCCCGCAAAGTCTACATGATTATCTTTCAGCAAAATCATATCGAACAAACCGATACGATGGTTTACGCCACCGCCAATCTTCACCGCTTGTTTTTCGAGCATACGCATGCCCGGTGTCGTTTTACGCGTGTCCAGCACACGGGTCTTCGTTCCCTCCAACTGTTTCACGTATTTACGCGTCATGGTAGCAATACCGCTCATCCGTTGCATCACGTTCAGCATCAGGCGTTCCGTTTGCAACAACGACTGCACTCTGCCTTCCACTACCATAGCGACATCACCCGGTTTTACTTCCGCGCCATCTTCTATCATAACGGTTACCTTCATTTCGGGGTCGAAACGGTGAAAAATTTCTTTCGCAATTTCCATTCCGGCAAGCACTCCCTGCTCTTTGATAAGCAATTTAGATTTGCCCATGGCATCCGCCGGAATACACGACAGGGTGGTATGGTCGCCATCCCCTATATCCTCGGCAAAAGCGAGGTCTATCAGTCTGTCAATTAATTGATTTACAGTTTCCATTCTTTTTATATTATTCAAATAAATGAGGTTTGTTGGACAAAAGTAAGAGATAAATCCGAGAAATCCTTGTTTTTTACCTATTTTTCTCAGACACACCCGGAAGTCAGGAAAAGAAAAAACGTTGCACCGGCTTTCTTTAAGCGTAATGTTCAACGTATCCAATACAATGCAAAGCGTTCGAAAGCAAAAAAGATATTCATCACATTATCAAACGGTTACATTTTCATTAAATGTCCGTAAAATAACTCTTAATGTGAGCGCCTCCCACATAGTTAGTTATGCGAATAACTAACTATGCTACGCAGCGTAACTAGGTTAGTTACATCCGCCGGAATTATATACGTATATCTAGGGGAACAAATCCTTCTTGCAGCAAACAAATAACCAGCTTTGTTTGTTATAGATATAGCCATTATAAAAAGAGCAATCCATCCGGCATGCGATAGTGTTAAGATCTTACCGGATGGATTTTGCAAACTGCATTTATAAAAAGGAAAGAATTGCCTCTTATTTTTCTTGAGACGCTTCCAATAAACAAGTATTGGAAGCAACTCAAGGATAATTTTTATTACCTCATCTTCACCTGAAACGGATATACCCACATCCCTACAGGAGAAAAAGAAGGAAAGAAGTATGAAGTATAAAAAATTTCTTTTTACTCTTAATAAAAAATTAAATACCTAATCAATAGATTTCTTTGATTATACATTCACTAAAAGCTTCTCTCTCATTGCATAATTAATTATCAAATATCGACAGACGAAAGTAGGAATAATACAAATAGATGTTAATTGGTAAATTCTTCTATTTCTTCTATTAACGCAGGGGTGTTTAATAAAATAAGGGGTGTTTCTTTCGTCTATGGTAGGTAAATCTGTCTATCTTCTCTATTTCGATTTATTTATAAGCTTCGAAATTACCCGGATTCATACAGGTTAGACCTTTTTCCCAGGCTTGCAAAAGAACCTTTTTATGTCCTTAATATAGACCGGGAGACAGATAAAAGTCGAGAACGCATTGCGTTTAAAGTAAGAGAAAGCCTCCTCTTATCATGCAAATGATTACTAAAAAAGCAAAATCGAAACTCATTTTACACATAAATTCCTTATCTTTAGACAATGATAAAGCTTAGATATCAACACAAAATGAAGACTAGATACCCTATTTTTTTACTCTTACTGTTTCATATTTTTCCTACATACGCTTTAAACACCTACTGGTACTCCAAACCGGAAGTCATTCAAAATGGCCTTAACAACAACACCGTTTATTCTATTTGCGAAGATAAAGAGGGATTTATATGGGTTTCCACCGATAAGGGAATCTCGCGCTATGATGGCTTCCGTTTCCGTAACTATCCCCTTATTATGGAAATCGACTCACATTTGCTCCCCTTACATCAGGCTACGAAAAAACTGGTAGAAACGTCCGGCGGATTGTTCTATATACAACTCTATCAAGGAGGCATCACCTGCTTCGACAAAGAAAAAGAAGAGTACATTCCAATGGTGTTTAATCGCCCGCTCAATTTAAGGGACATTTCAGATTTCTGTTACGTCAATGACAAACTCTATCTAGCCACTACGCAGGGATTATTCAAAGCCTCTGCCACCTATATGGAAAAAGAGGAAGGGGACTTTATCTCTTGCGTCATGGAAAAACAACCTTTGGTAAACGGAAATATCAAGCATTTATGTTCCGATGGGAAAGAGAACCTGTATATGTCGATAGACGAAAAGGAAGTAACCCGTCTCCACCTGCCTTCTCAAAGTACCACCTTATTATATAAGTGCAACGCAGTGAACCGGCTGTTTCTGGAGAACGGCTATTTATGGATTACCCGCTTGCGAAACGATATGGTATGCCTGGACTTGGAGACAAATAAAAAGCAAGTCATCTCAATGGGGGTAGCCGATAAAATAGATTCCTACGACTCGTATGTAACAGACCTTGTTTGCCGGAACCGGAACACTTATTACCTGACTACCTTCGGCGGACTGTTCCGACTTCGTTTCGAAAAGGACGATTTATGTGAAAGCCCTTATACGCTTACTCGCCTTACACAGCCCGAAATCAGTTTTTACTCCAACGTGGAAAACAGGATGACAAGTGTACATTGGGACCCTAAGCAAGAGATTCTTTGGACATCCACATTTGGAGGCGGTATCGTGAAGTTTGATGTGAGCAACCGCATCTACAGCCGGGTGCAACAAGAGTTTCCGTATAAAATAAATGGGGTGGTAGAAGATACCGAGGGATACATCTGGATTACCACCAACGACGGGAAGATAATGAAAAGCACCTCCCCTTCTCTCTCTGCCAACACCCGTTTTAAGGAATGGCAGAAGTCTCCTTCCGTCTCGGGTTTCCATCATATATACATTGATAAAAACGGATTCATCTGGCTTGGAAATAATCGCGGAGAAATTATCTCCATCCATCCGCAGAGCGACAAGATAGCGTTTTTCCCTTTGCAAACCGATGAGGGAGAGAAGCTTTCGGCTTCTATCTACCAGTTCTGCATGGACTCGCGTAACCGGTTATGGGTGGCTACTTCAATAGGATTATTACAAAAAGACTTCGGGAAACAGACATTCCGGATAGTGAAACCTGCAAACGGCACCATAGAAAGAGCATTCGCCGTAACCGAAGATAAAGAGGGAACCATTTGGATAGGTACCGACAAAGGATTGAAAAGAGTAGAATGGGAAGGCACACAAATCTTTCTGAAAGGAAGCTATGAAAAGGATTACGGATTGGAAGAAGGAAGCGTAAAGGCTATCTACTTAAACAATTATAACCAGCTCTATGCCTCTTATCCGAACGTGGTAGTACGAATAGACGGACGGAAAAAAGAAAAGCTGGACGCTATCTATACCTTGCAAAACGGACTCATCAGCGGACATGCCAACTGTATGGTCGACGACCAGATGGGCAATACCTGGTTCGGAAGCAATGCCGGAATCCTTACTACCCGAAACGGGCTCGACTCGTTCTACTACTACCTGTTTACCGGCGACTGTACCGATGTAGAGCGTTTACGCGACGGACGCTTGTTGTGGGCTAACTCTTGGGGACTTGTTTTTTTCGACCCGGCTATTGTCAAAACGAATGCAAACAAACAAAAACTGATACTAACGGAGATAGAGGTAAACAACGAACGTATGCCGATGGGAGAAAAGAAAAACAAACTGGTATTCAACGCGGAAAACAACGATTTCCACCTATACTTCTCCGACTTGCAATACGGAACAATGCAACGAAAAATAGCCTACCGTTTGCTTCCTGAAAACAAAGAATGGCAGATACAACCTTTAGCCGAAGGTATCTGGTACAAACGGTTACCGGCAGGGAATTACACGTTAGAAGCCAAATTAGTGTTCCCTGATGCCAAAGAAGGAGATGTTTTTCAAATACCCGTCACCATACAGGCCGCGTGGTATCATTCAAGATGGGCTTACCTCGCCTACATCCTTATAGTTATTGTATTAACAACCATTTCTTACCAATATATCAAAAGAAAGAGACTTCGCAAACAAGCGCAACGAGAAAAAAAAAATTATATGGAGAGAACAGGTAAAACAGGAACAGACTAAGCAAGAACAAAAACAGAAGATTGAGGAAACCCGCAACCGATTGCTTGTATGGGTACTTCAAGACCTTCGTACTCCTCTTTCTATGATTATCGCTCCGTTGAAGGAGTTGCTGGAAACACATTCTTCCTTGCAAACCGGCAAACGACAAATTCAGTTGGCCTATCGCAACTCATTGCGTATGCTGGAGTCGTGCAATCAGTTATTGGTGGTCCACGGCTACGGAGACTCACATAACCGGATAGAATTAACACCTCTCAACGTAGAAAATTTGATAGACAGAGGCTTGCAGGATATTCACGAACTACTAAAGATGTATCCCATACGCCTCCATATCGAAAAACGTATTCAGAAAGAACTGATGTTCTATGTAGACAAAAAGAAAATTCAATTTGTGATTCATAACCTGCTGACCAATGCTTTTTCTCACACGCACTATGCCGGAACGGTTTCGTTATCGGTATGTGAAACCATACAAAACCAAATACGTTATGTTACATTCATCATCCGTGACGATGGTAAAGAGAAGATAAAAACATTTGAAGAGGTGATGGACGAAGAAAAGACTCAAGAAAACGACATGTATTCCATACAGTTGGGATTCGGCTTTGTACAACGAATTGTTGAGATGCATCACGGAAGTGTTTCATTGGAAAGTACGCAAGATAACGGCACGAAATGTACCGTAAGCATTCCGTTGGATAAAACCGTATTTGAAAACGACCCGAACATTCGTATCATCCATCCGGAACTCCCTTCCGAAACGGAGGAGAACGACATCCAACCCACTCTATGGAGTTCTTCGGAAACGTCCGTTCTCCCGTCCGATGCAAAGGAAGGGCAGACTGTGCTGCATGCATGTTTCATATCACCGGAAGAAGAAGATGCTCCGGATGAGGGTAAAGAGAGGGAACCGGTTAGCGATATCTCCAAAAAGAGCTTGCTGATTATCGAAAACGACCAGGATATTCAGCTTTATCTGAAAAACTTATTAAACAAGGAATACAATTTATCGATGGCCACTAACGGACAAGAAGGCATTGATATGGCGGTAAAGGAGCTGCCGGACTTAATTATTTGCGACTCTCTGGTTCCGGGAAAAGATGGTTTCGAGTGTTGCCGTGAAATAAAAGAAAGGCTGGAGACTTGCCATATCCCCTTTCTAATGTTGACAGCTAAAGTGGAGGATGAAGACCTGATACAAGTATTGGAGCAAGGAGCGGACGGATATCTGTTAAAGCCTTTCAGTCCTTCCATCCTGAAGGCCAAAATACGGAACTTAATCAACGGCCGACAAGCTTTAAAACAAATGTACGCCCAACTGTTTACTCTCCCGGAGAACAATGAGACCGAATTCAATGAAGCGGAGCCATTAAAGGAAGAGATTAAAATAGAAGACCCGTTTATCAGTACCGTAGTCCAAATCATTGAGGAAAATATCGGTGAAGCGGAATTCAATGTAAAGAAACTGGCATCGGAAATGAACATGAGTCAGCCTACCTTATACCGGAAGGTAAAGCAGATGACAGACTATACAATTATTGAGTTTATCCGTGGCGTACGTATGCGGAAAGCCGCGGCCTTATTGAAAACTAAGAAGTATCAGGTACAGGAGGTAGCCGAAATGGTGGGATACAATGACATCCCTACCTTCCGCAAGCACTTTGTAGGAGCCTTTGGCACAACGCCGTCCTCTTACAAATAATCCACCGCACACATTCCGGGTAAAAAAGAGCGTTATCAACAAACCCTTACGAGAAAAAACAGGGCTGTCTTCCTCCCTACCATAACGAGAGAAGCACCGGATAACCTCTTTTATACGCTTTTTTATTGTGCTATTTGCCATCTATTTTCAGTAATAACCTAAAAATCCTGCATATTATCTGATTTTTATAGACAACTTATAATAGGATTTTAATAATAACCAGTCAACTTGGTTTAGGACGATACAGGGTGCTGGCAAAAGATTTGCCAACACCTTGCCGTCACCTTTGCCGTCACCCGTATGCAACAATGCTACAATGTTTTAGAAAAAAGGTGCTGGAGTGCTGGCAAAAAGTAAAAACATCGCATGTATAGGCAATGAATCAAACTTTTAATTACAACCAAAATTCCCCTTTTCTTTGTATTTCAGGAATTTCTCAATGGATAAAAACTCAAGCCATGTTTTCTTGCAAATAAAAAGCTATCTTTAGAAAGAATTTAAAGAGGTAAACCTCCTAGGGATTGGAAATATCGGAGAATCTCCGTTATTTTGCAAACGAAAAAGGAATGAATCACTCCACATTACACGAATGGAAACATTCGAAAAATGACGGAATAAAAGAACTAATTGACAGATGAAGACCGTATTGCTTGTTGTAGGACGAACCGTAGAGCCCCATTACATCTCTGCTATAAATGACTATGTGGAACGTACCAAACATTATATCTCTTTCGAATTGGAGGTGATTCCGGAATTAAAGAACACGAAGAATCTATCGGAGGAACAACAGAAAGAGAAAGAAGGAGATTTGATTTTAAAGTCTCTGCAAAACGGTGATGTGGTAGTGCTTCTCGATGAATTCGGCAAAGAATTCCGCTCGGTAGAGTTTGCACGCTGGATGGAAAGAAAACTGGCTAACGTTAACAAGCGTTTGGTTTTTATCATCGGCGGACCGTATGGTTTTGCTCAAAAAGTGTACGACGCTGCACAAGAAAAGATATCACTTTCCAAGATGACTTTTTCCCACCAAATGATACGCCTTATCTTCGTAGAACAGCTATACCGTGCCATGAGCATCCTTCATGGAGGGCCTTACCATCATGAGTAGTCCTTTTTTATTCAATTTCCAACATTCAATTCTAAAAGAACAGGCAAGTGGTCACTGTATCCTCCCTGATAACGGGCTCCCCAATAGGTTCGAAAAGGAGTTGAACCACCATAGCGTTCATCTTCAATAAGCAGGAAAGGGAAATTCAAAATACGTGCCTGCTCATAACTTGTATGAAATTTCGCCTCTCCGGACAACAAGTTACCTGAAACAATCATCTGGTCTAAAACACCCCACTCACCCCGGTAACGATAGGTGCCTTCACCTTTACGCCCGTCCATAAGATTGTACAGCTTCCCCGCTTCAATGGAAGCAGAAGGCGCTCTGGCATCCAACACTTTTGCAATGGAAGCATCGGTTGGATAATCGTTAAAGTCACCGGTAATCAAGATAGAAGGATGGGTACGCACCCGCATGATAGAATCTACCTGCGCCTTCAGAATAGATGCCGTAAACAAACGATATGGTTCACTCTCTTTCTGCCCACCCGACCGGGAAGGCATGTGGCAAACCCATACATCCAATGTGTCCCCACTCATCACCTTTCCGGTTACATGCAAAATATCTCGTGTAGGAAGACGATTTATCTGTGCGGACGGAATAGGTATAGACCTGCTATCTAACAGTTTAAACGTTCCGGGCTGATAAAGCAAAGCCACGTCAATGCCCCGTTGGTCGGGAGAAGAAGTCATTACATAGTTGTACCCGACCTCTTTTAAAGGAGAATAAAAAATCAAATCCCGAATAACATGGTCGTTCTCCACCTCACATAAGGCCACTAAATCCGGTATATATTCCTGTCCTGCCGCAGCAATCACTTTCGCTATCTTCAGCAGCTTATCCCGATAGCGGAAATAAGTCCATTTCTTTATGGCATCCGACATAAACTCCTTGTCATTTTTCAAGGTATCATGTTTGCAATCGAACAAGTTTTCTACATTATATTCCATTACCCGGAAGCGATTCTGTGCCGGTAAAGAGATGGGAAAAAGGAAAAAGGCAAGCAAAGAGAGCCAAATAGGTCTCATCGTTTTCTCTGTAACGAAAGCTAAACAGTCATTTAATTCCATAAGATTCATACGAAAAAAGAGGATACGAAAAGAACGAAAGACCTGCTTCACCAAAGACCTTCGGATAAAAGCAAATCTTCCGTTCCTGTTATCAATACAAATCTGCCCCTAACCGGACACAGACTCCACATTCTTTATTTTTTAGCCGGAATATTCTTTAAGATTTCCAGCAAATGATTCCAAAACTTCTCCACAGTAGGAATCAGCATGCGTTCATCGGGCGAATGCACACCACGAAGCGTCGGACCAAACGAAACCATATCTAACGAAGGATATTTCTCAAGGAACAGTCCACACTCCAGTCCGGCATGAATAGCCTTTACTTTCGGTTCTACCCCAAAAAGCTGCTTATAAGTTTCTACCGCAATCTTCAATATCTCAGAATCCGTATTCGGTTTCCAACCCGGATAACCCTCTCCTACTTCCACTTCGGCACCTGCCATCTCGAAAGCGGACTTAATGGTATCCGACATATCTTTCCTTGCAGAAAGAATAGAGCTACGCTGGCTACTGTTTATCAGAATCTGGTTTCCTTCCATCTTTACAGAAGCTAAATTAGAAGACGTTTCCACCAACCCTGGTATATCCTGGCTCATAGCAAATACACCGTTATATACTGCATGGATAGCATTCAACAAACGGGTAGTTGTATCCCTGTCAATCGCTTCCTTACAAGGAGCTTCCGATTGTAACACGAATTTCACATTCGGCTCTGTAACAGCATACTCAGCTTCCACTTCCGAAGCAAAAATATTCAAGTCCACCCGAACGGCCTCTTTATGTTCCATTGGAACGGCACATACTGCATACGCTTCACGTGGTATAGCATTGTGCAAGTTTCCTCCTTCTATCGAGCAAAGATACATATCGTAAGTCTCTGCCAGTTGATATAAGAAACGGTTCAGCACTTTGTTGGCATTTGCACGTCCCTTGTTTATATCATCACCGGAATGTCCGCCGGTCAGTTTTTCCACGCCCACTTTAAAGAAAAAGTAATCTTGGGGAGCGGGAATCGGCTTATAAGTTAAGGTAGCCGAAGTACGAACGCCACCGGCACAACCGATAAACAATTCTCCTTCATCCTCCGAATCCAGATTCAACAGGATATCTCCGTTCATAAATCCACTCTTCAAAGCAAAAGCTCCCGTCAATCCGGTTTCTTCATCAACGGTAAACAAACATTCGATAGGTCCGTGTTCTATATCGTCTGCAGCCAACACCGCTAATTCCGTAGCTACACCTATTCCATTATCAGCACCCAATGTGGTACCTTCAGCTCTCAGCCACTCTCCGTCGACTACTGTCTTAATCGGGTCGTTCAGAAAATCATGTTCTACATCATTATTCTTTTCACACACCATATCGATATGAGATTGCAACACCACAGTCTTGCAATGTTCATACCCTTTGGTAGCCGGCTTTTTAATCAGTACATTCCCTACTTCATCCACAAGGGTTTCAAGCTGATACTTCTTCCCAAACTCTTTTAAATACTCAATAATTTTCTCTTCTTTCTTAGAAGGGCGCGGCACCGCGCAGATTTCTTTAAAAAAATTGAACACGCATAAAGGCTTCAATTCTACTGTTTTACTCATTTATTTTCCTCCTTACTTTATAATGTCTTTTTAGCTTTCGGTTTGCTAAATTAGGTTAAATCGATTCTCTTTTACAAAAGTCAACCTCACAATCGCTTATCTTTGCATTCACAAAAGTAATAGAAATGCTTGAAACAATTCTTATCTCAGTGTTAATTGTTGCTATTTGTATCATACTATTGACAATTGGCATACTCATAAAAAAAAATGGAAGATTTCCCAATACGCATGTCAGTGGGAATAAAGCCATGAGAGAAAGAGGTATAGGATGCGTTCAATCACAAGACCGGGAAGCCCGCAAAGAAAAGAAGTGGGATGTATCGGAAAGAAACAAAGAAAAACAATAATAACTTATAATATCACACACCAAACAAAAAACTTATGAAAAAACAAAATTGGGTTCTGAACGGATTGATGGCTTTGACTGTAATCGGATTGTTCTCACAATGTGATGGAAATAAAACAGAAACAAATTCAACCCATAGCGCAAGCACAGAAACAGCCGGCATGGCAACCATGAAAATAGCATACGTCGATGTAGATACGCTGCTGACCAAATATGATTTTTGGAACGACTTGAACGAAATGATGATGCGGAAAGAAGAAAATGCCCGCGCTACATTGAACGAAAGAGGCAAAGCTTTTCAAACTGAAGTAAATGAATTCCAACGTAAACTGGAAAACAACGCTTTCACTCGCGAAAGAGCGGAGCAGGAACAAGCTCGTTTAAGCAAAAAAGAACAAGAATTGCGAGCTTTGCAAAGCAGATTGGAAAATGAAATCCAACAGGAAAATCAAAAGAACAGCCTGCAACTGCGTGACTCTATCAGCTCTTTCTTGAAAATATATAATGTAGACAAAGGATATAGTCTTATTATCAGCAACACAGGTTTCGACAATTTATTATACGCAGACAAAGCCTATAATATTACTCAAGAAATTGTAGACGGCTTGAACAAACGTTATAAACCTTCTATGAACAAATAATCAATATAGACATTTTTTGTTTAATATAGTACGGTAAGTACATGAGAGCAAAATCTTTTATTTGCTCTTAGAGATGGGTGATACCGTGAGGTATTGCCCATTTTTAGTTTACACGAACTATCTTATTCCATATTTGTTTTATAAGAAACAATTAATAACAATCACATTATGGAAAGATTTGAAGAATTAATAACCTCCCCCATTCCTGTTCTAATAGATTTCTATGCAGAATGGTGCGGGCCGTGTAAAGCTATGAAACCAATTCTTGAAGAATTGAAACGAATGAAAGGCGAGAAGATTCGCGTAGCCAAAGTAGATATAGAGAAACATAAAGAGTTGGCAGCCTACTACAAGATTCAATCGGTACCTACTCTAATGGTCTTTAAAAATGGAGAACTACTATGGCGACATAGTGGAGTAATGCAACCCAAAGAACTGAAAGAAGTGATTGAGAAATACGAATAATAGGATATAAATAAGGCTGCCTCATTTTTATTTTGAGGCAGCCCTGTTATTCGTAAATGAACTCTGTAAAGAGAAATTTTACTTCTTAAAATATCTGTTGTATAAGCCTTCGAAACCTTTTCCGTGACGAGCCTCATCTTTAGCCATTTCATGAACCGTATCATGGATAGCATCTAAATTCAACTCTTTCGCACGTTTTGCAATACGGAATTTATCGGCACATGCGCCAGACTCTGCATTCATTCTCTTGTCGAGGTTTGTTTTAGTATCCCATACCATATCACCTAACAATTCAGCAAATTTAGCGGCATGTTCAGCTTCTTCCCAAGCATAACGCTTAAAGGCTTCGGCAATTTCAGGATAACCCTCACGGTCAGCCTGGCGGCTCATAGCCAAATACATTCCTACTTCAGTACATTCGCCATTGAAATGAGCGTTCAAATCTTTAATCATTTCGTCGTCGCAACCTTTTGCCACACCAATAACGTGTTCTGAAACAAATTCTATTTTTCCGTTTTCCTCAAGTTCTTTGAATTTTGAAGCAGGAGCTTTACACTGAGGACATCTTTCTGGAGCAGCGTCACCTTCATGAATGTAACCGCAAACTGTACAAATAAATTTCTTTGCCATAATCTTTTAATTTTTTTAATTAGTTAGTCATGTTATCTTTTTCTAAACACTTTTTACATATACCTTTATAATATTGGTGGACTTCAGTAATTGTATTACCGTCTAATTCAATTCCGACCACATTCTTTACAGAATCAGGCATCGGCAAATCATAAATTTCACCACACTTTTTACATAAGAAATGAGCATGAGGAGTGACATCACCGTCAAAGCAAGTCATTTTCTCATCAATCGTCAACATCTGTGCCGCGCCATGCTCTACAAATAATTTTAAAGTATTGTAGACCGTTGTACGGGAAAGAGTTGGATACTTCGGACTCAACGCCGTATAGATTTCATCTACCGAGGGATGGGTAAAGTGCTTCATCAAATACTCCATAACAGCCATTCTCTGAATAGATGGCTTTACATCGTATTTCAGCAGATTCTCATATACAACATTTACTTTCATAGGTCTAAATTTGTAATCATTTCAATTTCTATTCGTTTGCAAATATAGATAGATTATTTTATTGTACAAGCATTCCAATCCTATTTTTTGAAATTTTAGCAATCAATTACATATTTCAAACATTTTATAGTTGTATCTTTGTCGGAAAAGCGAAGATAGCTTGCATTGGGCTTCCATTCGGACAGAATTGACTATGGAGGCTTCTCGTTTACACTATCTTTGTTACGGAAAAATAGTGAAGATAAATAACACCCCGGAACAAAAAATGAACAAGTTCATTTCATTCTGCTCCCGGTTTACCTTATCTTTGCACGAAAGAAATAAGATTATGAATAATTACGGATTTGTTAAAGTTGCAGCAGCTATACCTCGTGTAAAAGTAGCTGATTGTGCATTCAACGCTTTACATATTATAGAGCAAATAACCGAAGCCGAGATACAACATGTAGAAGTGGTTATTTTCCCGGAGTTATGTATTACAGGGTATACATGTGCCGATTTATTTGCACATGAGTTATTGCTCAAAGAAAGTGTAGAGGCTTTACAGCAAATAGCGGATTCTACCAAAGGTAAACAATGTATTGCCATAGTAGGAATTCCTTTGGAAGTGAATGCGGTTTTGTTGAATTGTGCGGTTGTATTACAAAACGGAAAGCTACATGGAATCGTACCTAAAACCTATTTGCCCAATTACAGAGAGTTTTACGAGCAACGCTGGTTCTGCACCGGAATGGGACAAGAAACAACCATAGAACTGTTCGGACAGAGAGTACCCGTCGGCACAAACATGGTATTTGATACTCCAACTTGCTGCTTCGGAATAGAAATATGCGAAGACGTATGGGCTCCAATTCCTCCTAGCTGTTCGCTCGCTTTAAACGGTGCAGAAATCATATTCAATATGTCTGCCGACAATGAAGGCATCGGTAAACATAATTATCTCTGTTCTTTACTCAGCCAGCAGGCATCACGTTGCCTGGCCGGATATGTATTCTCTTCTTGCGGATTCGGAGAATCTACCACCGATGTAGTGTTTGCCGGAAACGGATTAATCTATGAAAATGGAGAACTTCTGGCCTCATCGAAACGCTTTTCACTTGAACCGCAACTCATAATCAGTGAAATAGATGTAGAAAGTCTTCGTATGCAACGGAGAGTTAACACGACCTTTGCCGGCAGTATCTCCCACATTGTAAAAGAGAGGGCCATACACATTCCAACGGAAAAGGTTACTCAGCACACCTTTACACTTACCAGAAAGATAGAGGCCCTTCCATTTGTACCCACAGGAAAAGAGCTGGATGAACGTTGCGAAGAGATTTTCGCCATTCAGGTATGCGGACTGGCCAAACGATTGACACACACTCGGTGTAAAACGGTTATCGTAGGCATCTCCGGAGGCTTGGACTCCACTCTGGCTTTACTTGTATGTACCCGTACCTTCGATAAATTAGGGTTAGACCGTAAAGGTATTATTGGTGTAACCATGCCGGGATTCGGAACAACAGACCGTACTTACCATAATGCATTGCAGCTGATGGACTCATTGGGAATCACCGTTAAGGAGATTTCCATCAAAGAAGCCTGCATCCAACATTTCAAAGATATCAACCACGATATAAACGTACATGATGTGACCTACGAAAACAGTCAGGCGCGTGAACGTACTCAACTATTAATGGACATAGCCAATCAAGAAAACGGACTGGTTATAGGTACCGGAGATTTATCGGAACTGGCTTTAGGATGGGCTACTTATAATGGCGACCACATGTCTATGTACGCTGTGAATACAAGCATTCCCAAAACATTAGTCAAACATTTGGTTACGTGGGTTGCCCAACATGATGTAGAAGAGGCTTCACGAGACACCTTATTAGATATTGTCGACACCCCTATCAGTCCGGAACTCATCCCGGCCGACGAGCAAGGGAATATAAAACAAAAGACGGAGGATTTGGTAGGGCCATACGAATTGCATGATTTCTTCCTTTGTCATTTTTTCCGTTTCGGTTCGCGTCCGGCTAAGATTTACTATTTAGCCAAGATTGCCTTTGCCGGAAAATATGAGGATGAAACGATAAAGAAATGGTTAAAAACATTCTTCCGCCGTTTCTTCTCACAACAATTCAAGCGTTCTTGTCTGCCGGATGGCCCGAAGGTAGGGTCTGTGGTACTGACTCCAAGGGGCGATTGGCGCATGCCAAGCGATGCCAGCGCCGAACTTTGGTTGAAAGAATGCGACTTATTAAGTTGAGAGTGGAGAATTGAGAGTTGAGAGTGTTTATTAAAAGTTGAGAACTTCTTTAGTGGTAAATGGAAAGTTGAAAATTGAAAGCGATATTCAATGGACTATTGAAAATAGAAAGTGGAAAATTAAGAGTGACTAAAAGCTTCAGACCCTTAATTTTCCACTTTCAGATTAATAAGTTCCCACTTAAATAAGAACATCTTATCCCGAAAAGGGACTTTCATTTTCACTCTCAACTTAATAAGCCCTCCATTTAATAAGGAGTTTCCCCATTTTCAATTTTCAATTAATAAAGTTTTCAACTAAAGAAGCTTCCATTCCGAAAAGAGTTTCTTTCACTTTCAACTCTCAACTCTCCACTCTCCACTGAATAAGCTCTCAACTTAATAAGGAGTTTCTTCCATTTTCAACTTTCCATTTTCAACTAAAGAAGTTTTCAACTAAAGAAATCTTCAATTAAAGCACTCCTTTGGTGGAAGGTAATTCATAATGATAGATATCCCGTTTAACAGCCATTTTCAGAGCGCGGGCCAGAGCTTTAAAGATACCTTCTATTTTGTGATGCTCGTTTTGACCTTCCGCTTTAATGTTCAGATTCATTTTGGCGGCGTCACTCAGCGACTTAAAGAAATGCAAGAACATCTCCGTTGGCATCTCCCCTATCTTTTCGCGCCTGAACTCAGCGTCCCAAACCAACCAGGGACGTCCGCCAAAATCAAGGGCTACCTGACATAGACAGTCGTCCATCGGCAAGCAATAGCCGTAACGTTCTATGCCACGCTTACTTCCTAACGCTTTGTAAAGACACTCCCCTAAAGCAAGCGCTGTGTCCTCTATGGTATGATGTTCATCTACATGCAAATCACCCTTTACCTTTATCGTTAAATCCATGCCTCCATGCTTGCCTATCTGTTCCAGCATGTGGTCGAAGAAGCCCAGTCCGGTTTGGATATCACATAAGCCGCTTCCATCCAGATTCAGGGAGACCTGTATATCTGTTTCCTTGGTAGTGCGTTGTACGGATGCGGTACGTTCGCCCGCAAAAAGAAACTCCGTCACCCGGTCCCAACTTCGGGTTGCCAATGCACAACACTCACGTAAAGATTCGGGCAGTTCTTCCATAGTTTCTTGCAGGAAGATAGCTTTACAACCTAAATTCTTTGCCAACTCCACATCGGTAGGACGGTCGCCTATCACATAACTGTTCGCTAAATCATAATCGCCGTTCATATAGGCCGTCAGCATACCGGTCCGGGGTTTCCGTGTGGGAGCGTTATCTTGCGGAAAACTACGGTCTATCAGTATCTCGTCGAATGTGATTCCTTCTCCGGCCAGCGTTTTCAATATTAAATGATGAGCCGGCCAGAAGGTTTCTTCCGGAAAAGAAGAAGTTCCCAGTCCATCCTGGTTGGTGACCATCACCCATTCAAAATCAAGCTGACTACGGATGAAACCTAAATTGCGAAATACACCCGGATAAAACTCCAGTTTCTCCAAAGAGTCTAACTGATAATCTACAGGCGGCTCTATCACTAATGTCCCATCCCTATCGATAAACAATACCTTTTTCATGCTTCGTTTCATTTAAGGTTTATATTTCTTTAAAGCTTCCAACAATGTATTATCTTCCACCCGTGTACCAATGGTAACGCGCAGGCAATCGTTACAGAGAGTAATGTGAGAACGGTTGCGCACAATAATGCCTTCCTGAACCAGATATTGATAGATTTTCCGCGCGTCGGTCACTTTAGCCAAAAAGAAATTGGCATCTGTGGGATAAACAGTCAGGCAACAAGGCAGTTTCCTGAACTCCTCTATCAAACGGGTACGTTCTTCACGCAGCACCGACACCCAACGTTCCACTTCATAATAGCGTTGCAACGCATCCATTGCCTGTTGCTGCGTAAGCATATTTACATTATAGGGATACTTTATTTTATTGAGAATTGCAATAATCTCCTCCGAAGCAAAAGCCATGCCTAAGCGAATGGCCGCGCATCCCCATGCTTTGGAAAAGGTCTGCAGCACAATCAAATTCGGATAGGTAGCGAGTTGTAAAGCAAAGGAAGGCTCGTCGGAAAAATCGCAGTAAGCCTCGTCCACTACCACTAATCCGTCGAAAGAGGTCAGCAATTGAATCATCTCTTTCCGGCACAGGTTATTTCCGGTAGGATTGTTCGGCGAACATAAAAACATCAGTTTCGTATGTTCATCGGCCGCGGCCAACAAAGCATCTGCCGAGAACTGAAACTGTTCATCCAAACGGACTTTCCGATAGGATACATTATTCACGTCGGCACACACCTCATACATTCCATAGGTAGGGTCGATGGCCACGACATTATCCACCCCCGGTTCACAGAAAGCACGATAGACCAAATCAATAGCCTCATCACTTCCATTTCCCAGAAAGATACATTCGGGAGCCACTTTTTTTATCCGCGACAACTCCGTTTTCAGAGTCCATTGCAGAGGGTCCGGATAGCGGTTATACGGATTATTGTATGGATTTTCATTGGCATCCAGAAAAACAGAGGCCTTTACTCCTTTATATTCATCACGCGCTGATGAGTAAGGTTTCAGATTCCAAATATTCGGTCGGGTGAGTTCTTTCAGTGCTTTCATACTCCTACTATTCTTTTTCTTTTAATGATTCTAATCTTACTGTTACGGCATTTTTATGTGCGTCCAACTCTTCGTTTGCCGCCATCCGTTCAATAGCCGGTCCAATCTTCCGGATTCCTTCCGGCTGTATCTCCTGAAAAGTTATTTTACGGATAAAGCTATCCAGACTTACTCCACTATATGCCTTGGCATAGCCATTGGTGGGCAACGTGTGGTTGGTTCCCGAGGCATAGTCTCCGGCACTCTCCGGCGCGTAGGCTCCCAAGAAAACGGAGCCCGCATTGATGACACGCTCTGCCATATCCATATAATCGGCCGTTTCTATAATCAAGTGTTCCGGCGCATATTCATTGGTTAAAGCTAGGGCTTCATCCCTATCTTTTACAAGTATCAGTTTACTGTTTTCCAATGATTTGGAAGCAATCTCCTTGCGGGAGAGCTGAGACAGTTGCCTTTCCACTTCCTCCTGTACTTTCGTAATCAGCTCTTCGGAAGTAGTCACTAACATGGCCTGACTATCCACCCCATGCTCTGCTTGCGATAACAAATCGGCTGCTACAAATACGGGATTTGCCGTGGCATCGGCCAAGACCTCCACCTCCGAAGGTCCGGCAGGCATATCAATGGCTACATCGTGCAGGGAGACCTGTTGCTTGGCAGCCATCACATATTGGTTGCCCGGTCCGAATATTTTATATACTTTCGGCACACTTTCCGTTCCGTATGCCATGGCGCCGATAGCCTGCACCCCTCCGGCTTTAATTATCTGATGTACACCTGCCAGCTTGGCTGCATACAAGATAGCGGGATGAACTTTCCCTTCTTTATTGGGTGGCGTACAGAGCACAATTTCTTTGCAGCCTGCCAACCGTGCAGGTACGGCTAACATAAGTACGGTAGAAAACAGCGGTGCGGTTCCTCCCGGAATGTAGAGTCCCACTTTTTCAATGCCGACAGCCTTTTGCCAGCATACCACTCCCGGTTGTGTCTCTACTTTCTTTCCTGTAAAACGTTGGGCTGCGTGAAACGCTTCTATATTGTTTTTAGCTATTTCCAATGCCACTTTTAGCTCTGCGGCAACCAGCGTCTCCGCCTCCTGCATCTCGCCCTCGCTCACTTTCAGCGAAGAGAGTTCTACCCGGTCAAAAAGCATTTCATATTCCATGACGGCTTTATCGCCTTCAGCCTTCACCCTGTCGAGCACGGTTTTCACCGTCTCGCGCAAAGCGTCCACATTTAAAACGGGACGTTTCACTATTTCAGCCCATTCCGAGCGTTTTGGATATTTTATTATCTTCATCGTTATAGTTATTTATTAAGTGGAGAGTGGAGAATTTTCTTTCCGTTAAACTTAAAGAATCATTTTCTCTATGGGAAGCACTAAAATACCTTGCGCACCCAATGATTTCAATTTGCCGATAATCTCCCAGAAACATTTTTGGTCGAGCACGGTATGTACAGAGCTCCATCCTTCTTGCGCCAGCGGCATCACCGTTGGACTTTTTACACCGGGCAGCACATCAATGATATCTTTCAATTTATCCGTCGGGGCATTCATCAATACATATTTCTTATCCTCCGCACTTTTTACCGCTTCAATACGGAATAACAATTCCTGAAGAATTTCCTTTTTTTCCGCACTCAAATTCTTATTGGCAATCAACAAAGCTTCCGATTTCATCACTACTTCCACCTCCTTCAAGTTGTTGCTCACCAGCGTAGAACCGGAGCTCACAATATCGAAAATAGCTTGTCCCAATCCTATGCCCGGCGCTATCTCTACCGAACCGGTTATGACGTGGATATCAGCTTTTACCCCATGTTTTGCCATAAAGGCTTTGAGTATGCACGGATAAGAGGTGGCTATTTTCTTTCCGGCAAACCAGCTTAATCCCGGATATTCTTCCGATTTGGGAATAGCCAGAGAAAGGCGGCATTTGCTGAATCCCAAGCGGCGAATCAATTCGGCGTCCTCATTCTTCTCCACAAATTCATTTTCGCCCACAATGCCTAAGTCCGCTACTCCACCGGCTACCGATTGGGGAATATCATCGTCTCGTAAAAATAAGACTTCTACCGGAAAATTGGAAGACTGCACCAATAAGGTTCTCTTCGTTGAACTTACTTTAATGTCCGCTTCCTGTAATAAAGCCATTGTTTCTTCAAACAAACGGCCTTTCGATTGTACTGCAATTCTTAACATGGTCTATCTTTTATCATTTTATAAATTCTATATTCTTCCTTTCGAAACAAAAAAGGGCTTACCGTCTTCGGCAAGCCCCTCTCTATATTCTTCAATTATTTACATAACCTCAACAGCCCACCGCGTTTATTCGTCAGGATGATGATGGTGATGTAAAGTCGATTTATTCATATACGATTTATTAATTCGTTGCAAAACTATATCTTTCTATTTAAAACTGCAAGCATTTTCTCTTTTTTATTTTCAAATTTCTAATTTGAGAAACTAAATGCTCCCTTTCATTCATCGTTTAGCCACCTCTAAACTTCATGTTTTATAGAACAGCTCGCTGCATATGTCTTTTCTAAAGAATTGCAGCTATCTTCCTAACCTTAGCCAATCGTTCCATGAAAGAACGGTCTTTCTGAATACGTTTCATTAAAATTGATTTCCACTTCATCAATTGTTCTTGTTTCAATTACAAAGATAATTCATTCCTTTCAATCTTCACAAATTTTGCGAAGATTATTTTCTCATCCACACACGTTGAGAATGATATAGGAATTTTAACAGCATACTTTCGATAATCCATATTCCGAGAGAAAATGCCAGCCAGAAGATTATAAATATTTACATTAAGAAAAGAGATAAAAGGTTCGTTTTTGCCTCTCAGTTCGTTTAGGAGTAAATGAACGTTCAATTGACCTCAAACGAACGTTCGTTATACCCAAAACGAACGTTCATTATCTGAACTTGCCTAAACAATAAAAAGCAAAGGCAGTAGAAAGAAATGAAAATAATTTACACACGTCTATATATATAGAAGCCTTCAAAACCTAATGCTTAATCCGTCGTTATAAACAATCCCAGCTACCAACATAAAACACTGAAAACAAAGAACTTATAGAGTACAAAAATAAGAAGCAATGTGAAGCCGCGTAAGATAGTTAGTTATTCGAATAACTAACTATGTGGGAAGCCTTCACATTGCTTCTTATTCAGCTAAGAAAGTAAGACCCTGTTTTCTATATAAAAAGAGCACGGATTTCCCCTCTCACCTCTTCGGAAAAGCACGCATTACAAGCGATACACATATATAAAAAATCCTGTCAAACTCTGTTTTAGCCAATTCATACTCAGGAGGTATAGAAGCTATCACTTCGTTAAGAGTAAAAGGGTTAGAGTCGCGATAAAACTCTTTTCCCATTGCGGACAAGAGTTTGTCTAATTACAAATTAAAGAAAGCTTCGCCGGTCTTTTCCAAACGGAGAAACACCGTCCACACCTCAGAACAAGCGCTGTTCTTCTTCCACTTCACAAGAGTGGAATCCCATCTCCTCTTCCGCTTTTTCCTTCGAGAAGGTAAAATAAGTACATACCGCTTTGGTGCAAAGCTTTTCCTGCGAATCGTAAATGCCGGCTTCCAATATAACAATGTTCCGTTTCTGTTCTACAATATGCGCCCTTAAAGTTAAGTATGAATCTTTGGTAGAAACAGCATGTAAATAACGCGTCTCCATTTTCGAAGTCACTCCGGTGGTCTGCAACTTCCACAAAATAGTCCAAGCGCAGATTTCATCCAGCAACACCGCCTGAATACCTCCATGCAGCGTATCAATCCATCCCTGATATTGAGTTTGCGGTTTCCAGATACTTACCACATCCTCTCCATCTTCAAAGAATTCCATCTTTAACCCGCTCTCATTATGAGGCGCACAAGCAAAACAATTGTATCCTTCTTTCCCAATCCACGGATTCTTTATCTTTCTCATAATTAAAACATTTAACTGAGAACAAAAATAAGAAGTTTTATCGGATAATAAAAATAAAAGATTTATATTTGCAAAAATAGTAATACAACAAACACTATGGACCAACAAGAAATAAAAGAGTTGCAACAACGAATTGAAACGCTGGAAATAGAAAATGAAAAGCTAAAAAAACAATTATATATCCAAGAAGAAACAAACTCGCCTGAGGGACAGTTCAGAAAAGAATATGCCTCCAAGATTTTTGAGTCTCTTCCTGATATGGTTACTATTTTTACTTATGACGGAGTGTTACGTCATCTCATTTCAAGCGAAGAAAGTAACCATGCCGGGGCGCCACTTGAACAAATATTAAACCAACCGCTTATCAATATACTCTCTCCTGAGGCTGCACGCATTGTTCATGATAACATTCAAAAAGTCAAAGCACGAAAAAAAACATATACGGGTCACCACACTATTGAAATAGACGGAGTTATCAACCACTACGAACATCGCATTGTTCCGCTGGATGACAAATATGTGATTATTTACTGCCGCGATGTAACCAACCAAGTGCAACAGGCCAAACGCAACAAAGATTTAAAAGATTTGTTGGACAACATCCTGAATAATCTTCCTCTATACCTGTTTGTAAAAGATGTACAGGCTGATATGAAATATATTTATTGGAATAACGCCTTTGCCGAGGCTTCCGGTATTCCGGCCTCTCAGGCAATTGGGCGTACCGATTATGAGGTCTTTCCCAACATTGCCGATGCCAATAAATTCCGAAAAGATGACACGGAACTTCTTTTACATAAAACACCTATTGCTTACGAAGAAGAATACACCACGGATTGTGGAGATATTAAGATTGTAAGTACCCGTAAAGTGCTCTGTAAACTATCCGAAAACAAAGAGGTGATTATCGGAGTAAGCATTGATATCTCCGAGATGAAAAATATAGAGCAAGAATTGTTACAGGCTAAACAAAAAGCAGAAGAGAATGACAAACAAAAATCCGTTTTCTTATCGAACATGGGGCACGAAATCCGTACCCCGGTGAATGCGATTGTCGGATTTGCCGATGCATTGACTACTGTAGAGACTCCGGAAGAACAAAAACAATGTCTGGATGTCATTAAACTAAATTCAAATTTATTACTACAGCTCATATCCGATATTCTCGACTTATCTAAAATAGAAGCCGGTACATTGGAATTCATCAATAAGGAGATTAATTTAGGTTCTATCTGCTCCAATATATACGAAATGCACCAATCCATTACCTTGTTTCAAGATGTAAAACTCATCTATGAAAACAAAGGACAAGATTTTCCAATGATTGGAGATGCCAATCGGATTATGCAGGTAATAAACAATTTCCTCACAAATGCTATCAAATTTACACATGAAGGAGAAATCCGCTTCGGATTCCACAAGACAGGGCCTAACGAAGTATACATTTATGTAACCGATTCCGGTTTAGGTATCCCGGAAGAAAAAAAGGCTTTGTTGTTCGACCGGTTCGTAAAACTGCATCCTGAGATAAACGGCACCGGATTGGGACTGGCTATCTGCAAAACGATAGTCGCTAAACTGGGAGGAGAAATCGGAGTCACCTCCACATTAGGAAAAGGAAGCCACTTCTATTTCACGATTCCTATTACTCCGGATAAGAGGACATAAAAAAAGAATCAAGAAAAACCATCATGAATGAAATAGAAATAAGAACCTTATTTCTCACTAAAACGCGAGAATCTTATAGATAACAAAAACTAAAAAATAACTCAAACAGTATGATTATCATTGGCATAGCCGGAGGAACCGGTTCGGGAAAAACAACCGTTGTAAAGAAAATCATGGAAAGTCTGCCTAAGAAAGGGGTCGTACTCATCCCGCAAGACTCCTATTATAAAGACAGTAGTAATGTACCGGTGGAAAAACGACAAAGCATCAACTTCGACCACCCGAATGCTTTCGATTGGGAATTGTTGTCGGAGCACGTCAGCTTATTAAGAGAGGGAAAAAGTATAGAACAACCTATCTACTCCTATCTTACTTGCACCCGGCAACCGGAAACCATTCATATAGAACCCTGTGAAGTGATTATCATTGAAGGCATCCTGGCATTATGCGACCCCACTCTCCGTGCCTTGATGGATTTAAAAATCTTTGTGGATGCCGACCCTGACGAGCGTCTGATACGGGTTATTCAACGCGATATGTTAGAGAGAGGCCGTACGGCCGAAGCGGTAATGGAGCGTTATGTAAGTGTGCTGAAACCAATGCATTTGGAATTTATCGAACCGACTAAACGATATGCCGATTTAATTATTCCACAAGGAGGACACAATAAAAAAGCCGTAGAGATTATGAAGACTTATATCGAAAACATGCTTCATTTCAACAAATGAAACATCTGTTGTCTTTCACTCTGTTATTCATTTTGCTGACAGCATGTGTCGGCAACCGTTCTCACGCGCCGAACGAAAGAGAGTACTATGATTTGCCGCAAATAAAAGATAGTGGAGAACTCGTAGCACTCACTTTATACAGTTCGACTTCTTATTTTCTATACCGGGGCGAACCCATGGGGTTCCAATACGAACTTTGCGAACAGTTTGCGCAATCCCTTGGTCTGCGGTTACGTATCGAAGTGGCTAACAATCCGGCGGAGCTCGTACAGAAACTTCTTCGAAAGGAAGGAGATATCATTGCATACAATCTGGCCGTAACCAACGAATGGAAAGATAGCGTGCTCTATTGCGGAGAGGAAATGATTACCCATCAGGTGATTGTACAACGCAATGGAAAAGCTGTCCTGAAAGATGTGACCGAATTAATAGGAAAAGAAATCTATGTGAAACCCGGTAAACATCTCGACCGCTTGGTTCATCTGGACAAAGAACTGGGAGGAGGTATCCTTATACACGAAATCCCGGAAGACAGTATCACCACTGAAGATTTGATAGCCAAAGTAGCGCAAGGAGAAATTGACTATACAATTTGCGACAACGATATTGCCCGGTTAAACCGTACTTATTATCCTAGCCTGAACATCGATTTGCAAATCAGCTTTGTACAACGTTCCTCCTGGGCCGTACGGAAAGACGAACCGCTTTTAGCCCAGGCCGCGAATGAATGGTATAAAGCCAATGTAAAATCAAGAGCCTATCAAGCCAGTACAAAAAGATATTTTGAAATAAGCAAACGGGTAGCGCACGGCTCCATCCTATCCATTAAAGACGGCAAAATCTCGCATTACGACAAGCTGTTCAAAAAGTATGCCAAAGAAATAGACTGGGATTGGAAATTGCTTGCATCATTGGCTTACACGGAATCGAACTTCGATACGGCGGCCGTGTCGTGGGCCGGAGCCAAAGGATTGATGCAGCTGATGCCGCGTACCGCCCGCGCTATGGGACTTCCTGCCGGCAAAGAACTGAATCCGGAAGAAAACATCAAAGCCGCCGTAAAATATATAGCAGCGATGGAAAAGAGTTTCGCATTTATCAAAGACTCTACGGAACGCAGCTCTTTTATCTTGGCAGCCTACAACGCCGGCATCGGTCATGTGAAAGACGCCATGGCCTTAGCCGAAAAATATGGAGCGGACCCTACCCTATGGAAAGATAATGTTGAAAAGTATATTCTACTAAAAAGTCATGAAGAATATTTCAATGACCCGGTTTGTAAAAACGGCTATTTCCGTGGAACAGAAACGTACAACTTTGTTAGGGAGATAAAGGAACGGCATAAGATTTACCAACAGAAAATTAAACAATAAAACAGAAACGTCTAAGTATATCTCAATCGAAACACTAGCCGGGTTCAGTCTATATCAACAATCGTGGCGGTTACAAACAACACACCAAACTGAAACACCTCAAGAAAATATCCATTTTAAATATGTAACTTTGTAGGCACTGTTTGGAATCGCTCAACTGTTCAACGATTGATAGACATTACCTTTTTTTCAAATAAAACGCCATGAATAATATATTCAACGAAATAGAGTCGTATTACTTTTCCAACTTACATTACAAAGAAAAATACGCCCGTCTGTATGGCCTGCTCGACCGGGTGTGCAAACAACTGACAGCCGATGAGCCGACCGATTTCTCTAATCTTTTTGCACGTCTTTACTTCTTATGCAAGCAAAAGCAGATAAAGTCGCAACCCATAGAAATTTTTCGTATCCATGCCCGGCAAGTCCTGCAAAGCAAAGAATTCCCGTATACCGACGAAGATTACCAATACGATGTGAAAGCCCTGTGCGAAACACTCTGCGCTTTACTCGACACCCCCATCTCCGAACGTCTGCAGAAAAGTTTACCCACTCACTGGCGAGCTCTTCCGCAAGCCCATTATACAAGCGAGAAGAGAAAACGCATCCGTATGGTGGTAGACAATTGGAATGAAGAATTCATATACGGTTTCGACGAGTCATATCCGGACAATGCGCCTCTGCAAGTTTCCTACACAGCCCATTTCTCCGAATTAAGCGAAATGCTATATAAGGGTGCACAACTGAATTTACTGTCCGTAACCTCCGACGAAGCTGGGATTCTTCAGGCTGAATTAATCATTTTCGAGCCCGACTATTTAATCGATATCAGTTCTCTTTCGGCTTGTTATACCAATTATGGCGACACGCCTCTGAACTACCTGATGAACAAGTTTCGTCCGCAGGAGAGTACTCCTTATATCTTATTGGGAAATGCAGCGAACCAATTTCTGGACGATTGCATCAACGAATCGAATGAAACGCCAGCCTCTTTTGAAAGCTCTATACAGAAAGCTTTCCGAACCGATTTATTAGCCTATTGCTGTACTCCCCAGATAGACCGTAGCTACTTCCAGAAAGCAGAAGAGCAATTCAACCATATCCGGCAAACACTTGAGACATTATTTCATACCCCCTCCTATCATTTCGACCGCAACAAGGTAATGTTGGAACCTTCCTTCCTCTGCGAAAGCATGGGCTTGCAAGGGCGTATGGACTTACTGCAAAGTGATGGTAAAAACCTGATAGAGCTTAAATCCGGGAAAGCTGACGGTTGGAACGGAGTGATACGCGCCAAAGCAAGTCATGCCTTGCAGATGGCACTTTACAAAGAAGTACTGTTCTACAATCTGGATATTCTCCGTGAAGAAGTCCGCTCTTACCTGTTCTATTCGGCCTATCCCAAACTGTACGCCGAGCGGAGTGCCAAAGGACAAATACAAAAAGCCATCTCTCTAAGAAATCAGATTGTAGCCAATGAGATACGTCTAAAAAACGGAGAAGGAAAAGCCTTATTAGAGCATCTCACGTCCGATTCTTTTAACGAACGAAACGACCAGAGTAAATTATGGTGCTGCTATCAGCGTCCACAGATAGAAGCATGGCTCATGCCCTTCCGGCAAGCTTCTCCGTTAGAAAAGGCTTATTTCTATCATTTCCTCTCTTTCACGGAGAAAGAGCAATTCCTATCCAAAACCGGCGATTCGAAACTGGATTCGTCGAGAGGATTCGCTGATATATGGAATGCAGACCTGACCACTAAACAGGAAGGGGGAAACATCTTGATTGATTTAATTATCAAGGGAATGGAAGAGAAAGAAAGCAACTCAACCTCTTGCGGTCAAAGAGAAGGAAAACAATCCGGCACATACCGAGAAACCGAAGCAAGTTCTGCATTAAAAGCACATAAAGTATTCCAAGAAAAAAAATTCAAAACCAGTGTGGAAAACAGAACTAAGGAAGAAATCAAAGAGAAGAGCAAGCTACAGAATACTACAGGAGAAAACGAATCCACTGAATTTGCAGAAAATAAATTAAAGGAAGGAAACGAAGAGGAGACCAACCAACAGAATGCTGCTAAAAAAACCGGAACTGCTGAGATTGCGGGAAACGGATTCAAGGAAAAAATTAAGGAGAGAGCTAATCAACAGAATACTGTAGAAGGAAACGAAAAGAAAAGCCGGCAACAGGATGCCGCAGGAGAAACCGAAACTTCTGAAATTGCGGAAAATAGATTCAAAGAAGGAAGCGAAGAAAAAACTAGTCAACAAAATGCTGCTGAAGAAACCGGGCCTACTGAAATTGCAAAACAAATTAAAGAGAGTGAAGGAATAGAACGCCTCTTCCTGAACATCCCGTTTTACAACGAAGGGTTCTTACCTAATTTCAGAAAAGGAGATATCGTCCTGTTCTACGAGCGGAACGGTGAGAAGGATAATGTAACCAACCGACAAGTATTCAGGGGAAACATCGAATACATTTCCGATACCGAGTTGGTTATCAAACTTCGATACAAACAAAGAAACAAACAAGTATTCAGTCTTCAAAGCCGATACGCACTGGAACATGATTTCATGGACGGTTCGTATAATACGCTATATAAAGGATTATACGCTTTCCTCACCGCTCCATCAGACCGGAGAGATTTGCTTCTTGGCCAACGTCCTCCCCGGATAGACCATAGCCGGACACTAAACGGACGTTACTTAAATGAACAGATAAACCGGATTGTGTTACAAGCCAAACAAGCCGAAGATTATTTCTTGCTGGTTGGTCCTCCGGGAACAGGAAAAACCTCCGTAGCCTTGAAAAGCATGGTGGAGGAGTTTTATAGCGAAACGTCCAACCAAATCTTACTTTTATCGTATACCAACCGGGCTGTCGACGAGATTTGTGACATGCTGGAACGCATTGAAAAACATCCCGCATACTTGCGTATAGGAAGTGAACTTGCCTGCGAAGAACGCTTTCGCCCACGCTTAATGCAAAACATTACAGACCAATGCGGCAATCGAGAAGCAATTATCCGTACAATAGAGAGCATACGTATTGTTGTGGGAACAACAGCTTCTATATCCGGCAGACCGGAACTATTCAAGTTAAAACATTTCCAAGTAGCTATTATTGATGAAGCCTCACAAATTCTAGAGCCACAGATACTCGGTATTTTATGCGCTCAAAACAGTACGCAACAATGCGCCATCGATAAATTTATTCTGATTGGCGACCCGAAACAGTTACCGGCAGTGGTGCAGCAGAATCCATCCGAATCGGTTGTAACAAATAAACTCCTGACAGAAATAGGACTGACAGACCGACGCAACTCCCTATTCGAAAGAATCTATCGTTGGTTACATATCCATCCGCAGGAGGGCATCTTATCCATGCTCAACCGACAAGGAAGAATGCACCCGGAAGTCAACGAATTTGCCAACCACTGTTTTTATGGTGGCTTGCTGGACATTGTACCGGTTAAACATCAGACAGAAGATTTGGAATTCAAAATATATCCAAAAGAAACGACAGAGTACGATAAACAAGCCACCACCTCTGAAGGGAACGAAACTATTAATCAGGAAACCATATATCACGATATACCAAATCAAGAACCGGTACACTCTAATGGAAATGAAAAGCTTAGTCAGAAAACCGAATATTACGATGCATTAAATCAGCAGCCAACGGACTTTGGAGAAGATGAAACACTGAATCGGGAAACCGCTTATTGCGATGTATTGAATCAACAATCGGAAAATGCTGATTTAGGAAAAGCTCTCGGTCAACGAAACGCTTATTGCGACATACCGAATCAACAACCGGGAAACTCTAATGAAGATGAAACACTGAATCGGGAAACCGCTTATTGTGATGTATTGAATCAACAATCGGAAAATGCTGATGGAGGGAAAGCTCTTGGTCAACGAAACGCTTATTGCGACATACCGAATCAGCAATCAGTAAACTCTAATGGAAACGGAGTCCTTTCAAATACTCTAAACTTATTCAAGAATATCAATACTCAAACCAAACATCGTTGGGAGCAGAAAGGTAAATGGACAGTACCCTCTTCCTTTATCCGAATGGTAGCTACCACCCGCGTAGGATTTATCCCCTCCGGATTTCCTCCACTCGAAGACTCGAACAAAGTAAACCGCAACGAAGCTGAAATCATCGCTTTATTGGTACAGAGCATTTATGAATTGTGCGCACTTAACGGCTTGCCTTTCCAAGCTTCAAAACGCATCGGTATCATCGTTCCTTTCCGCAACCAAATTGCCTTAATTGGAAAAGCGTTGAAAGAATTACAATTGCCCGAAACGGAAAACATCACCATTGATACCGTAGAACGTTACCAGGGAAGTCAAAGGGAAATCATTCTATATTCTGCAACCATTAGTCAGCCCTATCAATTGGATATCCTTTCCACCCCGATACAAGACAACGATACCTGGATTGACCGCAAACTGAACGTGGCTCTTACCCGTGCACAGAAACAATTGTTTGTTACCGGTAATGAGGCTATCTTACGCCACAGTCCTATCTACAACAAGTTCATAGAGAAGTATTTGATAAGTGGAGAGTGGAAAGTGGAGAGTTGAGAGTTTCAATTAAAATAAGTCCAATCTGTTTTTCCGGGCTTCTTCTAAAGATACGGTGTCCTTTTTCTGTAAGGAAGAGTTTCTGCGAAGAAGTTCATATTCTTCATTCAATTCCTTCACAAAAGAGGTTTTCTGAGCCGGATTCAGTAACTTGGCAGCCACCAATGCATTTTGGGAAGCATCTTTCAAATGAACGACCGGAGCATGATATACAGGAGCTATCTTCAAAGCCGTATGCAGACGACTGGTGGTGGCTCCTCCTATCAACAAAGGAATATCCGCACCCGCCCGTTGCAACTCTCTTGCCACATGTACCATCTCATCCAACGATGGAGTAATCAATCCGCTCAGACCTATAATATCCACCTGTTCTTCGATAGCACGTTGTACAATGGTTTCCGCCGGAACCATCACCCCCAAATCTATTATTTCATAATTATTGCAGGCCATCACCACCGATACAATGTTTTTACCAATATCATGTACATCCCCCTTTACGGTAGCCAGCAATACTTTCCCGGCGGAAGTGGCTCCTTCCTGTTTTTCCGCTTCAATCAATGGCTGTAAGATGGCTACGGCTTTCTTCATTGTCCGGGCGGTTTTCACCACTTGAGGCAAAAACATCTTACCGGCACCAAAGAGCTCTCCTACTTGGTTCATGCCGGACATCAAAGGCCCTTCTATAATATCCACCGCTTTTGAATATTTGGTTACGGCCTCGGCCAAATCTTCGTCCAGAAAATCACCTAATCCCTTTACCAGTGCATACTGTAATCGTTCCTCTACCGAAGATTCACGCCAAGCCAAAGCAACGGAATGAGTCTTCTCAGCACCGTCTCCCGTATGCGAGGCTTCCGCTTCAGCCTTCAGCCATTCCGCCGTTTCAATTAACCGCTCCGCTGCATCCGGACGACGATTCAGCACCACATCTTCAATCCGCTCCAACACATCTGCGGGAATATCATTATACATCACCGAAGTAGAAGGATTTACAATTCCCATATCCATACCTTGCGCTATGGCATGATACAAAAATACGGCATGCATGGCTTCCCGAATATAATTATTCCCTCTGAAGGAGAAAGATAAATTGCTGACACCGCCGCTAACATGCGCTCCCGGCAGATTCTTCTTAATCCACCCTGTAGCCCGGATAAAATCAACGGCATAGTTATTATGTTCTTCCATACCGGTGGCCACAGCCAACACATTCGGGTCAAAGATGATATGGTGAGGATTAAAATTCACTTTCTCTGTCAGCAACCGATAAGCCCGTTCACATACCTCTATCTTGCGTTCGTACGTATCGGCCTGACCTTTTTCATCGAAAGCCATCACCACTACCGCTGCACCCAGTTCACGAAGCTCCCTGGCATGTGCCAAAAACTTCTCCTCCCCCTCTTTCAAAGAAATGGAATTCACTATCGATTTTCCTTGCAGGCACTTCAATCCGGCACGAATTATCTCCCACTTGGAAGAGTCTATCATCATAGGAACACGGGCTATTTCCGGTTCCGAAGCAATCAGATTCAGGAAATGAACCATCTCGGTTTGCGCGTCAAGCAGGCCATCGTCCATATTGATATCCAATACCAACGCGCCATCCTCCACCTGTTTACGGGCTATAGAAAGCGCTTCATCGTATTTCTTCTCATTAATCAGACGCAAAAACTTGCGAGAACCTGCCACATTACAACGCTCTCCGATATTCACAAAATTAATTTCAGGCTTTACTTCCAACAACTCCAAACCGGACAACCATAAATGTTCCGGCTCCGGGACAGGAACATGCGGTTTGGCACCTTCAACCAAGGCTCCATATTGAGCAATATAGGCATCCGTTGTTCCACAACAACCTCCTATCACATTCACCAAACCCTCGTCCACATACTCTTTTACCTGAGCGGCCATTTGTTCGGGCGTCTGGTCATATTGGCCTAAACTGTTAGGCAGTCCGGCATTAGGATAAACGGTAATGTAATAAGGGGCGCAAGCCGCCAAACGTTCGAGGAAAGGTTTCAACTGCTTTGCGCCGAAAGAACAGTTCAACCCCACGGAAAAGATAGGAGCATGCTGCACGGAAGCTAGGAAAGCCTCCAAAGTTTGTCCCGACAACGTACGTCCCCCTGCATCCGAGACGGTGGCCGAAAGCATTACCGGAACCGCATGGTTTTCCTTTTGCATGACCTTTTCCGCAGCAAACAAGGCCGCTTTGGTATTCAATGTATCGAAGATAGTTTCAATTAGAAGCGCATCCACTCCCCCTTGAATCATCGCTCTAATCTGCTCTTCGTATGCCAGAGCCAATCCATCAAACGTCAAAGCACGGGAAGCCGGATTGTTTACATCCGAACTCATGGAGCAGGTTTTATTGGTGGGACCTATCGAACCTGCAACAAAACGCGGTTTCGAAGGATTCATCTTTGTGTATTCGTCGGCCATCTCGCGGGCAATCTTACAAGCCGCCAAATTCATCTCCACACAGAAATCCTCCACATGGTAATCAGCCATAGAAATCCGGTTCGCACTGAATGTATTGGTTTCAATAATATCCGCTCCGGCTTCGAGATATTTACGATGGATATCACGGATAACATCCGGCCGTGTAAGAGAAAGCAAATCATTATTGCCTTTCAACTGTCCGGTTATCTCAACAAAACGTTCTCCCCGGAAATCTTCTTCACGTAAATTGTATTGTTGAATCATGGTGCCCATCGCACCATCCAGAATCAGGATTCGATTCTTGATAAGTTCTTCAATTCTACACATGTTCCCCTTCTTTCTTTTTCACTTACCCTCTGCCAAGAGTAGAAACCATTTATACATCCAACTACCTCCGGTTTTGAGATAATCCGGAAGAAACGTTTTCCGCTTTCTTTCCTATTTCTTAAACATCCGGTCCATCTCCCGGCGGTCGTCTTTCTCTTTCAACGCTTCGCGTTTATCATATTGCTTTTTACCTTTAGCCAAAGCGATAACGACTTTTGCCAAGCCTTTTTCATTGATATACAAACGAGTGGGCACAATCGTAAAACCATTTTCTTTGGTAGCACGCTGCAATTTGAGCAATTCTTTGCGGTTCAGCAGCAGTTTACGGTCTCTGCGTGCCGTATGGTTGTTATACGAACCATAAAAATATTCTGCGATATGCATGTTTTTAACCCACAGTTCTCCACGTGAGAAAAAACAGAAAGTATCTACCAAGCTAGCTTTCCCCAACCGGATAGATTTTATTTCCGTACCTGTCAACACAATACCTGCTGTGTAGGTATCGATAAACTCGTAATCGAACGAGGCACGTTTATTCTTTATATTTACTTGAGTGGTTGCTTTCATTTCTTTTTACCTCAACGTCACCGACATATAATCAAACAACACTTTTAATACAATAGGCGAAAGGATAATGATGGCCGATACAATCAACGTGTACGAAAGGAGTTTCTCTTCTTTCACCATCATTAGTTTTTGTGCGCCTTCCCATACTACCCATACAATATAAAATTGCAATATCCAGCGTAGAATAAAAAAGCTGGGAAACAATCCTAAAACAATATCGAGTACAAATAGTACCGACATGGAATAACCTACAAATTGTTGGCACAATATAAGCTCATGCTCTCTCTTCAACGCTTTCATGCCATAAAGGTTTACCAGATAAGACGCCAAGAAGTAACCTCCGAAAAGGGATACCAAAACAGCACAGGCTTTCGTCATGGCGGTTTGTAGGGAGAAAGCATCAAAACTGAATGAAAGGCTTCCCAAAAAGACGGCCAAACCGCATAAACCAATTAAAGGATAAACAAAAGCAGCCAAAACCTTTCGCTTATCCTCCTCAATAAGAATTTCCTCCCAAGCTTTCGCCGGGGAGGAAATCAATAACAATAATCTATTAAAAAGTTCTTTATAATTCAATGCGTCAATAAATTAATAGTAATTTTTAAACATAGAAACCGTGCAATAATTGGTTCCGTAGAATGTTCCGGTTAATTTATCAGAGTCGCTACATAGTTCGCGGTCTTCTCCGGTTACATACAGCACAGATAATTCAATCTTATCCTCATCCCTTAAACCAGCGCCCTGCATCTCGTAATAGATATCTTCTACATCCACGCTTACGGGAATTTCATAACCTGTTATCAATTTATAACCGTCTTTCAGTTTACCCTCTGTATCAACACATTCTGCTTTATGATTATTATAGACTAATACCAACTCCAGTTTTTTAGCCGAAGCATCAAAAGTCTTCTGCAACAACTCAACATCAATCGTTACCGGAGATTCAGTTTTATCAACTGTTTTAGTATACCATTCCGCCTTAATACTGAAATTCATATATCCATTACCAAAAGAACCGAATGACAACCAGCTTAGAGATTCCACTTCCGATGTAGTCATTGCAGCCAAATAGTCAGCATAATTATCAGGCTTTTCATACTCCCCTTTTGTGCAAACACCAGCCTGATAGATATTTTCCAAATTAACCGAAGCAGTTTTATCGTTATTCTGAAGCTTAGCAATAGCAGCTTCATACTCTTCACCGGGAACAGAGGCGTAAATATATACCCTATCGTACATAGTTAAATTCAGCGCATTCGTTTTTAATGTCAAACCATTATCCAATACAATGGAAGAAGATGTACTAACCGAACCTGTACCTGTAACATACTGAGTATTATCTCCATCTCCCAAACAAGAAGTAAAAGTCATCGCTATCACTGATAGCATTGCAAGCATTGATAACTTGAAGTTTTTCATAATTTATTTATTTGTTTTTTTGTTGTTAGAGTTAGCGGATGCAAATGTATAAAAAGAATCGATGCATAGTTCATAGATTTAAGTTTTTTATTATTTACCGCCGTTTTTCTCTGTAAATTAAACATTGATTTCCCTATCCATCCCTTTCTGAATGATGGATTTATAGAGTAAACGGAGCCAATGCCAAAATACTGCACAAGGGTATGAAAAAAATATTATTTTTATAGCTCTTACGGAAAACCGACCGTTTGCAGTAATTAATTCCGTTAAACCTGTGATGACTATACGAGATATCATTTACCACACCATCCATACCCTTTACTTTTTTGATGAAACATCTTACTTTATCACACACTTTGTTATGCCAAGCCGAGGAATTTCTTTTTGACGAAGCAAAAGTAGCTAAACCCAGCCAATGCAAAGTACGCAACGTCCACATGCGTACAGTTACGGACAACAAAGTCCACATATGTACAATTCCTTCCCTAAAAAGCTTATGCGAATGGATAGAGTATCTGGAAAAAAGGAATCCACCCTGATAGTTTCCGAAAAGATTCTTAAGAAACTAGCGGGACTTTCTTAAGAGTTTTCCGAAAGATTCTTAAGAAACTTACGAAACCTTCTTAAGAGTTTGGAAATAGATTCTTAAGAGTATTTCTTCTCAATTTCCGAATTCACTTACAAGAAACGGCGGACGGACGACAGGAAATAGATGATGAGAATACGTTTAGTCCGTTTAAAGTGTCCCTATAACAAAAACAGAAAAAAGATTATTTTTATAGCTCTTACGAAAAACCGACCGTTTTTCATACGATTATTTCACTTGTTTTCAATTCATTAGATAAAAACCCCAAACGGTTTTCCAAACGCAAAACAGATTCTATCACCTATTTATTAAGAAACAAAGATAAGAACCAATGCATATTCTTTCTTAACAGAAAGGAATATGGGGGGAGTGTTTTTTTAATTCTTCACTATCGTCGCAAATTCCTCAATATGTTCATCCACGTATGTGGCAATACATCCCGTAACCTCCTCTTCCATTTCGATATAGGCTTCTTCCAAATCATCGAAAGCCTCATATTGTTCGTACATCGCCATAAACTCCTCCTCCGAACATTCTTTGGTCAAATCAGCTTTATGCTTGTCGTATATCTCTTTCGCCTTATACACCAATTTAGAGAATTCCCCCGCACCAAACATGCGCATGGCCTTGGCAAACGGATTATCAAAGATATAAGGGCCGTATCCATTCTGAATCAATTGAACGAAACCGCCTTCCATCACCTCCTCCCGAAAGAAATGATATCCCAGCAACGAATGCTGATAACCACTAAGCAGATGCATGGTTTCTCCAGTCAATTCACCATGAATCACCTCCAGGTATTTGTCGGTAAATACTTTTAAAAAAGCGTCCATTCCCTCAGAAGCAGCTTGCTTCAAAGCCTCATCCGATACTTGTATAATTGCATTTTCTATCATCTTCGTCTATTTTTTCACAAAGATAGCGATAAAAAAGAAAAAGTTACAATGAAGAGAAAAAAAATAATTTGTTCATCACTTTATTATTTTTTATAAAAAAAGCAGAAAAACCTGCTGGTTTGTGTTTGCGCCCCCAAACAAAAAGCGTACCTTTGTGGACGAATTCGGAAGAGAGGCATTCCTCTTTTTCATGTGGTTACAAAATAACTAATTTTATTACCAAAAACGAATAGAATATGACTTATTCTCACGAAGTAGAACACATGTGTGTTGTGAAAAAAGGTCCAAATCACGGACCGGCTCCAATTCCCGAAGAAGGTAAATGGATTCAAGCAAAAGAAATCAAAGACATTTCCGGTTTAACTCACGGTATTGGTTGGTGTGCTCCTCAACAAGGTGCCTGCAAACTGACCTTGAATGTGAAAGAAGGTGTAATTGAAGAGTGTTTAATAGAGACTATCGGTTGCTCCGGTATGACTCACTCTGCAGCGATGGCTTCTGAAATCCTTCCGGGTAAAACGATTCTTGAGGCAATGAATACCGACCTCGTATGCGATGCCATCAATACCGCTATGCGTGAATTGTTCCTCCAAATTGTTTACGGACGTACTCAATCGGCTTTCTCTGAAGGCGGTCTGATTATCGGTGCCGGTTTGGAAGATTTGGGTAAAGGTCTGATTAGCCAAACAGGTACGCTTTACGGAACCAAAGTGAAAGGAACCCGTTATCTGCAATTGACAGAAGGTTACATCACTAAAATGTTCCTCGACAAAGACGACCAGGTTTGCGGATACGAATTCGTCCACATGGGCAAATTTATGGATGCTATCAAAAAAGGCGTTCCTGCTGATGAAGCATTAAAGAGCGTTACCGGAACATACGGACGTACGAAACCGGAACAGGGAATTGTTAAATCTATTGACCCACGTAAAGAATAAGAAGGAGGAACCAGAATATGATTAGAGAAGTAAAATTTGAAAGTCAAGACCGTCGTATAAAGCAGATTATTGCTGCCTTGAACGAGAATGGAATCAAAGATATTGAAGAGGCAAACGCAATCTGCGACGCTGCTGGTTTGGATCCTTACAAAACTTGCGAAGAGACACAGATGATTTGTTTCGAAAATGCAAAGTGGGCTTACGTAGTAGGTACGGCCATTGCATTGAAAAAAGGTTGCAAAAATGCGGCTGACGCTGCCGAGGCT
>ERZ839767.415-NODE-415-length-75441-cov-6.099369_pt1 | contig 75441 bp, 67 predicted proteins | sample MGYA00519879_ERZ839767 | MGnify/ENA primary metagenome ERZ839767 (study PRJEB31850, sample SAMEA3708852) | human gut metagenome | biome: human gut; feature: human-associated habitat; material: faeces | place: China | collected 2014 ...
AAGGCAGCGGCGGGGAACCCCGCCGCTGCCAGTGATTTATTTTGGTTCACGGCAAAGCCCCGATTTCTTTGCCGGTTTGCCAACTTACGAAATGGGAATGTAGTCAAAGGTGTGGACTCGCTTCCCGTCGGCGCCAATCTCAGAACCCTTGTCGTAGGCCAGAGAATCCAGCGCAGAGACATCCAGAATTCCGTCGAAGGTTTCGTATGTAACTTCGCAAATGCGTTCTGCTTCCCATCTTGCATAGTTCTCCTGAGTGGGAACAACCCGAACTGCACTGCCGTCTTTCATGCAGATTTGATAAAGGCCGGGGGAAAGCATCTCCAGCTGCTTCCAACCGTCCCAGTCGTGATCCGACTGATAGACCGCACGGATGGACTTCTGACCGATTTCCGCTTCCAGCAGTGTCAGACCGCTGTCGCCGATTTCCATATTGGGGGTGATGGTGACGGAGTTTTCACTGCTGTCCGTGCCGGTCAGCGTCCAGTGCAGATCCCAGCTGCCGGACACCAGTGGCTCTTCCATGATGCCGCCCTTTTCAGCCCCAACGCCAATGCCGTTAAAGTGAATGGAAAATTCCTTGCCCCAATAGTGTTCACCGTTATCCTGGAATCGGATATTCATCTGATACTCCAGACTTCCGTCATTGGCCACCCATTGGTAAATGGCGGACTGATATTTGTCGTTCCCGAATTCGACGGGCTGGCCGTTGGAGGCGTAGACCCATTCCCCGGCTTCATTGCGGGTGGTGCCGTCATAGAACCAGCCGGTCATGGAACTGTAGAATTCCGTGGAGCCGTCGATTGTCACATCGTCACGGTCCCAGAAAAGTTCGGGATTCCGACCCTCCGGCAGGGTAAAGCCCTCGACCCGGAAGAACAGATCGGCGCCGTAACTATCCACAATGGACTGCACCGCTGTGATGGTGATGCCCTGATCGGTGGCGCTGAGCACCTCGCCGGGAGTGGTTTTCTTCTGCTTGTCCTCCAGCATCACGGACAGGCCGCTTTTCTCTGCCTGCTCCTTGATCTGCTGGGGCGGGTTGTAGGCCGTCTGGGCGCTTCTTGACCAGCGGGTAAATACCGCCGCGCCGGTGAGGGCGCCCACCACCAGCGTGGCCGCCAGAGCCAGCAGCAGGAGCTTCTTCCCGCTCCGGCGCTGGTGCGGGGCTTCGGCGGACATGAGAAGCGCTACCATGCGCTCCTTATCGTCTCCGGAAAAGTGAATGGCGTCCATGGAACGCCGCAGTTCCGATTTTACATTGTGGGTCATACGACTTGGCTCCTTTCCTCTGTCAGCAGCGCGCGCAGCTTCCGCCGCCCGCGGGACAGGTACTGGGTGATGTTGGCTTCCGATTTGCCCATCACCTGGGCGATCTCCCTTGCGGAGTATTCTTCATAATAAAACAGGTACAGGGATATCCGGTACTGCTCCGGCAGCCGCTTCAGCGCGTCTAAAACTTCCGTGTCCGGCACCGGCGGCGCGGCTACCGCCGCAGCCTCATCCAGCGCCACGGTGCGCCGAAAATGGGCGCTTTTCAGGTAGTCCTTGCAGGCGTTGATGGTGGTTCGGATGATCCATGCTTTTTCGTGGTCGATGCTGTCAAATGTACAATCGTTGGTGAGATATTTCAGAAAGACAGTCTGGCAGATATCCTCTGCGTCGCAGGTCTGTTTTAAGTAGCTGTAGCTGATACGAAGAATTGTGTCCGCATAAAGGTCTACCAGCCGTCTGGCGTGAAATTCATCCATCAATGTGTCACCGTCCTTATGTCTTTTAGAGGCCTCTGACCATAATACGAATTGGCGGCGGGAATCCTGACAGTATTATAGCACAAAAATGCGGAATGCCCAATAATTTGGCATTCCGCATTCCCGCTATTGATGCTGATACTTCCGTTTTGTGGCCATCCCGCCGCGGATGTGGCGCTCCCGTTTGTTTTCGTCCAGAATTTCCCGAACCTGGAGGTATAGTGCATAGTTGTACTGCTTCAGCCGCTGGGTCAGGTCCTTATGCACCGTGGATTTGGAAATGCCGAGGTGCCGGGCGGCGGCCCGGACGGTGGCACCGGTTTCGATCATGTACACAGCCGCTTCACAGGCGCGCTTCTCAATGGTGTCTGTCATATGCTACCCCTCCGATGCTGTGTGCTACGCATCATCCATATGCGCCCAAAAGAATAAATATGCCGCTCCGGCAAAGCTTTCGCCGGACATTTACTGGACATTTATAAATTTTTGCGGTATACTAAGCAAAAAGGGGGTATTGAAAATGCAGATAGACAAAAAGCTGCTGCGCAGGCTGTTCCTTCTGGCGGCGGGGTGTCTCGTCTTTGCGTGGATTTTGCTGGATACGCCGCAGGCAAGCAATGCGGCAAAGTCGGTATGGAACCTGATATCGCCGTTTGTGGCGGGTGCGGTCATTGCCTTCGTGTTCAATGTGCCTATGCGCGCCATTGAGCGGCAGCTGGACGGCATTCACAAGCAGGGACTGCGCAGGGTGCTGTCCATTGTGCTGACCATTGCGGCCTTGGCGCTGGTTATCATGTTCGTGGTGGAAATGCTGGCGCCCCAGATTCAGGTGACGGTTGCCGCCCTGACGGAGCGCATCCCTACCTTTATTGAGCAGACGTCGGCAAAGCTGATGCAGCTGATGGACGACAATCCGGACATGAAGGCCTGGATCATGGAGGTTGCCGATCTGGAAAGTCTGGAATGGACGAAAATATTGAAGGATTCCATGGGCTTTCTGGGCAACCAGATGTCCACGGTGATGGGCAGCGCGGTGAATGTGATCGGAAGCGTGACCAGCGGTATTGTGAATCTGGTGGTCAGCATCGCCTTTGCCATTTACTGTCTGGCGCGGAAGGAAATTCTTGCCCGGCAGGGGCGGAGAATTCTCTATTCCATTCTCCCGGAAAAAACCGGCGATGAGATCATCCGCATCATGCGCCTGACCAACAGCACCTTCTCTAATTTTATTTCCGGGCAGTGCCTGGAGGCCTGCATTCTGGGCTGCCTGTTCGCCGTGACCATGGCGATTTTCCGGATGCCCTACATTCCTCTGGTCAGCGTCATCATCGCGGTGACGGCGCTGGTGCCGGTGGTGGGCGCGTTCGTTGGCTGCGTGGTGGGCGCGTTCTTCATTCTGGTGGACAATCCTTTGCAGGCGCTGACCTTCGTGGCGATGTTCCTGATTTTGCAGCAGCTGGAAAACAACCTGATCTACCCCAGAGTGGTGGGAACCTCCATCGGCCTGCCCGGTATGTGGGTGCTGGTGGCGGTCACCATCGGCGGCGAGCTGATGGGCGTGTTCGGAATGCTGCTGATGATCCCGCTGGCGTCGGTGCTGTACACCCTGGCGCGGGAATTTACGGACAAGCGCCTTGCCCAGCGGAACATCCCGGAGGAAAAGCTGCAAGACCACCCGCCGGAGCTGCAATCCCGGTTCAAGCAGAACCGGGAGCGGAAAAAACGCCGCCGTTTGCAAAAAATGAAGGAGCAGTTTCTGAAAAAACAGAAGGAAAAAGAAGATCAATAAATAATTCGGGAGGGGCGTCAGCCCCTCCCGAAAACTGTTTTACTTGATAACCCGGACTTTCAGAACGCCGTCGATCTGCTTCAGGTGCTCTACCGCATCCGCAGAGGGGTGGCGGTCAAGATCCAGCATGGTGTAGGCGTATTCGCCCCGGCTCTTGTTCACCAGACCGTCAATGTTGATGTTCTCACCGGCAATGGCGGCGGTGAACCGACCCAGAGAATTGGGGATGTTCCGGTGCAGCAGGGTGATGCGCCCCTCGGCGCGGCAGACGCCCATGTCGCAGTTGGGATAGTTGACGGAATTCTTGATGTTGCCGTTTTCTAAGTAGTCCATCAGCTCCTGCACGGCCATCTTGGCGCAGTTGTCCTCGGATTCCTCCGTGGAAGCGCCCAGATGGGGGATGGCGATGCAGCCGGGCATATTGGCGGTCTTCCCGTTGGGGAAGTCGGTGACGTACCGGGCGACCTTGCCGGAGGCCAGAGCAGCCGCCATGGCGTCGTCGTCCACCAGCAGGTCACGGGCGAAGTTCAGGACGATGACGCCGTCCTTCATCTTGGCGATGGCCTCGGCGTTGATCATGCCCCGGGTGTCGTCCAGCAGGGGGGTGTGGAGGGAAATGATGTCGCACTTGGAATAGATTTCATCCCGGCTGTTGACCCGGACGATGTGGCTGTCCAGGTGCCATGCCGCCTCAATGGAGATGAAGGGGTCGCAGCCGTACACGGTCATTCCCAAATTTCTGGCGGCGTTGGCCAGAGGGCCGCCCACCGCGCCCAGGCCGATGACGCCCAGTTTTTTGTGGCGGATTTCATGACCGGCGAATTTGGACTTGCCCTTTTCCACCAGCTTGGCGATATCGGGGTCGTCCTTGACGGTCTGCACCCAGTTGATGCCGCCCACCACGTCCCGGCTGCTCAGAAGCATACCGCACAGTGCCAGCTCCATCACGGAGTTGGCGTTGGCGCCGGGGGTGTTGAACACCACGACGCCCGCTTCGGCGCAGTCGGACAGGGGAATGTTGTTGACGCCGGCACCGGCGCGGGCAACGGCCAGAAGGCTTTCCGGCAGAGCCACATTGTGCATGTCGGCAGAGCGCACCAGAACGCCGTCGGCCTGATTCCGGTCGTCCGTGATGGCGTAATTGTCCGTCAGAAGGGCGGTGCCCTTGGGGGATATCTTATTTAAGCAATGAATGTGATACATAATTGTCCTCTTTTCAGCGATTTTCCTTCTCGAACTGCTTCATAAACTGCACCAGCCTGACGACGCCCTCCATGGGCATGGCGTTGTAGATGCTGGCGCGCATACCGCCGACGGTGCGGTGTCCCTTCAGACTGACGAAGCCCGCGGCCTCCGCCGCTTTGACAAATTTTGCGTCCAGCTCCGCATTTCCGGTGACAAAGGGGACGTTCATGAGAGAGCGGTCTTTTTTCACTACGGTGCCGTGGAAGAGCCGGCTGGCATCCAGAAAATCATAGAGAACCTTGGCCTTTGCCACGTTGCGCTCCCGGATGGCTTCCAGACCGCCCATGGACAATAGCCACTGAAACACCTTGCCGCAGATGTAAATGCCGTAGGCGGGAGGCGTGTTGTACATGGAGCCGTTGTCTGCGTGGGTCTTGTAGCGGAGCATGGTGGGGGTGCCGGGGAGCACGTCCTCGGTGATCAGGTCTTCCCGGATGACGGCGATGACCACACCGGCAGGGCCGATGTTCTTCTGCACGCCGCCGTAAAGCATTCCGTACTTGGTCACGTCCACCGGCTCGGACAGAAAGCAGGAGGAAACGTCGGAAATGAGGGGCTTGCCCTTGGTGTTGGGCAGCTGCCAGAACTTGGTGCCGTAAATAGTGTTGTTTTCGCAGATGTAGACATAGTCCGCGTTCTCGTCAATGGGCAGGTCGGAGCAGTCGGGGATATAGGAGAAGGTCTTGTCGGCGGAGGAGGCCACCGCATTGGCGGTGCCGTACATTTTGGCCTCCTGCCAAGCCTTTTTCGCCCACTGGCCGGTGATGATGTAATCGGCGACTTTGGTTTTCATCAGGTTCATCGGCACCATGGCAAACTGCTGGCTGGCGCCGCCCTGCATGAACAGGACTTTATAGTTGTCGGGGATTCCCATGAGGGTGCGAAGGTCAGCCTCCGCCTGGTCGATGATGGCCTGATAGGTTTTGGAGCGGTGGCTCATTTCCATGACGGACATGCCGGTTCCCCGGTAGTCCAGCATTTCGGCGGCGGCTTCCTGCAAAACGCTTTCCGGCAGGACTGCGGGACCTGCGGAAAAATTATAGACTCTGGACATTGTTTTTTCCTCCCTTAAACCGGCTTGCTCAGCAGCCGCTCAATGAGCCTGTAGCCGTTCGGCTCAAAATTGCCGGTGGCTTCCGCTTCGGCTTCGGTGTATTTTTGGATGGACTTGCGCTGGCGGGTGCTGTCGTACAGCACGTAGGGTACCGGGTCGCCGGTGTGGGTGCGCAGGCGGATGGGGGTGGGATGGTCGGGAAGCACCAGCATCCGGAAATCCTCCCCCGCGTCCTCCATAGCCTTCTTCACCGGGGCGATGAGACGGCGGTCAAGATATTCGATGGACCGGATTTTCTCCTTCACAAGTCCCTGATGTCCCATTTCGTCCGGGGCTTCCACGTGGACGTAGACGAAATCGCAGCCGTCTTTGGTCAGAGCGTCGATGGCGGCCTGCGCCTTGCCCTCAAAATTCGTGTCGATGGAGCCGGTTGCTCCCGGAACCTGATAGACCTTCATCCCCGCCCCCACGGCAATGCCCTTGAGCAGATCTACCGCGGATACCATAGCGCCCTTCAGGCCGGTTTTCTCAGTAAAGTTTTGCAGGGAGGGCTTTGTTCCCGCGCCCCAGAACCAGAGGGAATTGGCCTTGTTCTTGCCCTTGGCCGCCCGCTCCAGATTCAGGGGGTGGGTGTTCAGAATGGCAAAGCTCTTTTCCATCATGGAGCGCAGCTTACGTTCCTGAGGAAGATAGGGGCCGATGACATGGGTCAGGTGGTCGTGGGGCGGCTCCAGCTGGGGCATAACGCCGTTTTTCCAGATGGTGATATGGCGGTAGCTGGTGCCGGTGTAATACTGAAACTCGTCGCTGTTGAAATTCTCTCGGATGGCGTCCATGAGAATGTCCGCGTCGGCGGTGGAAATTTCGCCGGAGCTGTGGTCAAGAATGGTCTTTTCGGCGTAGGGCTCTTCCTCGGTCAGGGTTACGATGTTGCAGCGCAGAACGATGTCCGTCGGCTCCATGGCGACGCCGACACTCAGTGCTTCCAGGGGAGATCGTCCTGAGTAACAGACGGCGGGATTGTAGCCCATAACGGACAGATTGGCCACGTCACTGCCGGGAGCCATCCCGGCGGGGACGTTCTGCACCATGCCCATTTCGCCCTTGGATGCCAGTTCATCCATTACGGGCGTTTCCGCGCAGGCAAGGGGTGTTTTTCCGCCCAGGGCGTCGATGGGTTCGTCGGCCATCCCATCCCCCAGAATCACGATGTATTTCATAACCTCTCTCCTTTGATACACCGTCCATATTATGGAGACAAATGTATATTATTCCTACTATGATACCATTGATCCCTTAAGAATACAATATGAAATAATGCCAGAAAATGTGATGAATTTTTCAAATTTGGTGGACAAATTGTCACATCCTGCAAATCGGGGACAGCTGGTTTTTATTGAGGATAGACAAATATATGTGATAGAATATGCAAAATCCGAGCCTGAAACAGGCTCGGATGTGGGGGAAAGGGTCAATTCAGATTCAGCTTTTTGTCCACCAGGAAGTACATGAGGACATACCCGACAACTGCGAGGATGAGATTGACGATTGCCAGAAGACCCAGCAGGCTGTCGGGACTTTCTGCCAGCTTTACCATGCTGACGCCGGTAAAGGTAAGATCGACGACGTGCAGGATGTAATAGAAGGCGACGGCGGCGAGAATCTTGTGCTTTTTGGCAACGAGGGAGCCGATGGTCACGGCAAGCATAATGAGAATCAGCTCATTGGAAAAAGCGACGATTGCGTTCACAAGGAGAAGCCCGAAGGCCTGAAGCACATCCGCCTGGGTGAACCGCGCCCAAAGCTCGGGCAGCTCCTCCCAGAGGATATGGAGACCCTTGCGAAGGATTTCAAACTCAGGCACAACGCACAGCCCCATCAAAACAAAGCTGACGACTGCGACAGCGGCTACGGCGATTAGATTGACGGCGCTGGTGATAAAGCTGGACAGTAGAATCTGATGGGTGGTGATGGGAAGGGTGAAGGTCAGGTATCCTTCATCGGTAAAGCGGCTGCGGTAGAAGCGGACGATCTGCACGATCAGCGCTGCCGCGCAGCAGACGGCAAAGAATAAAACCGCGGCAACAATTGCCAGCGTGCAAAGGATCAGCAGCCACTGCTTTGGGGCGTCCTCGACCACAAGATACCGGATCGAGACGCCGCCCAGCAGCCCGGCGCCCACCAGACTCAGGCACAGAATGCCCAGCACGTTCCAAGTGGAACGGAATTCCATTTTCAGCAATTTGGCAAACATTTGAATACCTCCCGGAACAGTTCATCCAGCGACTTGCCGGTCTCCTCCCGCACGGCGTCCACGTTTCCGCCCTGCAAAATGCGGCCCTGGGACAGGAACAGATACTCGTCCAGTACCCGCTCCACGTCGGCAATCAGGTGGGTGGAGATCAGCACCGTGGCGCTGGGGTCATAATTGGTGATGATGGTGTTGAGAATGTAATCCCGGGCGGCGGGATCGACGCCGCCGATGGGTTCGTCCAGCAGGTACAGCTTCGCCCGACGGGACATCACCAGAACCAGCTGAACCTTCTCCTGGTTGCCCTTGGACAGAGACTTAAATTTGGCGCTCAGGGAAATGTTCAGCGCAGAGAGCATTTCCTCCGCCCGGGTGCGGTCGAAGTCCGCGTAAAAATCCTGAAAGAAATCCAGCTGCTGCTCCACCCGAACCTGACGGCTGAAATAGGGGCGGTCAGGCAGATACGAGACCATGGCCTTCGTGGCCGTTCCGATTTTTTCGCCGCAAACGGTGATTTGCCCCGCCGTGGGGGTCAGTAGGCCTGCGGCCAGCTTGATGAAGGTGGTCTTTCCGCTGCCGTTGGGGCCGAGAAGACCGACGATTTTTCCCTGGGGCAGATTCATGTCCAGGTTATCCAGGGCCAGCGTGCTGTGATAGCGCATGGTAAGACCGCTGGCGGTCAGAACGTTTTGTTCCAATGTGATTCCTCCTTGTTCTTTTCCAGACTCACCAAAAGCTGTGCCGCCTGGGTCGGCGTTACGCCGAAGGTCAAAAATTTTTCGGCACATTCCCGGGCAAGTTCCTCCAGGGCCTGCTCCCGCATGGCAACGAGCACGGCTTCGTCCTGGGTGACGCTGCGCCCGCTGGTGCCGCCGCTGACGAGAAGACCCTCCCGTTCCAGCTCCGTCAGAGCGCGCTGCATGGTGTTGGGATTCACCTGCGCCTGAGCGGCCAGGTCCCGGACGGAGGGAACCTTTCCTCCCGGGGGCAGCTCACCTTTCAGAATCGCACCGCGGATCGCTGCCATGATCTGCTGATATACCGGACGGTCACCGGCAAATTTCCAGTTCATAGACACCTCCTGATTTGTACTACTGTATTAGTGCATTAATACAATAACACAGCGATAAGGAATTGTCAACCCCTTTTTTTTTCAAAAGGCAAAAAAAGCTTCCCGGCCGAAGCCGGGAAGCCGATATTGGATTATTCCGCTGCGCTGGCCTGCCTTCGGTATACGACGAAGAAGGCAATCAGCTGGGCGATGAAGGTAATGATCCAGGAGACGGTATAGGAAAAATACAGGCATTGGGGCGTGTGGAATCCGGGAATCTGGAAAATGGTATAAATCCAGACAATGCGCAATCCGCAGACACCGAGGATGGAGATCAGCATGGGGACGAAGGACGCGCCGATGCCCCGAAGCGCGCCGGTGGTCACGTCCATCAGGCCGCATAAGAAATAGGGCAGGCAGATGAAGGCCAGCCGAATCAGACCGTAGGAAATGGCTTCGGCAGAGTCGGTGATGTAAATGGAGAGCAGGGAGGGGCCAAGCGCGTAGGCCAGCGACCCAAGAACCAACCCCACCACCGTAACGCAGCCCAGGCAAATCCACAGGGTCTGACGAACCCGGCGGTATTGCCGCGCGCCGGCGTTCTGCCCGGCAAAATTGACTGCGGACTGCTGAAACGCATTGAGGCAGACGTAGACGAAGCCCTCGATGTTGCCGGCCGCCGCGTTGCCGGACATGAACACGTCGCCGAAGGAGTTTACCGACGACTGAATGAGAACATTGGAAATGGAGAACAGCGCGCTTTGGATGCCTGCGGGCAGGCCGATGCGGAGAATTTTCTCCAGCTGCGGCTTGTAAAAGCGCATTTTGCTGAGATACAGCTTGCAGGCGTCGGTTCTGCGCATCAGGGCGATGACCACCAGCACGGCAGAAAGCGCCTGAGAAATGATGGTCGCCAGCGCCACACCGGCCACGTTCATATGGAACCGGATGACAAAAACCAGGTTTAGAACCACATTCAGGACACCTGCGAACAGCAGAAAAATCAGCGGGCTTTTGGTGTCTCCGGCGGCGCGGAGAATGGCGGCGCAGAAATTGTACACCATGTTGAAGGTAACGCCGCCGAAAATGATCCGCATGTAAATGGAGGAGAGGGGCAGCACGCTGTCGGGGGTTCCCATCATGGCAAGAAAAGTTTCGGAATAGGAGACGCCGATCACAGTCAGAACCACGCCGCTTATGATGGCGGTGGGCAGCGTGGTATGTACCGTGCAGTGAACGACCTGATCCTCCCGACTGCCAAGACCATGGGCGACGGCCACGCCTGCGCCTACGGACAGACCGATGAAGAAGTTGACGAGCAGACTGGTAATGGCACCGGTGGCGCCCACTGCGGCGACGGACACGCTGCCGCAGAACTGCCCCACCACCACGAGATCAGCCGCGTTGAACAGCAGCTGCAGAAGACTGGTCAGAATAATGGGGACGGTATATTGGATGATGTTCGGAAACAGCGGCCCTTCCAGCATGTTTCTGTTCGTCTTATTCAAAAAGGCACCTTCTTTCTGTTAGCAGAGACATTATAGCGATTTTTGGGGAAAACGCAAGATGAAAATTTGAAATTTTCCGGAAAATTAAGGTTATTGCCCATTTGGAAGATGCTCGCAGGATTCCTGATTGAAAGCGATGGGGTCAAAGGTGATGACGGTGTGGTAGATCTTGCCCTCCCGGGTGCGCAGCGCTTCCTCAAGCCTGGACTGAATGTCCTGCTTCGTGAGCTTGATATCCTGGGGGACGGCGATGTCAAAAATGAGATTGGTGTGTCCGCCGCCGGGAACCATGCGGAAATCGTGGGTTTTCAGCCGGGAATCCATTTCGGCGAGAAGGTCGTCCACAAGAATGTGAAGCCGGGTCAGCTCCGGATCGTCCGTCACCACGGGGTCGTAGTGGATGACCAGATGGATGTTGTGGCTTTTCAGGCACTCCCGCTCCATGTCGTCGATCAGCTCGTGGCAGCGCATGGGGTCTTCCTTGGAGTCCATTTCCACATGGATGGTGGCAAAGCGCTGGCCGGGGCCGTAGTCGTGAACCATCAGGTCGTGATACCCCAAAACCTTGGGCTGGGCGCTGATATAGTCCACAATGCGGGACTGAAGTTCGGGGGACGCGGCTTCCCCCAGAAGGGGGCTGATGGTCTCCTTTGCCAGCTTCGCGCCGCTGTAGAGAATGAACAGCGACACGGCCAGACCCACAAAGCCGTCGATGGACGCCCCGGAAACGGCCTCGATGACGGCGGCCAGCAGAACGGCAGCGGTGGTGACGATGTCGTTGCGGCTGTCCTCGGAGGTGGCAAACAAAGTGGTGGAGTTGATTCTTTTGCCCAGCGCCCGGTTGAACAGGCACAGCCACAGCTTGACGGCGATGGACAGCACCAGCACCGCCGCCAACGGGGCGGAGAAGGCCACCGGCACCGGGGATAGAATTTTTTCCACGGAGGTTTTTGCCAGCTCAAAGCCGATAATGACGATCATGGCGGAGACCACCAGACCGGACAGGTATTCAAACCGGGCGTGGCCGTAGGGATGTTCCGCGTCGGCGGGCTGCTCGGCAAGCTTGAAGCCCACCAGCGTCACGATGGAGCTGGCCGCGTCGGACAGGTTGTTCATGGCGTCGGCGGTGATGGAAACAGAGCCGGACAGGGTGCCGATGATGACCTTTCCCAGAAAAAGGAAAAAATTGCAGAGAATGCCCACGACCCCGGACAGAGTACCCACAGCGGCGCGCACCTTGGGATCGCTGACCTGGTCGGCGTTTTTAACAAAGAGACGGAGCAAAAATTGTGTCATAATCCGGCCTCCTACAGAAAGTCCGTACATTCTATCACAGATTCTGGAAAAAAGAAAGGGCATTTTACGCTTAAATTCAGCGAAAAACCTCCCGGATACCGTTTCGGGGTATCCGGGAGCGATGGTATATGTGGATTTTACAGCCAGGGGCATTCAGCGCAAGCTGCTTCATACTGAACTCCTTGCCCGAAGGGCAAGGAGTTCATATGAGACTTGTTTTGTGATTTCTTTCCTTATAAATCACAAAACTGGCAGTGCCATTAGGCGATGCCTTCTTGATTAAAATCAAAGATTTTAATCAGAAAATAGTATCAATCGGCAGAACCCGGCAGGGTGGCGGCCTTCTCCGAAGGATCCTGCGGCATCAGTTGGATCTGTTCCTGAACAGCAGTCATAAGCTTATCGATATGTGCATCCATCAGACTGGCCGCCTGGGCGGAATCACCTGCGGCAATTGCGTTGGAAATATCCTCGTGCTCTACGACGTAGATGTCTCCGCGCTCCCGCGTAATCAGGGTATCAATCTGTCCTTCAATATTGCGTTCCTCGAAAATCAGCATATCCAGCATGGTTTTCATAAAGCGGTTATGGCTGATTTGCGCAACGAGGGAATGAAATTCCAGCGCGGGATCGGTGGGATCCTTATTTTCCGCAACATAGCGGTAATGGGTCATGACCACTTGCTGCAAAAGAAGAAGATCCTCTTTGGTGGCTCTTTCGGCGGCAAGTCTGGCGGCTGCTACCTCAAGTACCTTCCTTGCCTGAATCAGATCCACCAGCTGGGAATAGTGATCCACCCGCATGGCCTGAGTGGATTCGGTATGAACCAGTGCGCGCGCCACATCGTCCGACAGCTTATTCAGCCACTGCTGTCCGTAGTCGGTAAGCACACGGCCCTTGTTGCTTTTCTGCGCCGTAAGCCCCTTATAATCCAATTCCTTCAGATACCGTCCCACAGTAGCCGTGCCGCAATATATTCCAACCTTTTTCAGTTCTTCCTTTAGGCTCCAGGCACCAACCGGTGCGCCGGTTTTGCTGATGATTTGTGCAATCAAAAAAATCGATGCCTCATTTTCGGTCGGAAATATGCCGGTTTTCATGATGCGCTGCTTCTCGTCCATAGCCTGACCCACTCTCTTCTCCAATATTCCAATCACCTACTTATATTAATTATAGCACATAGAAAAACTAAGAATCAATACAAAATGCCAAATTGTTGCGTAATTCTATACGAGTTTTTCATAAAACGCTTAAAAGCACTGTATCCGCCCGCAGAATTGCGGTCGGCGGCATCGCTGCCAAAAAGGAAGCCATATTGAGTTCCATGCCCTTCGGACAATTAAAACCTTCTCTAAGGCAACACCGCACAATTGTGCCTGCGAGCCTCAGCCGCCTTTTTGCCCCACTTCTTCAGTTTGAAAAATGGGAAATACATACAGTATTTCTCCATTTTTTAAACTTTGAATTGGAGCAAAAATCCCGGCTGAGTCTTCTTGTCAAATTATGCGGTGCTGCCCTAAAGATCTTATATTGGAGTCCGGCATCAGAAATAGTATTACCCCTGCTCTTCAAGCCACTTGGCATATTGTGCGATTCCGTCCTCAAGCGTTACCTTCGGCCTCCAGCCAAAGTCCGCGAAAGCACGACGCATATCCATGGCGCCAAGATTGTCATAGCCCAGTGTTCCACTGCCGACTTGAATCGTGGCATTCGGATACAGCTTTTGGACACATGCAATAACCCGGCTATACGGAACGTTTTCTCCGCCGCCTATATTGTATTCCGTGTGCGGCAGCTTCTTGGCCATAGCAATGGTGGCGATGGCGTCCACGCAGTCATCCACATAAATGTAATCCATCATCTGCTCCGCACCGTGCTCCAGATGCACGGAACCGTTGCGGATGCACCCATCCAGAAGCAGTTGAATCGGACACTCTAGCTTGCGCCCCGGCCCGTAAACAAACCCAACGCGAAGCGAGGCACTGTCCAGCCCATAATTGCGCACAAGCTCCTCGCAGGCAACCTTACTGGCGCCATACGGGCTTTCTCCGTGCAGCGGAACGGTTTCCGGAACTGTATCCAGCGAGACACTGCCGTATACGGCGCCGGAGCTGATGTAGATGTAGCGCCGGACACCAAAATTCCGTGCGGCTTCCAGCGAGACCAGGGTACCGGTAACATTGGTGCGGTAAATACGGTAGGGATTGTCCAGAAACAGCTTGGGATGCGAAACGGCGGCGTTATGTATAATCCGATCCACCGGATGCTCGTGCAGAACCTGGTTCAGGGTGCCATATTCCGTCACGTCGCCCTGATAGTATACGCAGCCGTCGACCCTTGCCGCGGGAGCATGTCCGCTGTAAACGATTACCTGTTCGCCCATTTCGGCCAGATGACGAACAAGACGAGTGCCAACCAGGCCGTTTCCGCCAATCAATAGTGTTGCCATTAGGAAAACAATCCTTTCTAAAAATCAGATATTTAGGAGGCTCTGAATAAATCGTCTTGGGCTGTCGGAAGAAGAGAACCTCTCACAGCCCTTGGCCAGTTCATCAAAGCTCGGGTGTCAAAGCTCCGAATTTCTTTTGTAGGAAATCCCAGGTTCTGCTGGGAAGAACCGCGTGAGCTCCTCGTATGCCGTTTACCAGCTGGGTGACCCGGACATCTCCACAGACACTACATAGGGTGATGCAGTCTTCCAGCGGCAGGGAAAAGCACAAGCGCAGCAGCTGATACATGTGCTGCAGAGCCTCATAGGCAGCTGCGGTCAAATCCTTAGAGAAGCCGAAGGTAACAATCCCGTCGGCAGTTCTTGCGACCGGGCTTTCCATGAAGCCGGGATGGGCGCTCAGACGCAGACGGATATTTTGAAACGGGCATTCAACTGCGGTACCGCCGGATTCACCGTCCCCCTGGGCGGCGTGGCCGTCGCCGACCGAGAAAAGCCCTCCTTCATGGAAGCAGGGAAGGTACACAACCGACCCGGGGCCAAGCAGCCGGCAGTCAAGATTGCCGCCGTGATTTGCGGGAATGTGGGTGTCCGCGCGTCCGCTTTTGGGGGCTACGGCCAGAATGCCGGGAAAGGGCGAGACCGGAACCCGCAGTCCACCGGGACTCGTGCAGAAGCCGTCCCGGATATCCCAGACCTGGAAATATTCTTTGCCGGTATACCCCAGGCGGTGCAGATGATCCTCATTCCCGATGCCGACAGAGCTCCAGCCCCAGTCGGCTGTCTCAATTGCGCCGATCTCAACCCGCAGAGCCATCCCGGGAAGCAAACCGCGGACATAAACAGGCCCACACAGCGCCTGCCCATCGTCCAGACCCGGACGGCGCGGGAAGAATGGCGCGTTATGGGAGATAGGGTCGGGGCGGGAAACGCGCCAATCCGCCTCCAGAGTTTCTATGTTAAGAAGGTCGCCGGAGTCGATCACAAGAGCCGGTGCAAGCTCTGCACTCAGGCTTCCGTGCAGGGTTTCACGTCCGGGCTTTAGCCAGTGCTCCTGCATGGCGGTTACGTCTCCACGACGGCAAAGGCTCGTACCGGAGACCCTGTGCCTTTGTCCAGAAGCAGGGGAACGCCATAAAACTGGAACTCGCCCTTGCCGATCAGTGCGGTCAGATTGACCAGCCACTCGTAATGGGTAAGCCCAAGATCCCGGCAGGCGCGGTGGCTCGGGAAGAGCTTGGTATCCATGATATCGGTGGAGGGACCCTCTACACCATGAATTTTTGAACCATGATCGGCCAGCCATTTTACGGCCTCCGGGCTGATCTCAATATTCTGGGTCAGAACCTGGGGATCAGGATAGTACTTTTCGTGCAGACCGGTTGCAAAAAGCACGATGTGACCGTCAATTTTGACACCGGCCTCTTTCTGCGCGCGCTCCATATCCGCTACGGTAACTTTTCCGCGCTCCGGAATGCTGCGCATATCCAGACAAACGGCCTTTCCGAAAAAGAGGGAGAGCGGCATTTCGTCGATGGTCGCTCCGTCCGGGCGCATGTGATAATAGGAGTCCACATGCGTACCTACATGCTCTACAATGGACAGGTAATTGTAAGAGGAAGTGATCGGATCCTCCGGTGTGCCGTTGTGCATTTCAATCGATTTCTCGTGGGTCATAGCCTTGATGTATACCGGCCTCGGGAAACAATCCGGTGCAAGCATGTTATTCTCAATGCGCAGAGTTAAATCAATGATTTGCTGAGACATTTTTTGAAGCTCCTTTCAAATATTGGTGTGCAAAGAGGAAAAGCTGAGGAAATAGGCGCTCATCAATAATGAGTAGTAGGATGAACTAAGAATAGCCCAGAAAAAAGCAATAGTCAAGTGCTTTTCAAAAAATTAAAATGAAAAATAGCAATTTCAACAAAAAATAGGGTTGAAAATATGGTAAATAGGTACATTGACAAAGAGAGGTGCCTATGATATGCTCATAGCAGCTCATCAATGATGATTAGTGAGGAGGAAGAATATGTACAATTCATCCGATCCGGCACTGATGCCGGCAAGGGTGTATGTCCGACCGGATGAGGAACGCTTCCGTGACACCTTCCGCAGATGGCAGGGCATCCCCTCCATTGAAGTTACTCCCAAGGGTCGGGTATTCGTGGATTTTTACACCGGCCAGGCAGCGGAGAAGGGCGGTAATTTCCTGATGCTCTGCGTCAGTGAGGACGGAGGTAAAACCTTCCGCTCCGGCGAGCTGGTCGTGGAGCACCCGGATCCAACATGCAGAATCTATGACCCCGGGCTTTGGATTTCCCCCAAGGGAGAATTGTGGGTGACCTACAATCAGACACGCGGTTTTAACGATTGCAGGAACGGTGTCTGGGCAGTCATCTGTGACAATCCGGACGCAGACGAACTGCGTTGGACGGAGCCACGCAGAATCGCCAACGGTATTATGATGAATAAGCCGCTGGTAACGTCAAAGGGGGAATGGCTGTTTCCCTGTGCAATCTGGCGGGATGAATGCGGTGCGTTTCCCACCGAACGTCATGGCCTGGAGGCTGAGCAGTTCCCCAATGTTTACGTATCGACAGATCAGGGAGAGCATATTACCTTGCGCGGTCATGGCGACGTACCCAACCGGAGCTTCGATGAGCATATGCTCGTTGAAAAAAAGGACGGATCCCTTTGGATGCTGGTGCGAACCTTTGACGGCATAGGAGAATGCTTCTCCTATGATGGCGGAGTAACCTGGACGCCGGGGCGGAAATCCCATATTGAAGGACCCTGCTCCCGCTTCCATATCCGGCGACTGCGCTCGGGACGTCTGCTGATGATCAATCACGCCAATTTCCGGGAGCGCATTGACCTGAAAAACATCATGGCTCAGGGAAATGTCAAGAGCTGGCGCGGCAGGACGAACCTGACGGCAATGCTCAGCGAGGACGACGGTGCCACCTGGCCCTACGCTCTTTTGCTGGATGAACGCAACGATGCCGCCTATCCGGACGCAAAGGAAGGGGAGGACGGGTACATTTACGTGACCTACGACTGGGAACGGGTGAGACAGCGGGAGATTTTGATGGCAAAATTTACCGAGCAGGATGTCCTGAACGGTACCCTGAGCAGCCCGAATGGAGCACTGAGGATCCTGGTTAACAAAGCTTTGGGACAGCCGGATGTGGAATGACGGCAGCCACAATAAGAAAGAGAGCCGCGTGAAGGAGGTGTTACGGCAGACAGCGGCAGAGATACAGATAAAATTCATTTAAAGAAAATACAACAGAACAACTGGAGGAAATCACGATGAAAAAAGTATTGGCAGTTCTTTTGGTACTGGCGATGGCAATGTCCATGGTAGCCTGCGGCACTTCCACCGCCCCTTCCGAGACAAGCACTCCCGCAAAGGACAACCCCACGACGTCCGCACAGACGGATGCCGGTAACGCCGCAGCCGGCAAAAAGGCTGCAATGATCACGGCGCAGCCCCTTGGCGATCAGGGCGTGACGGACGACACCTACAGTGGCTTCATCAAAGGCTGTGAGGAATTCGGATACGAGCCGACTGTCGTAGAGGTACAGGCGGGCGAGTATGAAGAGACGCTCCGTTCGCTTTGCCAGGAAGGCTATGATATCATCATGCCCTGTTGGTCTGCGCTGGAGGATGCCTGCGCAAGAGTTTCTGCGGAGTATCCTGACAGTGAGTTTATCATGGTGTTCAGTGAACTGAATCTTCCCAACGTAAAGGCCATGATCGGCCGTCAGTCCCAGGGCTCTTATCTGGCCGGCGTCGACGCGGCTATGACCACCAAGACCGGCCACATCGCCTTCATGGGTGGCTCCGATAACCCGTCTATCAATCAGTTCCGGGCAGGCTTTGAGGCCGGCGCTCGCTCCGTGAATCCTGACATCAAGATTGAGGCCACTTGGGTCGGCAGCTTTGACGATCCCGCCAAGGGCAAGGAGCTTGCTCTGATGCTTTACGATCAGGGCGTTGACATCATCTACGTGGCGGCGGCTGCCTCCTCCACCGGTGTGTTTGATGCAGCCAAGGAAACCGGCGGCATGGTTGTCGGCTGCGACGTTGACCAGAACAACGTTGTCCCCGGCCAGGTCATTGGCTCGATGATCCTGAACTACGGCAACTGGGTATATCAGGCTTTCCAGGAGCGTGAAAATGGCGGACTGAAGTTTGGCGCGTTCAAGTATGGCCTTGAGAACGACGGCATGGACCTGCTTCTGCCGGATCCTTCCGTTTACAAGACCGACGATGCCATTGCTCAGGCGGTCAGCGAAGCGCGTGATAAGATTATGAGCGGAGAGATCGAGGTGCCCGACGTCCCTGTGGACTGACGGACTGAGACAGGGGTGCTCGGAGGCAGTCTCTCGGGCACCCCATTCTCCTTCACTGCTGCGGGGCGCAGAGAAGGAGAGATCAAGAAAGGAGCATATTTCGCATGACGAAACTGGCAGTAGATATGCAAAAGATTACCGTGCGGTTCGGCAAGGTGATCGCAAACAACGAAGTGGACTTTCAGGCCGAATGGGGCGAGGTACACGGACTGGTGGGAGAAAACGGCGCCGGTAAAACGACGCTGATGCGGGTACTATACGGAATGTATACGCATCATGAGGGAACCATGCTCATCAACGGAGAAAAGGTAGCCTTCAGCTCTCCCAAGGATGCCATAGCCAAAGGAATCGGAATGGTGCATCAGCACTTCAGCCTGGTGCCGAGCATGACGGTGGCGGAAAACGTGGTGATCGGCAGGCCGCCATACAAAAAAGGCCTGATTGATTTGAAAAAAAGTGAGCAGATCGTCGCCCAGCTCAGCGCGGAGTATGGATTGGAAATCGATCCGAAGATGCGCGTGAGCGATCTGACGGTTGGCTTGCAGCAGCGTGTAGAGATCCTTAAGGCGCTTTATCTGGGCGCGGAAATCCTGATTATGGATGAGCCTACTGCGGTGCTGACGCCACAGGAGATCAAGCAGCTCATGGAAACGCTGCGAAGCCTCAAGGAAAAGGGCAAATGTATTATTTTGATTACGCACAAGCTGGCGGAGGTTCGTATGGTAACCGACCGTATTACAGTTATGCGTGCCGGCGTTGTGACCGCAAGAGTGAACACTGCGGACACCGATGAAAAGAAAATTGCAATGATGATGGTTGGCCGTGAGGTCATCCTGGAAGTGGACAAGCAGCCCTTTCACCCGGGAGAAACGGTTTTGAGCCTGAAGAATATTTCCTGCTTTGACAGGATGGGACTGCCTGCCGTACGCGACGTATCCTTCGATGTGCATCGCGGGGAGGTAGTCGGTATTGCGGGCGTTCAGGGCAATGGGCAGTCGGAATTGGCGGATGCCGTGGCCGGGCTGCTGCCCCTGTCACACGGTGAGGTTTTCCTGAACGGCAAGCTTATGAGCGGGGGAAATGTTCCGCTGCTGTGCCGGGAAAACGGCATGGGGCATATCCACGACGACCGAATCCATGTTGGCTCAGCCGCCGACCTTTCCATCCGTGACAACTTCCTGGCGGCTATGTACCGGAGCGACGCGGTGAAAAAGGGACCTTTCCTGGATTACAGAAAGGCCAACGAGATTGTCGAAGAAAATGTGAAAAAATACAAGGTTAAAATCGGCAAAATCACGGATGAGATCAGTTCCTTGTCCGGCGGCAATATGCAAAAGCTCATTATTGCGCGGGAGATGTATATGCAGCCGCGGCTTTTGATCGCCAGCCAGCCGACGCGCGGCGTAGACATCGGCGCAACCGAGTTTATTTATCAGCAAATTATCCATCACCGGGATCAGGGCAATGCAGTGCTGCTGATTTCAAATGAGCTAAGCGAAATCCTTGCCCTGAGCGACCGGATATTGGTGATTTATAAAGGCAGCATTATTGGGGAACTGGATCGTGCACAGGCAACCGAGAATAAAATCGGTCTGCTGATGGCGGGAATCCGCCCAGAGACGTAATGGAAGGAGAAAGCAAATATGAATTTTGAATTCCGTCAGAGAAAAATCAAGCCGTCGATCATCGCTTTGTCGATCTGCATCGGGCTTGTCTTGGGTACGGTGTTTGTCCTTCTGGGCGGCTACAATGTTCTGGAGGTGTATTCATACCTCATTCGCGGCTCGCTTGGCAGCATAAGCGCTCTTTCTTCTACCATTCGCTGGACAACGGCATTTCTGCTCTGCGGCATTGCATCCGGCATTGCGTTCAAGGGCGGCATGTTTAACATGGGAACCGAGGGACAGCTGTATATGGGCGCAATTTCCGCCACCTTGGTGGGCATCTACTGCAAGGGCCTGCCGGCGATTGCACATATCCCGCTGTGCATGCTTGCCGGCATGGTGGCAGGAGCCATTTGGGCCAGTATTCCGGCTCTGCTGCGGGTTTACTGGAACACAAGCGAAATTGTTGTCACCTTGATGATGAACTATATTGCCATCAATTTTACAAGCTTCCTGGTTAAGGAATACTTCCTGACCACCGGCGTGTTTGGCGATTCGTTGACCACCGACGAATTGGCGGCTACCGCTCGGTTCCCGGTTTTCGGGGGGAGTCCCATCTCATTTGGGTTTATTCTCGGTACGCTTCTGATAATTGCCTATATTCTGTTTTTTACCAAGAGCAAGCGCGGCTTTGAGATCAAGGTTTCGGGTGTAAATCCGGATTTTGCGAAATTCAGCGGCATCAGCGTCAATAAGGTGCGTATTTCGGTTATGCTGATGAGCGGCATGGTGGCCGGTCTTGCCGGCGCCGCCGAAATCATGGGTGTGCAGGGCAGATTCCTGTCCGGCTTCTCTCCGGACTTCGGTACAAGTGGAATGCTGGTTGCGCTTTTGGGCAACAGCAGCGGTATCGGTATTTACATTTCGGCGATTTTTATGGGTATTTTGAAAGCCGGATCGCTCACACTTGAGCGCAGTGCGGGTGTCTCGCGCGCATTGGCTGTTGTAATTCAGGCACTTATCATTTGCTTTGTGTCGGTCAAAACCCTGAAAGTATTCGACTTCAAGAAAAAAGAAGGGAGTGGCAAGGAATGATTACGGCAAGTATTATCGCTCCGATTCTCCGGGTAATGACCCCCATTCTGCTGTGTGCGCTGGGGGGAGTTTACAGCGAACGATCCGGTACCGGAAACATTACCTACGAGGGCAGTATGCTGGTAGGCACCTTTACCGGCGTTGTCGGCAGCTATTTTACCGGAAGCGCCCTGGTTGGTGTCCTCTGTGCCGTTGCAGGCGGTGTCCTTGTGAATCTGTTTTACGGCATGCTGCGCATCAAAATGGGCGGTGATAATGTTGTTTGCGGATTTGCAGTGAATTCCTTCAGCGTCGGCGTAACGACATACCTGCTGCGCACGATCTTCCATACCAACGGCACTCTTTCGGATTCCCGCATCCAGGGACTTTATAAGCTCCGGATTCCCGTACTGAAGGATATCCCCATTATTAAGTACTTTGTAACAAATCAGACCCTTCTGGTTTACTTTGCGTTCCTGATGGTTTTTGTGACTGCCATTATTCTGAAGCGCACCAAGTTCGGCTTCGCCATACGTGCCTGCGGCGAAAACCCGATGGCTGCCGCTACAGTCGGCGTAAACGTCAACAGAACGCGCTGGATCTGCCTGGTCATCACCGGAATGCTCTGCGGGCTTGGCGGTGCGCAGATGGCGCTGGGAAATCTTACGCAGTTCTCCGAGGATATGGTAGGCGGCCGCGGCTTCATTGCTCTGGCGGCGGTTATCCTTTCCAAGGCAACGCCGCTTGGCGTCCTTTGCACGGCGCTTCTGTTTGGGTTTGCCGAGGCCTATGCGAATCTGCTGCAATTGACGAGCATTTCTTCCTATCTGATTCTGATGATCCCCTATGCAGCGGTTATCCTGATCCTGGTGCTGCAGCCGGAGCGGCTTAAAGAACTGAAGCGCTGGATAGGTATGCGCAGGAAGCTGCCGCAGGTATGAAAGGGGAGCCATTGCCGATGAATGACTGGACAGGAAAACGGATTCTGGTGCTGGGTGCCAGTGGCGGAATCGGCAGCTGCTGCGTAAGGCAGCTGTATGACAAGGGCGCGACGGTTCTTGCGGCGGATCTGAGTCCAAACGAGAAAATTGCTGCGGTGCCGTTCTCACACTGTGATGTGTCGGATGCGAACTCCGTTGACGACCTCTTTTCCTTGGCAAAACAGACATTGGGCGGATTGGACGGATTTGTATATGCCTGCGGAATCGGGTCATCTGCCGGCTTGTTTGCCACATCGCTGAATCACTTTGACAGGGTGATTTCAATCAATTTGCGAGGCGCGTTTTACGCCTCACAGAAGGCGGCGGAGCAAATGGCAGCAGGCGGGAGCATTGTGCTGGTGGCTTCGCAGAAGGGACTGTGCGGTTCGACGGGAAGCCTTGCCTACAACGCATCCAAGGGCGGCATGATTATTATGGCGCGCAGCATGGCGCTTGAGCTGGGTAGCCGTGGCATCCGGGTAAACTGTGTCTGCCCCGGCCCCACGGAAACGCCGATGTTTGCACAGGACATGGCCAATCAGCCGGACGAGCAGACAGCCAGAAAAAAGGTGGCATCCAGCAACCCCCTAAATCGTATTGCCGACGCACAGCAGATTGCACCGGCCATCCTTTATGCGCTAAGTGACGATGCCTCGTTCATGACCGGCACTGAAATCGTGGTGGACGGTGGGAATATAGCCGGGGTAAGAAATATCTGACGCTTTTCTGAATAGGAGATGTGTAATCAAAATGAATAAGAAAATATTTACCGGTGGGCAGGTTGTCCTTCCTGATAGTGTCGTTACGGCTTCACTTGTTGTCGAGGGCGAGAAGATCGCGGGGCTTCTGCTGCCGGGGATTCGACTGGGCTCAGAATATGAGGAGATTGATGTATCCGGTAAGGTTCTGATGCCCGGCGTGATAGATTCCCATGTCCATATGTGGGATCCGTCCCCTCAGAATTACCGTGAGGACTGGCGGCATGGCTCGCAGTGTGCCGCATCCGGCGGCATTACCACGATCGTTGACATGCCGCTGAGTGTTCCTCCGGTGGTAAACGAGGAGGGCTTCCGTATCAAGCATGAGCTTGCGAGCAGGGAATCCTGCGTCGATTTCGCGTTCTGGGGAGGCCTGACGCCGGGCTGTGTGGAAAATCTGGAGGAGCTGGACAAGCTCGGCTGCGTGGCGTACAAGGGCTTTATGAGCTTTGCGAATCCGGACTATCCTCAGATAACGGACGGGTACCTGGTTCGGGGAATGCGCAGGGCAGCTGCGTTTGGCGGACTGATCGGCGTACATGCGGAGAATGCCGAGGTGGCCGCATTTGGCAGCGAGGAAATGGCGGCTCATGCAGGCGCCCCCAACAGTATGCACGATGAGGCCAGACCCTGGTGGGTCGAACTGGAGGCGATTGAGCGGGCGGTGCTGTTTGCCAGAAACACCGGAGCCAGGCTCTACATCTGCCACATGACCATTCCGGAGGGCGCGCAGTTCATCAAGCAGGCGAAAATGGACGGCGTACCGGTGTATGCAGAGACCTGTCCGCACTACCTGCTCTTTGATAAGTCAATCATGGATGAAAGGGGCGCTTTTGCAAAGTGCAACCCGCCGATTCGGAGCCGCGAGCAGGTAGAAAAGCTTTGGAATTATGTCTTTGACGGCACGATCGACACGCTCGGATCGGATCATGGGCCGTATACGGACGAAGAAAAACAGAAAAACGGCAACTTCTTCCTGGAATACAGCGGATTTGGCGGTTTCGATGCCATGCTGGCGGGAATGATTACCGAAGGGGTTCACAAGCGCGGTCTGCCCCTGACAACGCTAAGCCGGATCACGGCAACCAACACTGCGGCGATTATGGGACTTGCCCCCTGCAAGGGGACGCTTCTGCCCGGTGCAGATGCAGATATCGCGGTGGTTGACTTAAACGAAGACTGGATATTTGACGGAACCAAGAGCCTCTCAAAAACAAAGACTGTCAACAATCTTTACCATGGCAGCCGGATGAAGGGTCGGGTCAAGGAAACCTGGGTGCGGGGCACACGGGTGTTCCAAAATGGCCGGATTGAAGCAGCAGCCGGATATGGACGGTATATTCCGAAAAATAAGCAGAAATAATACTATTTCTTCATAAAATGATTTCATCATTTTATGAAAGCCGTTTCACGGCAGACCGCCTGGGCGGCGGTAAGAAATGTATTGACTTCGTTTTTTAGCGGCAGTGGCCGCAATCCTGCGGCCGAATAAAACGCTTTTAAGCGTTTTATTAAAAACGCGTATAATGCAAATAGGATAAGATGCGCAAGGGCGCGCTGCAGAGGGATAGTCTGCAGTGCGCCCTTTTCTGATTCCAGCCACCGGACACGATCTGTGCCGGTGGCTATCGTTTTGCGAACGTTATTTAACAAGCACCATATCCCGACTGATGGATGCCAGATCCTTGGCGCCGCACATGGCCATGGTGTCGCTCAGCTCCGCGCCGATCTTTTCGATGTATAGCTTTACGCCTTCCTCCGCGCCGCCGTAGACCATGGGAACGAAGGGGCGGCAGATGAGTACCGCGTCGGCGCCCAGCGCCAGCGCCTTGAATACGTCCACGCCGCTGCGGATGCCGCCGTCCACGAAGATCTTTACGCCGCTGCCCTTCATGGCGTCCGCGATGTCCGCGAGGACTTCGGCGGTGGCGGCGCATTGGTCGAGGACACGGCCGCCGTGATTGCTCACCACGATGGCGGAAGCACCGGCCTCCTTGGCTTTCAGAGCGCCGGATACAGTCATGACGCCCTTGACGATGAAGGGCTTGCCGACCATTTTGGCGATCTCCGCCAGCTGCTCCACGGTTTTACTGCCCGCCGGGGGATTCATGTTTTTCAGGAAGGGCAGACCCGCCGCGTCAATGTCCATGGCCACGGCAAAGCAGCCGGATTCCTTGCAATAGCCCAGCTTTTCCTGAATGGTCTCCAGGTTCCAGGGCTTCACCGTGGGGATGGCGGTGCCGTCGGAGGCGGCGATGGCCTTGCAGGCGACCTTCATCACCTCGGCGTTCAGGCCGTCGCCGGTGAAGGCGGCAATGCCATTGTCGGCACAGGCTTTTACGAGAATGTTGTTGTAAGCCATGTCGTCATATTTGTCGCTGTAGTGGACGGTGACGGCGCCCACGGGGCCTGCAAAGAAGGGGTAGCGGAAGGTTTTGCCGAACAGATTCAGAGAGGTGTCCGGCGTCACACAGGGGTGAATGGTGTCCATGTTGACGCGGATGTCCTGCCACTTTTCGTAGTTGCGGATGGCGGTGTCGCCAACGCCCTTGGCGCCGGGGCCGGGAATGTGGTTGCCGCAGGCTTTGCCGTTGCAGACGGGGCAGGCCTTGCAGTTTTTGCTGAGAACAGCACGTGCGTTTTCAAGAACTTCCTGATAAGTCATGATGGTTTCCTCCCTGGTTGATTTAGTGAAAGGGGTCGAGATCAATATGCTCATCGATGCGGCACAGGAACTGCGCCAGCAGCTCGATGCAGTTTTCGATGTCGTCCATGTGGCACACCTCGCAGGGGCAGTGCATGTACCGCAGGGGCAGGGACAGCAGCGCCGTGACCACGCCGGTGCCGGTGACGTGGAGGTTGTCCGCGTCGGTGTAGGTTCTGCCCATGTAGGACTCGATCTGGTAGGGAATGTGATACTCCTTCGCCACGGCTTTCATCAGGTCGTTGACCTTCCGGCTGCCGATGGAGCTGTTGCAGAGTACGCCGCCGCAGCCCAGCTTTACCTCGCCGGACTGCTTGGCGTCCACGCCGGGATAATCGGAGGCGAAGGTCACGTCGGTGACGATGGCGACGTCGGGACGGATGGCAGAGCCGACCCAGTGAGAGCCCCGGCCGGTGGTTTCCTCGCCCACGGTGGTGGCGGCGTAAACACCCACGGAGCAGCCCATGGCCTTTGCCCGTTTCAGGGCTTCCAGAATGATGTAGGCGCAGCCCCGGTCGTCGATGCCACGGGCAGAAAGGAAGCCGTTGATCATCTCCTGATGGTAGGTGTTCATGTGGACGGGGTCGCCCTCCTGCACGTACTTCCGGGCGTCGGCGGCGTCCTTCGCGCCGATGTCGATGTACAGCTCGTCCGCTTTCAGGTCGGCCTTATCCATGTCCTTGCTGCGGACGACCGCACCATAGACGGTCTGGGCATAGCCGTGAACCGCCACCTGATGGCCGGGATAAACGCCGGGGAAAATGCCGCCGGACTTGGAAACCCGGAGCAGGCCGTCGGGCTGAATGTGGGTGACGATCAGACCGATCTCGTCAATGTGGGCGGCCAGCATCACCTTGAAGGGGGCGTCGGGGTTCAGCACGCAGACGACGTTACCGGTATAATCCGTGATGATCTTATCGCAATGGGGGGTCATCTCGGCGATGACCTTCTTTTGCAGGGGGATTTCATGGCCGGAAACGGACATGCTGTCAAGCAGGGTGTAAAGGAATTCTTTGCTCATCTGTCTTTCTCCTTTTTTCTTTTACTATAGCACAGAAATTGCAATTTGCAAGGCAAAAGCACGGCTTTCGAGCCGTGCTTTTGGAATTAACCGTCGCTGAGAACGAAGTGGCAGAACCGCAGAACCTCGTACCAGTCGTCGGAGTCGAAGCAGACGAATTTGTCGTCTTTCAGTGCTGCGCCGGGGTAGAAGCTCTTGGAGTAGGCCACGTGGTGCTTGACAAAGTCGATCTCCATGTGGAAATGCTCCGGCATGGGAACGACGCACTGCGCCGCCTTGGCGACCGCTTCCTTTGCCGCCGCTTCGATGCGCTCCACCGCCTCGTCGGGGTGCAGGGAGGTGACGCTGCCACCCCGGCCTTCATTCACGGGGACGGTGGTGATGGCGGGAATCAGCGTTTTGGCAAAGTCGCACAACGCCTTGTCGCCGGTGAGCAATGCCACGGGGACGCCGTAGTATCCGGCGGTGTAGGCGTTGATGAGAAACTCACTGCACAGTGTGCCGTTGAGGAAAACATGGTTGTTCCGACCGTTCATGGTGTGGCTCAGAGGATTGCCGGGGCAGCCTGCCCAGGCGTGGTAGCCGGTGAAGAATACGGCGTCGAATTTTTCCTGATTCAGGCCGCTCATCATGCTCAAGGGATCGCCGGACCAACTGCGGTTCATGCGGATGCCCCGGGGGAGACCGGTGGGGTCGATGTTCCGGGCGGAGTCGTGGGCGTCCTTCACCAGAACCTCCGCCGCACCGGCGGACAGCGCGCCCCGGCAGGCGGCGGCGACCTCCCGGGTCATTTGCTTCTGGGCGGGGCTGTAGTCAAAGGGGGTGGTGCGCTCCGTCTCCGGCCAGGAGACGATGCCGCAGGTGCCTTCCATATCGGCGCTTAAAAATACTTTCATCGCTTATTTCTCACTTTCCTTAAAAATAGGAGCCAACCTGGGTGATGGCGGCTTTCAGATCTGCCCGGTAGTCGGGATCATCGGGGTTCAGGGAATTAACGGCAAAGCCGTTGTCCCCGCTGCGCCCGGTGCTGTGGCAGTAGCGGCCTTGACCGATATACATGGCCACATGGCCGGGGAAGAACAGCAGATCGCCGGGTTTTACATGTTCCAGGGAAATTTCGTGAATGGGGAAGTCCTCCATGATATGGGCGTCCCGGTAAATGAGAATGCCGCAGAGCATATAGGCCATGGATACCAGGCCGGAGCAGTCGATGCCCATGGGAGACTTGCCGCCCCAGCGGTAGTGGGTACCCCGATAGAGCATGGCGGCATCCACCATCGCCTGACGAAGGTTTTCCTCGTCCTGAGAAAGGGGCGCGGTATAGTACTCGCCGAGGATGCTTTCCGGGACGAAGCCCGTCCGGCCATCCGCCAGACGCACCTGCTGCCAGCCCTTTTCCGGCTGACCCACCGGGGAGAGAACGCCGCCCCGGGGAAGGGTGACCATGATCCAGCCCTGAACCTTCGGGGCAGAGAGGACGTCGCAGAAATTCTTATTGCGGATGATTTTCTTGGGTAGCGCCGCCCATGCGTCGGCGGCTTCATCGCCGACGATCAGATCATCGGCGGAGACAATGCCCTCATAGCGGTAATGGGTGCGGACGCGATACCAGCCGGGGGCGGGCTCTTCCGGAATGTCCACCACCATGCCGTACAGCGCTTCGTCCTCCAGCGTGCTTTCCCGGGTGGGGGCGGCCAGCAGGGCGCAGATGGGGACGTTTACAATGGCTTTCATTTATTTCTCTCCCTTCATGGCGTCGTAGATCATCCGGGACAGCTGCCCGATAAGCCGGTTTTGCTGGGGCTGGCCGTCCAGCGCGGGGCCGTCCCATGTGAAGATGCCCAGAAAATAGGGGCGGTCGTCCGTCAGGAAAATGCCCGCGTCATGGTTCAGGTAATCCAGCCCGCCGGGCTTGTGGAGCACGGTCACGGCGTCGGGGATGTACCGCTGCAATGCGTCGGTGCTGCGGCAGCGGGAAAGAAAGTCGAAGGCGACCTCCCGCAGGGGCTTATTCAGGATTTCCCCATGGTACAGCCGGGAAAACACCCGGTACAGGTCGGCGGGGGAAGTGTAGTTGTTCCACCCCTCGGCGATGGCCTGAAAGTCCAGCATTTTCCGCTGGAGGGAGGTCTGGGTCAGGCCGATTGCCCGGCAATACTGGTTGACGTGGTCATAGCCCAGCAGGGAAATGACGGTGTTGGTGGCGGTATTGTCACTGGAAACGATCATCCAGTACAGCATTTCCCAGAGGGAAGCGCCGTCCTGCCGGTAGCCGGGTTCAAAGACCTCGGTGTCGCTGCAAAAATCCCCCGGGGCGATGGCAAGGGACTGGTCAAGAGACAGCTTCCCGTCCATCACGTCCTGTAGGGCGCAGCAAAGAATGGATACCTTGATGGTGGAGGCGGAGACCACCCGGGTATTCTCCCGAATGGCGGCAATGGGGGTGCCGGTGGTCAAGTCCACGCAGTACAGCGCGGTTTTGGCGGGAAACGCGTCCATGACTGCGTTCAGCCGGGAAGCCAGATCGTTCATGGTCATGCCTCCAATGTGATGCTGCCCGTGTCCGCGTCCAGACGGCACTTGCGGCCCATGGGCAGCGCCAGGGTGGTGGCGCAGTGGCCGCAGGCCAAATCCATGACGGCGGGCTTGCCGGCGGGGACGATGAGCTGGGTGAAGATCTCGTCCAGCGTCAGGGTGCGCTCCGGCATTTCCGGCACGCAGTCCGTCCACGCGCCCAGAAGGATACCGGCGCAGTCCCGGAACTTTCCGGCGTTGCGCAGCTGGGTGAGCATACTGTCCAGACGGTAGGTTTTTTCGCCGATGTCCTCCAGGAACAGGATTTTGCCCTTGGTATCGACCTCCCAGGGTGTGCCGAGAGACGCTGCCAGCAGGGACAGGTTGCCGCCGCAGAGGACGCCCTCTGCCTCGCCCGGAACAAGTGTGCGGATGCTCTGGCCATCCGGATTGGAAATTACGCCGTCCAGACCGCCGAACAGGGCTTTTTTGAGATACCCGAGGGTGTACGCGTTCGGGTGCGGCTCGGTAGAGGGCATGGTGCAGTGGAAAGTCGCAAGGTCGCAGACCTGATTCAGAAACAGGTGCAGGGCGGTGACGTCGGAATAGCCGCCGAACCACTTGGGGTTCTTCCGGATAGCGTCCGCGTCCAGCAGGGGAAGAATGCGGTGGCCACCGTAGCCGCCGCGGATGCACCACACGCCGTCGATGGTTTTGTCGCAGAAGGCGCGGTTGATGTCCTCCGCCCGCTGGGCGTCGGTTGCGGCGAGATAGCCGTCCCGGTTGGCAAAATAGCAGGAGGGGTACAGCACCGGCTCCATGCCCAGCCGACGGACGAGGTCAAGAGCACCGGGCAGTTTTTCCTCCGGCACGGCGGAGGCGGGGGCAACCAGCGCCACTCTGGCGCCGGGGAAAAGGGGCTTTGGATGGATCATGGCAGGCACCTCGAAAAGAAATATGGCGCAAGCAGAACACATACCCGTGCTCTGCTTTAACTGTTTCCAAAGGCCGATGGCCTTTGGAAACAAAGGGATTGCAGTCTGCTGCGCGCACTCCTTGGCCGCCGTAGGCGGCCAACTCGCACACTTCGCAGCCTGTAAGGTATTTTCTGTCAGGTACACGCCCTGACAGAAAATGATTTCATTTTATTTGCCGCCTGCGGGCGGCAAACTCTGCGAGGCTTTATTGACGCGCCTACGCAGAACACAGCTGTGTTCTGCGTAGGGTGTCAAAACTGTTTGCGGTATTCTTCCAGCTCAGGCTCACTTGCCAGGACGAAGTGGCCGGGGACGATCTCATGCCAGCCGGGCTGGTTCGTCTCGCTGTAGTGATGGCAGCCGGGGTCGTAGACGATGAGCTTCTTTTGCCGCTCCGCAATGGGGTCGGGCTGGGGGATGGCGGACAGCAGCGCCCGGGTGTAGGGGTGCAGGGGATGGGCAAACAGCTCCTCGCTCTGCGCCAGCTCCACGATCTTGCCCTTGTGAATGACGGCGATCCGGTCGCAGATGAAGCGAACCACCGAAAGGTCGTGGGCGATGAACAGGTAGGTCAGATTCCGCTCCTTTTGCAGCTTGGACAGCAGGTTCAGCACCTGGGCGCGGATGGAAACGTCCAGCGCGGAGATCGGTTCGTCGGCAATGATGAAGTCCGGTTCCATGATCAGCGCCCGGGCAATGCCGATGCGCTGACGCTGACCGCCGGAGAACTCGTGGGGGAAGCGGCTGGCAAATTCCGGCAGCAGACCCACGTCGGACAGGGCGCTTGCCACTTTGGCCTGACGTTCGCTTTCGGACAGGTGATGCCCGCCCGCGTAAAGGCCTTCGCTGACAATATAATCCACCTTCGCCCGTTCATTCAGGGAGGACATGGGATCCTGGAAGATCATCTGGATACGCCGGGTGACCTCCCGGTCAAGAGACTTGGAGATGCGCCCGTTGATCTGCTTGCCGTCGAAGAGAATTTTGCCCCCGGCAGTGGGGTGAATGCGGATGATGGCGCGGCCGATGGTGGTCTTTCCGGAGCCGGATTCGCCAACCAGACCGAAGGTCTCACCCTGATAAATATGGAAGGATACGTCATCCACCGCGGTAAAGGCGTGCCGCCGGGAACCAAACCGGACGACAAGATCCTGAACCTCGACCAGCTTCTTTCTGTCTTCAGTCAACGCGGTTCACTCCCTTCTCCCGCAGAATGCGGACATGCTCCGGCGGCTCCACCTTGGGAGCGCGGGGGTCCATCAGCCAGGTGCGGGCATAGTGGGTAGGCGTGACCTCGAAGAAGGGAGGACGCTCTACAAAATCGATTTTCAGTGCTTTGGGATTCCGGGGGGCAAAGGCGTCGCCCTTGACCTCGTGGAACAGATTGGGCGGCGTACCCTGAATGGAGTACAGCGGCTCATCCTTGGTTCCCAGCTGGGGAAGGCTGGACAGCAGCGCCCAAGTGTAGGGATGGCGGGGGTCGTAGAACACCTCGTCACATGTGCCAAGCTCCACGATGTCGCCCGCATACATGACGGCGATGCGGTCGGCCACGTTGGCCACCACGCCAAGGTCATGGGTAATGTAGATGGTGGTGAGGTTGTACTTTTTCTGCATGGCCTTGATCAGCTCCAGAATCTGTGCCTGAATGGTCACGTCCAGAGCGGTGGTCGGCTCGTCGCAGATGAGGATTTTCGGCCGGCAGGCGACGGCGATGGCGATGACTACCCGCTGGCGCATACCGCCGGAAAATTCATGGGGGTACTGCTTGTAGCGCCGCTCGGGGTCGTCAATGCCCACGTCGCTCAGCACCTCCAGAACGGCCTGGTAGGCGTCCTTGCCCTTCAAGCCCTGATGCAGCTCCACGGCCTCCTGAATCTGCTTGCCGATGGTTTTCAGAGGGTTCAGGGAGGTCATGGGATCCTGAAACACCATGGCGATCTCCTTGCCCCGGATTTTCAGCCAGTCCTTGTCGGTCTGGAATTTGGTCAAATCCATGCCGTTATAGAGGATGGAGCCGCCGTCAATGTAGCCGTTGGCGTCCAGAAGACCCATGGCGCATTTGACGAATACGGATTTACCGGAGCCGGACTCGCCCACGATGGCAAGGCTTTCGCCCTGATAAACGTCCAGGGAAATGCCCCGAATGGCGTGGAGAATCTGACCGCGAAGGGTGAATTTTACGTTCAGATCCCGGACGGAGAGAACAACTTCTTTATCTTCCATTGTGATCTCTCCTTATCTGACGTGATTCTTGGGGTCGGCGGCGTCGGCGAAGGCATTGCCGATGATGTAGAAGGAAACGGTGATAACCACCAGTACGGCCACGGGGAAGAACAGCTGATAGCGCAGGGAAGCCACGGTCATCAGCGACCGTCCGGTCTGAATCAGATTGCCCAGAGACGGCGTGTCCACGGGAAGGCCGATGCCGATGTAGGTGACGAACACCTCGTTGCCGATGGCGGAGGGGATGGCCAGCGCCATGCGCATGGTGATGACGGACACCATGTAGGGCAGCAGATTCTTGACGATGATGCGCCCGGTGGAAATGCCCAGGCATCGGGAGGCCAGATTGTAGTCCCGGTCACGGATAATGATGATCTGGTTGCGGATGAACCGCGCCATACCCAGCCAGCCCGTTAAGGACAGAGCAAACACGATGGTGGAAACGCCGGGCTTTAAGATGTAGGAAATGAGAATCAGCAGCAGCGTCTGGGGAATGTTGTCCAGGACGTTATACAGCTCGGTAAAGAAGAAATCCAGCTTGCGGACATAGCCCCACAGCACGCCCACCAGGATGCCCACCACGGCCTCCACCAGAGCCACGGAGAAGCCGATGAACAGGGACGTGCGGGTACCTGCCCAGATACGCGCCCAGAGATCCTGGCCGATAGAGTTTGTTCCGAACCAGAATTCTTTGCTGGGGGGAATATTGTTCAGAGGCAGACCCCACTGGTCGTTGTGAATGAGAATGGGATCCTTCTGTCCGGGAAGGTAGGGCTGGATAAAGGTGAACAGCAGCACCGCTACCATGACGAAAAGGAAAAAGACCGCGATCTTATTCTGAAAAAACGCACGGAGGGTGGACTTCCAGTAGGAATAATCGGAATAGCCGCCCCGCTCTGCGTCCTCGGCGTTGAATTCGGCGAAGGAGAAGGCCTCCTCGTCGCTCATTTTCGGCGTGACTTCCTCCTGAAGCTGCCGGGAGAGCTTGTCCCCCAGCGCATCGGTGGCCTGGTCACGCAGGGTGTGAAATCCAAGACGTTTCATCAGCGGGAACCCTCCTTCTTGGCAAAGCTGATCCGGGGATCGACGATTCCCATGAGAATGTCGCCGAAAAGAAGACCCAGAATGGAAATAACGGCGTAAATCAGCACCAGCGCCTGCACCAAAGTATTGTCCTGGCGCTTGATGGCCGTGACCAGCAGACCGCCCATACCGGGAACGGAGTACAGGGACTCCACATAGAGCGAACCCATCAGGGTAAACAGAATGGAATTGGGGATGTACTGCACCAGCGGCACGAAGGCGTTGCGGAACACGTGCCGGAAAGAGATCTTGCTGCCCGGAACACCCTTTGCCCGCGCCAGACGGATGTAGTCCTTATTGGACTCGTCCACCATGTACCGCCGCAGCCACATGGCATAGTAGGCGATGTTGCCGATGGACAGGGAGATGACGGGCAGGATATAGCTCTTGGGGTTGGCGGCGTCAAACAGCATGGGAAGTCCCAGAATATCCTTGCCGATATAGGTCTGGGAACCGGCAAACTGAATCAGAATATGATATACCGCCGAGGGCATGGCCTGCACCAGCACGATGAACACCGTGCCCAGACGGTCGCCGATCTTGAAGCGGGTGCGGGTGCTTCGCGCCATGAGGATGCCAAGAGGGAGACCCAGCGCCAGGGCAATACACAAAGAAATCAGTCCCAGCTCCAGGGAGATGGGAATCTTCTCGGCAATGATCTCGGTAATGGCGACGCCCTTCCGGTAGACGTTGGATTCTCCCAAATCTCCGTGCAGCACTTGCTTATAAAAGCGCAGCAGCTGGGTGGGCAGGGGAGCGGTCACGCCGAGGGTCTGGAGCTTGACCTGAATCTGGGTGGAACTCATTTTATCGTAATTCTCAAAATATCCCTCCACGGGCATCAACCGCAGAAGGGCGAAGAGAATTGTGATAATAATAAACATGGTGATGAGGGAGCGCAGAACGCGCTTGGTGATATATCTGGCCATATGATGTCCTCCTGGGTTTTTCTCCCTTCATACGATTTCCGAATCATCCACCCCCGTGGATGGCCGCCAGGGGCGGCTGGAAATGTATGGACTTTCTTCTCTGCGGCTATGCCGCAGGCCGTTTGGGAAACGGCCTGCCAAAACGGTTTTCCACCGTTTTGGCAAAAACTGGTATCAGAGCCGATACCGCTGCTGCTTTCGCCGTAGCAGCACCGGTACAGGCTCCGAAAAAATGCCTGTGGAGCAATACCGTATATATGCGGCTTTGAGAGAAGCCCCCAAATGAGGGCTTCTCTCGTGATGAACTGCCAAAAGGAAAGCTTAACCGGCCATCTTGGACTGCCACTCGGCGTAAGCGGCCTGATATTCCTCCAGACCCATGGAGGTGTCGTACAGGTGCTGATCCTTGTAGCGCTGGTTGGCCATGCCGAAGGAGGCGTACTGTCCTTCAAAGACGTTCAGATTGCACATCTGATAGCTGCGGTTGCTGATGGAGAAGGGGACGGCAAAGGCGTGATCCAGCAGGAACGCCTCGGCCTTGGCAAAGGCGGTATACCGGGCGTCCATGTCGTCGGTGATGGCCTTGGCGGCAGCTACCAGCTCGGTGTACTCGGCATACAGAGCCTGGGTTTCGGGGTCGGTGCTCTTGAAGATGAAGCTGTAGCTGGAATCCGTGGAGAAGGGATCGGTCCAGGTCTCGGGGTCGGCGTAGTCGGCGCCCCAGTTGCACTTCATGAAGGCATATTTGCCGGTGCGGCGGATGGCGCCCAGGAAGCCGGTCTCAGGACCTGCCTGGATGATGATGTCCACATAGTCGGCGCCCAAGACGGCCTCAATCTGCTGCTCCACGACCTGGCACTCCTGCGCCCAGTTGGCGGAGGTGGGGTTGTAGCACATGAGCATCTTCACGGGGAAGGTAGCGCCGGCGGCGGTCAGCTCATCGATGGCTGCGGCCTTGTATTCCGCGGCAAGGGCTTCGTCGAAGTTATCGCCGTCGGTATAGGCGGCAAGACCCTCATAGTAGGTATAGTCCTTGGAGGCGGAGGCAAAGGCGTTGGGGGTGATGGTGTTGTTCTTCAGGGATTCGGGGTCGATGCGGTCGCTGGTGGCCAGCGCGGGCATCCGGTTGAAGGCGTGGACGACGGATTTGCGGAAGTTCTCGTTGTTCACGGCCAGCTTCCAGTTTTCGGGTTCATATTCGGCGTCGAAGTTGGGGTCGAAGTTGAACAGATACCAGTAAGCGTAGGAGGTATCGGCACGGGTGGGATGAATCAGATCCTTGGTGTTGGGGTCAGCCATCATGGCGGACAGCAGGTCGGAGGAGATATCCGCCTGATCAACCTCGCCGGACTGATACATGGTGGTTGCGATGGAGGAGGCTTCGGCGTTGTAGGTCATCTGGATGGCGTCCAGGAATACGTTGTCCTTATCCCAGTAGGTGGCGTTCTTGGTCAGAACACGCTGCTGCTGGGGCTGATAGGTGGACAGGATGAACGCGCCGCAGTACAGCAGGGTGCTGTTGTCGGTGCCGAACTTGCTGCCGCACTCATCAAGGAAGGGACCGTACACGGGCATATAGGGGCCGAAGGAAACCATGGACAGGAAGTAGGGGCGGGAGGACTCCAGGGTGAACTCCAGAGTATATTCGTCCAGCGCCTTGACGCCGATATCGTCAATGGAAGCCTCGGGGACTTCCTCCAGAATTTCCTGCTCGCCGTCCTCGTTGGTGATGAACTTCACGGCGTTGCCATCTTCATCGGTGCCGTCGGTGGCATCGGGCAGAGCCATCTGGTAGGCGGTCCAGTCATAGTAAGCGTCGGCGCCCGCGATAACGCCGCTCATGGTATAGAAGGTGTCGGATCCGTTATTGGCGTCACAGGCGTAGTGGGCGGAAGAAACCCAGTCATTGGCGGTGACGGGGGCAACAACCTTGCCGTCCTTATCGACCCAGTTCACACCCTCACGGATGTGGAAGGTCCAGACGGTAGCGTCCTCATTCTGTTCCCAGCTGGTAGCCAGAGCAGGCTCTACATTGCCGTAGGAGTCGTATTCCACCAGGCAATCCACCACGTTGGCGGCGATGTTCAGCTCGTTGGCCTGGCCGGTGATCAGATAGTTCAGCGTAGTGACTTCGGAGGCGTACAGTGTTCTGTAAACCGCGTTCTCGGTCACGGCGGCCGCAGTGGGGGCTGCCGCAGTGCTGTCGGTGGCGCCGGATTTATCGCCGCAGGCTGCCAGCGCGAAGACCATGGTCAGAGCCAGGGCGAAGGCGAGAAATCGTTTCATGGTTTGCATAGTGATCATTCCTTTCTTAATTTCTGCTTTGAAAAGCAGTCGGTACGGGCGATCCCCGAAGCGATTTTCTCCGATGCTTCTTCCATAGCGTCGGTCTAAAACAGCACCGGGAGACAGCCTATAAAATGGCAGACGCCATATTACAGGAGACGGTGGGGGGGGCGATTGCCCCAAAATGAAATTTCCAAAATCGAAAAATTCAAAATATAAAAGAATGGTCATATTTTAACATATTTTCCGTCTCAAGTAAAGTGGCAGATTTCATGATATGTCTCGATATATTCGCAAATTTTTGTAACAGAAACATAAAAAAATGTTCATACAGCAAAAGCAAACGTCCTTGACCGGCGTTACAAAAGGGCGCACGCCGGAGTTCCGGCGTGCGCGCAAAGCAGTTGCGGCAGGTGCTTTTTTTCGGTTAAATCCCAAGCCCCGCAAAGCCTGTGCAGTCCCGGAAGTCCTGGAGGACTGCATTTTGGATGGCGGCGCGGGTGGCGGCATCCCTCCCGCCCACGCTCAGGCCGTTCAGCGTATCGGCGGCAAGGCAGAACTTGGTGGTGGAGGTTACAAGAATTTCATCAGAGGATTTCAAAAAGTCCATGGTGAAGGGCTTTTCCAGCACCGGAATGCCCAGCCGGTAGCAGACGCGGATCATGTGGCTCTTGGCGATGCCCCGGAGAATGAACTCGTCGTTGGGATGGGAGTACAGCACCCCGTCCTTCAGGACGGAGACGTTGGAATGGGCGCATTCGGTGACGATGTCGCCCCGGTGGAAAACGGTCTCCGTGCATCCGGCGCGGTGCGCCCGCTGGGCGGTCATCACGTTGCACAGCAGATTCAGGGATTTGATGTTGCAGTGGAAGAAGCGGGTGTCTTCCTCGTCGTTAAGACGGATGAGGACGTTGGGGTTGGGGATGGTCTGGGGACGAATCAGCACCCACAGCTTGCCGGGCAGATTCTCGGAATAGGTGTGGCTGCGGTTTTCCACGCCGCGGCTCACCTGCCAGTATACGAAGCAGGTCTCGCCCTCCACCTGCCGCGTCAGCCGGGTAAGTAGCTCGCCCAGCGCCCCCTTTTCCATGGGAATGTGGATATCCAGCAGCCGTGCGCTGGTGTAAAACCGGTTAAGATGGTCTTCCAACAGGAATATGGTGCCGTTTGCCGCCATGGCGGCGTCATAGCAGCCGTCGCCGAAGAAGTGGACACGGTCATTGAAGGGGACTGTCAGTTCCTCGGGTGCGCCGATCTTGCCGTCGTAATAGGCCAGTGCTTTCATGGGATCCGCCCTCCTTATAATATATGTGTTACTCTGCGATTCTCCGCGCCACGGCGACGCCGCTGGCGGAGGCGTGGGACAGGGAATGGGTGATGCCGCTGCCGTCGCCGATGACGTACAGTCCCGGATACCGGGTCTGCAAATGCGCATCCACCGCCACTTCCATATTGTAGAATTTGACCTCCACGCCATAGAGCAGAGTGTCATCATTAGCGGTGCCGGGGGCAACCTCATCCAGGGCATAGAGCATCTCGATGATGCCGTCCAGGATCCGCTTGGGCAGCACCAGACTCAAATCGCCGGGGGTCGCGTCCAGAGTGGGGGTGACGAAGGATTCCGCAATGCGTTTGGGGGTAGACCGCTGCCCACGGATCAGGTCGCCGAAGCGCTGGACGATGACGCCGCCGCCCAGCATATTGCTGAGGCGGGCGATGGACTCGCCGTAGCCGTTGGAATCCTTGAAGGGCTCGGAAAAATGCTTCGCAACCAGCAGGGCAAAATTGGTATTGGAGGTCTGACGGGCGGGGTCTTCATAGCTGTGACCGTTGACGGTGATGATGCCGTTGGTGTTTTCGTTGACCACTGCGCCCTTGGGGTTCATGCAGAAGGTACGGACGAGATCGCCGTACTTTTCGGTGCGGTAGACGATCTTGCTTTCGTACAGCTCATCGGTGAGGTGGGAGAAAATCTCCGCGGGAAGCTCCACCCGGACGCCGATATCCACCCGGTTGGACTTGGTGGGAATGTCCATGTCGCGGCAAACGGATTCCATCCATTTGCTGCCGCTGCGCCCTACGGAGATCACGCACTGGCGGCAAGAGAAGCTTCCGGCCTTGCAGGTGATCTGATACCCGCCGTCCACAGCGGCCACAGATTCCACCGGCGTGTCAAAGTAGAATGTGACCTTGTCTTTCAGATAGGCGTAGAGATTTTCCAGCACCACATAGTTGATGTCGGTGCCGAGATGGCGCACGGAGGCGTCCAGCAGATGCAGGTCGTTCTGCATACACAGCTTTTTGAATTTGGTACCGGCGGTGGAATAGAGCTTGGTACCTTCGCCGCCGTAGGCCATGTTGATCTGGTCGACGTAGCGCATCAGCTCCAGCGCCCTGGCCTTGCCCAGATACTCGTAAAGCGTGCCGCCAAAATCGTTGGTAATGTTGTATTTTCCGTCGGAAAAAGCGCCTGCGCCACCGAAACCGCTCATAATGGAGCAGTTTTTGCAGGCAATACAGGATTTGACCTTAACGCCGTCAATGGGACATTTGCGGTTTTTCAGCGGATGTCCGGCCTCGAAGACGGCGACCTTCAGTTCCGGGCGCAGCCGGGTCAACTCATAGGCGGAAAAGATACCGCCAGGCCCCGCGCCGACAATGATCACATCGTAATTCATGACTACCTCACAACGTATAATTTTGCAGTCAACCATTTACGGTGGTTGGTAGAGACGCTCAACCATATTATGAGCTTATACCCGTCCAGTATAACACAGCCGAAGCGGGTTTGCAACCAAAACCGACTGAGAAAGAACAAAGGTGCCAACGATACCGATAAACGCAGCAAAAAATCCCAGAACCGTTACGATTCTGGGATTGATTGGTGGGGGAGGACGGATTCGAACCATCGAAGCGAAACGCAGCAGATTTACAGTCTGTCCCCTTTGGCCACTCGGGAACTCCCCCATATTTTGTTCGTTCGGTTGCAGGCTCAAGGAATGCGCCGGTTCTGGTGGAGCCGGTAGACGGACTCGAACCCCCGACCTACTGATTACAAATCAGTTGCTCTACCAACTGAGCTATACCGGCGTCTCGAACCGAACACGCTTATTATAGCACGGAAAGTCGATTTGTCAAGCTTTTTCGTGCGGCTTTTTGGAAAAAGTTCGGGAGCGGATTTCCCACTCCCGAACAGCAACATTTTAGAGCTTTTTTCGGGAAAAATCAGAATTCTACGTCCATTTTTGCCACGACGGCGGCGCAGCGGGGGCAGAGTCCCTCGGCGTTTGCCTGTAGGCTGTGCATCCAGCAGCGGGGACACTTGGTTCCCTTGGCCTCGGAGACGCCGATGGTCAGGCTCGGATAGTTGACGCCTGTGCCGATCTCAGCGCCTTCCTCGGGCTGCGCCCAGACGCAGTCGGAGACGATGCACACCTCGGCCAGATTCACGCCCTCGCAGGCGGAGCGGATGGCGGCGTCCTCCGTTTTCAGGGTGACGTGGGCTTCCAGCGCCTTGCCGATACGCTTGTCGGCGCGCGCCTTTTCCAGAACGCCGTTGACGTCCTGGCGCAGCTTCATGACTACGTCCCACTTGGCCATGGCGGCGTCTTCCAGCGCGTACTGGGCGAAGCCTTCCGGCATCTGGTTCAGCAGGACATTCCGGGCGTCATCACTGGCGCGATGAGGCATGGACTGCCAGATTTCGTCGCAGGTGAAGGCCAGGATGGGAGCAAACAGCTTGGCCATGGCGTCCAGAATCAGGAACAGAGCGCTCTGGGCGGAGCGGCGGCGCAGGCCGTTCTTTTCCTCGCAGTAAAGCCGGTCTTTGAGGATGTCCAGATAGAAGGAGGACAGCTCCACCACGCAGAAATCGTTGATGGCGTGGGACACCACATGGAACTCGTAATTGTCGTAGGCCTTGCGGCAGGTCTGCACCAGCGCGTCCAGGCGGGTCAGCGCCCAGCGATCCAGCTCCTCCATGTCTTCGGGGGCAACCAGGTTGTCGGGGTCGAACTCGTTCAGGTTGCCCAGGCAGTACCGGGCGGTGTTCCGGAATTTCAGATAGCTCTGAGACAGCTGCTTGAAGATCTCCTTGGAGCAGCGGACGTCGGCGTGGTAGTCGGCGGAGCCAGCCCACAGACGCACGATGTCGGCGCCGTATTCCTTGATCAGGTCGGCGGGGTCAATGCCGTTGCCCAGAGACTTGTGCATGGCGCGTCCCTGGCCGTCCACCGTCCAGCCGTGGGTCAGAACCTGCTTGAAGGGTGCGCCGTGTCCCAGCGCGCCAACGGAGGTCAGAAGGCTGGACTGGAACCAGCCGCGGTACTGGTCGGCGCCCTCCAGATACACGTCGGCAGGCCACAGCTCGGGGGTGTCCCGCATGAGGGAGGCATAGTGGGTGGAGCCGGAGTCGAACCAGCCGTCCAGGGTGTCGGTCTCCTTGTCGAAGGACTTGCCGCCGCAGTGGGGGCAGCTTAAGTTTTCGGGAATCAGCTCCATGGCGTCCTTCTCAAACCAGACGTTGGAGCCGTACTCGTCAAACAGCTCGGAAATGTGGGCGATGGTCTCGTCGGTGCAGACGGGTTTTCCGCAGTCCCGGCAGTAGAACACGGGGATGGGCAGACCCCAGCGGCGCTGACGGGAAATGCACCAGTCGGCACGCTCCCGGATCATGCTGATCATCCGCTCGCCGCCCCAGGCGGGAAGCCACTTCACGTCCTTGCAGGCGGCGATGGCCTCGTCCTTGAAGGATTCCACGGAGCAGAACCACTGAGGGGTCGCCCGGAAGATGATGGGCTTCTTGCAGCGGTCATGGTGGGGGTAGGAGTGGACGATCTCCTCGGAGGCGAACAGAGCGCCGCTTTCCTTCATGTCCGCGAGAATGACGGGGTTGCTTTCCTCGGTCTTCATACCGGCGTACTTGCCGGCGTAGTCGGTGTGGCGGCCGTAATCGTCCACAGGCACCACCAAGTCCATGCCGTAGCGCATACAGGTCTGGTAGTCGTCGGCGCCGAAGCCGGGAGCGGTGTGGACACAGCCGGTACCGGAATCCATGGTGACGTACTCGGCGTTCACCAGACGGGAGGTCTTGTCCAGGAAGGGATGCTGCGCCAGCATATTCTCAAAGAACTGGCCGGGGTAGGAGGCGATGACCTCGTAATGCTCGAAGCCGCCGATGTGCATGACCTTGTCCATCAGAGCCTGCGCCATGATATAGGTCTCACCGTTTTCGGCCTTGACAAGAACGTAGGTCTCCCTGGGGTGCAGGCAGATGGCCAGGTTGCCAGGCAGCGTCCAGATGGTGGTCGTCCAGATGACGAAGTAGGTGCGGCTCAGGTCAAAGCCTGCCAGCTTGCCCAGATCGTCTTTCATGGGGAACTTGACGTAGACGGAGGTACAGGGGTCGTCATGGTATTCAATCTCGGCCTCGGCCACGGCGGTGGCACACACGGGACACCAGTACACGGGCTTCAGGCCCTTGTAGATATAGCCCTTGTCGAACATCCGGCCAAAGACCTTGACTTCCTGCGCCTCAAAGTGCTTGTCCATGGTGCGGTAGGGATGCTTCCAGTTGCCCACCACGCCCAGACGCTTGAAGCCTGCCATCTGACGCTGGATATAGGTTTCGGCAAATTCCTCGCAGGCGGCGCGGAACTGGGGGACGGGCATGGCCTTGTGGTTGAGCTTGCTCTTTTTGATGATGGCGGTCTCAATGGGAAGACCGTGGTTGTCCCAGCCGGGGACGTAGGGGGTGTAATAGCCCATCATGGCGTGGCTGCGGACGATGAAATCCTTCAGGGTCTTATTCAGGGCGTGACCCATGTGGATGTCGCCGTTGCTGAAGGGAGGACCGTCATGCAGCACGAAGGGTGGGAGATCCTTGTTCTTTTCCAGCATGGCCTCATAGAGGTTCTGCTCCTCCCAGCGGCTGAGCATACCCGGCTCCCGGGTGGGCAGACCCGCCTTCATGGGGAAATCGGTTTTCGGTGTGATGATCGTGTTCTTATAATCCATCGGAATACTTACCTCCAAAAATGAATTCATGATAATGTGGGGCAGGGAAGTGTGACCCTGCGATCAAAAGGAAAGCGCCCCTGTCTCGTCAAAAGAGACAAAGGCGCGTTAACCTCTGCGGTACCACTCTCGTTCCGGTAAAACCGGCACTCATGGGGAATCTCTAAATCAGAGCTTCCCTTACGCTGTATCGGGCGTGTCCCGGCGCGGCCTACTGCCTTTCGGGTTCGGCGCGCTGCTCGGAGGTGATGCAGACCGTCTCCTGCTTACTGCCTTGCACCAAAGCGGCAGCTCTCTGAAAGCGGCGGAACGGCTTGCGTGTCCTCGTCAAAGCGTGAAAATATGGGAACCTCCGCCTTTTATCTGCGGGAGGTGGGATCGTAGTTGCGGCCGAATTGCAGGTTCAGGCTGGCAAAGCGGCTGGTGGTGGAATCATTGGCGGTGGGGTGCTTGGGCGCGGCCTTGGGGGCGCTGTCCGTGGTGGTGCCGATGATCGCTTCGATGTTCTGGGAGATCTCGTCGGCTACGTCGTCGCTGCTGGCCTTGGGGGCAGGAGCGACCGGGGCAACGGGTGCGGCAGGCGCCACAGGAGCCACACGGGTCGTAGGCGCCGTGGTGGTGGCAGGCGCGTTGGCGGTCTTGATCCGATCCAGAGCCTGGATGCAGGAGCGCATCTGATCCTGAATCTCATTGATCCGGGCGGAGGCGGTTCTGCGGGCTTCCTCCAGCCGGGCGTTCTCGGCGGCAATCAGGGCGCTGTTGTTGGGGACGCTCTGAATGGGCTGGACGCTCTGCGCAGCCTGAGCGGCGGCAGCGGCATTGGCGTTGCTGAGCATCTTGGCGCACTTGGCCTCGGCCTCCATGACCATCTTGTCACAGGTGCGCTGGGCGTTGGCGACGGCTTCCTTCATGGCCGCTTCGTTCTTGCGGTACTCTTCCAGCTTGCCGACGAGGACGCGCATCTTGCTTTTCAGAAGGGCGTTCTCCTTGTACAGCGTTACGTAATCCTCCGTCAGAGGCTCCAGAAACTCGTCCACCTGCTGCATATTGTAGCCGCCGAAGGTAGACTTGCTGAAAGAAATCTGATCGATCTGTTGCGGTGTAAACATGGTGATTTACCTTCCTATCTTTTAGATATAGCTTTCAACCTCGGCCTGCAACGTTTCCAGGTCGCCCACAATGTCCATATTGTGGGGACAGAACAGGTATGCAGACTGGGCAATCTTCTTCACATCGCCGTCCAGGGCGTACACACAGCCGGACAGAAAATCCACCACCCGGCGAGCCATGGCCTTGTCCACATTCTCCATGTTGACGATGACGGCTTTCCGGTTGCGCAGGTCATCGGCGGCCTTGGAGGTATCGTTGAAGCTGCCCGGACGGAACAGAACCACCTCCTGCTTGTTGCCGGTGTTCATGTTCAGAACCTGACCGGAGAAGCCGGCGGCGGGAGCGGCGGACGCGGTGCTGGTCATGGGGCCGAAGCCGTAATCGTCGGCTTCCTCATCCTCTTCCTCTTCGGGGGCGGGAGTGGGCGCCGGTGCGCGGCGGGGTTTGCGGCGGGCGGGAGCAGGCTTCTCGGGTTCTTCATAATCATCGAGGTAATCGTCATCCTCGCCGTAATCATCGTAATCGTCGTCTGCGTAGGGCTGGGCAAATTTCTTTACGTTATCCCATAAGCTCATTCTATATGTCCTCCTAATGTATGCTCACATCATTTTGATGATTCCCTGGTATCGTCTTTCACATAGTTCCTGGCGCCAAAAATAGCGGTGCCGATTCGAACCATCGTGCTGCCGGAGGCGATCGCGTCGGCGAAGTCTCCGGACATGCCCATGGATAAACAGTCCACCTTGACATTATCGTATTTTTTTCGCCTTATGTCAACAGATAAGTGGAACATTTTTTGAAAAAATTTTTGATTTTCTCCCGAAATGTGGCTGATTGGGGGAATTGCCATGAGACCTTTGATACATATGTTTGAAAATTCGCCGATTTTTTCCATCAGAGGAAGGATGTCCCCGGCGGCAAAACCGGACTTGCTGGCCTCCTCGCCGATGTTGACCTCCAGCAAAATGTCCTGCACAATGCCCTGCCTGGCGGCTTCCCGGTCGATGGCGGCAAGCAGACGCTCCGAGTCCACGCTCTGAATGAGGGAGACCTTGCCCACCACCTGGCGAACCTTGTTGGTCTGTAAGTGGCCGATGAAATGCACCGGCGCGCCGTCGTAGGCGTTCTGGGCGAGCTTGGCGGTCAGCTCCTGCACCCGGTTTTCGCCGCAGCAGTCCACACCGGCGGCGATGGCCTGACGCACGGCGTCGGCGTCGTTCATTTTTGTGGCGGCGCAGAGCAGGATTTCCTTTGGGTCACGTCCCGCGGCGAGGGCGGCGGCCTCCATCTGGCGGCGGATTTCGGCGACGTTTTCGGCGATAGACATAAGAATTCTTCTTTCTGTTTAGATTGGGAACCGGAGTTTACACTGAAAAAAGGGCAACGGAAGGCTTATGCTCCGTTGCCCTTTTTGCGTCACGCAGTTGCGGCTGCGGCCTTCAGCGGTTTCATGGGGGCGAGGGTGGAGATGGCGTGCTTGTAGATCATCTGCTGCTTGCCATCGGATACCAGCACCACTACAAAGCTGTCGTAGCCCGTAATGACTCCCCGGAGCTGGAAGCCGTTCATCAGAAACAGGGTCACGGGAACCTTGTCCCGGCGAACCTCCTTCAAAATGGCTTCCTGTAAGTTGATCGCGTCAGACATATGGATACCTTCTTTCTCATATTCGGCAGACAAATACTCCCCAATAACTGCCGTTTTGGAAGCTCTGATTCCATCGGCGAGAGCTGACAGCGAGAGATTTTTCACCAGATGAAGGTATTGAAAGCGGAGGAATACTTTGTGTATTTCCCGCTTTTAATACCGCACAGCTGGTGAAAAAGATCCGCTGTTCAGCCGAAGACGATTGGATTCAGAGATTCCATAGGGTATCCACATCCTAACACGTTTCAGTTGTCAAAATCGCTCACAATCCGTCGAGCGTTTTCCAGAATTTCCCGCCCGGTGTCTCCGGTGTCCCGGATGAGCCAGTGAATGGCCTTGTTCCGGCGGAACCAGGTCAGCTGACGCTTGGCGTAGCGGCGGGAGGATTGGCGCACCTGATCGGCCGCTTCCTCTATTGTACACCGGCCGTCAAGAGCATCCACGAATTCCTTGTAGCCGATGGCCTGCATGGCGGTGGCCCTTTCGGGAATGCCGTCGGCAAGAAGCCCCCGGATTTCCTTCACAAGCCCCTGCTCAAGCATGAGACCGACCCGCAGATCAATGCGGCGGTACAGCTCGCCCCGCCGGGCAAAGTCCAGCCCCAGCCAGAGCGGGGAATACCGGGGCGGAACGGCCTGGGTCTTCCGGTTGTGTTCCGTGATGGTCTCGCCGGTCTCCAGATAAACCTCCAGCGCCCGGAGGATACGCTTCCGGTCGGAAAGGTGCAGGCGCCGGGCGGCGTCGGGGTCTACGGCGCGCAGACGGGAAAGCATGGCCTCCATGCCCTCGGCGTCCGCCTGGGCTTCCAGCCGCTCCCGGACGCCGGTGGCGGGGAAGGGGGCGAAGGCGTTGCCCCGGATGAGAGCGTCCATGTATAGCCCGGTTCCCCCTGCGATCACGGCGGTTTTTCCCCGGGAAATGATGTCGTCCACAATGGGGGCGGCCATCTCACAGTAGCGGCTGACGGAAAAATCCTCCCAGGGTTCGGCCACGTCGATCATGTGATGAGGGATTCCCTGCATTTCCTCCAAGGTGGGCTTCGCGGTGCCGATGTCCATGTGTTTGTACACCTGCATGGAGTCGCAGGACACCACTTCGCCATTCAGTTCCTTCGCCAGCTCCACGGCAAGCGCGGTTTTTCCAGAGGCCGTCGGCCCGGCAATGCAGATGATGTTGTTCATAAAAGTCTCCAAACAGGATATTATGTCCGCCTGAACTGTTTTTCCAGCTGCTTCTTGCTTAAGGAAACGCAGATGGGGCGGCCATGGGGGCAGTATTTCAGGTCTTCCCGGCGCATGACTTCCTTGGCCACGGCGAGAAGCTCCTGCTCGTCGTTGACCCATCCGGCTTTGATGGCGGCCTTGCAGGCCACCGTGTGCAGAAGCTCGTCCCGGACGGTGTCCTTGCTTTCCCGCCTTCCGGCGAGAAGGTCGGCGGCAAGACTTTCCACAGCCTCGGCGGCGTCCTCCGGGCTTAAATCCATGGGAATCTGCCGCAGGAGCACGGTGCTTTCGCCGAATTCCTCCACCGCAAAGCCCAGCTCGTCTAACATATCTGCGTTGGCGAGAAGTTCCCCGGTTGCGGCAGGGCTTAAGCGCACGGGGATGGGGGACAGCAGGCTCTGGGCACTGATTTTCTCGGGATGGGCTTTCAGCTTTTCAAAGAGAATGCGCTCGTGGGCGGCGTGCTTGTCGATGAGGAAAGCGTCGTCCCTCTGCTCCACAATAATATAGGTATTGTAAAGCTCGCCCACCATCCGCCACGGAATCTCGGCGGGCATGGGCAGCTGGGTCTGCTCCATTTCTTCCAGCTCTTCTTTTTTGGGGGGAGCGGGGGGAACAGGCGCAGGCTTTTCTGCCTTGGGCGGGGTCTGGCTTGCCTGAACCTGGGGCAGCATTACAAACTCCCGCAGGGGCATATTGGCAGGACGCTCGATTTTCGCCGCCGTTGCCGCCGCCGCGGTTTGCTTCGGCTGGGGCGCGTCCTTTAGAGCGGTGGAGAAGGTTTTGTACTCCTGGGGCGTCATGGTGCGGAAAAAGCTGCCTTTGGGGGCGGAATTTTCCGGACGGGGCGGCATCTGGGGCGGAGGGGACGCTTTAACAGGTGTCTCAGGCGCAACCGGCGCGACGGTCTCCCCGGCGGGTGCCCGGAACCGGATCTCGGGGCGGTCGGTCTGGGTGTTCAGCGCGCCCAATACGCCATAATGGACGCAGTCAAATACCGCCTTTTCCGACAGGAATTTTACCTCCGTCTTCGCCGGGTGAACATTCACGTCCACGGCGTTGGGCGGCAGGGTCAGATGCAGCACGCAGGCGGGGAATTTCCCCACCATGATCTGGTTGCGGTAGGCTTCCTCCAAGGCGGAAACCAGCAGCTTGGACTTCACGGGGCGGTCGTTGACAAAAAAGGTTTGCAGACCCCGGCTGGGGCGGGCATCGGTGGGCTTGGAGACGTAGCCGGTCAGGGTGTAGGATTCCCAACGGCTGTCCACCTTCACCATCCGGGCAAAATCCCGGCCATAGACGCAGTAGACTGCCGTCTGCAAGCCGCCGTTTCCCGGGGTGGAAAGCACCTGCTTGCCGTCCCGGAGGAACTGGATGGCCACCTCCGGGTGCGCCAGCGCCTGCATCTGCACGGCGGCGGTTACCCGGCTGCCCTCCACGGTGTCGGATTTCATGAATTTCATCCGGGCGGGGGTGTTGAAAAAGAGGTCGCGGATGATGATGGTCGTCCCTTCGGGACAGCCGATCTCGGTTTCTTCCAGAATTTTACCCGCTTCCAGCTTTAAGGACGTGCCGGACATGCTGCCCGCCGTTTTGGTCAGAAGATCGATGCGGCTGACGGAGGCAATGGCGGCCAATGCCTCGCCCCGGAAGCCCATGGTGCCGATGGCGGCCAGGTCTTCGGCGCAGCGGAGCTTTGAGGTGGCGTGGCGGAGAAAGGCCGTCCGGGCGTCCTCGGAGGACATACCGCAGCCGTTGTCCGTGACCCGGAGAAAGGTCATGCCGCCGTCCCGAATCTCCACGGTGACTTTGGACGCGCCCGCGTCCACCGCGTTTTCCAGAAGCTCCTTGACCACGGAGGCGGGGCGCTCCACCACCTCGCCGGCGGCGATCAGATTGGCAATATGGGGGGATAACTGAATGATTTTCGGCATAGTAAGTTCACCTCAGGCCGCCGATGGCGACCAGATTGATACAGGCGTGGATGACAATTGGCGCAAAAATGGTGTCGCTTTTGGTATACGCCCAGGCGAGGGATAGCCCCGCCGGGAGGTATTGCAGCACCGCCATGACCAGCTCCAGGGGAGAATATTTTCCGATGTAGCCCAGAACATGGATGGCGGCAAAGGCGAGAATGGATACGACGTAAGCGACCCAGTGGGATTTTCCGTAGAGGTTGCGGAAGATCAGTCCCCGGAAGACGCACTCCTCGGCGGGGGGAACCAGAATCACGGTGCTGACGATCATGAGGTAGCGTCCGCTCCGGCTCATGGCGGAGATAACGGCGTCATTGTAGTTGGTAAAGCCGGGAACCAGCAGCCTGATCAGCCGCAGGGTCAGGAAATTGCAGGCATAGTAGGCGGCAAGCCCCAGAATAACAGCCTGACAGAAGTACGCCAGGTGCTGGGTCGCCTGCCGGGCGCTGCGTCCTAAGAATTCGTGATAGATCAGAATTGTTGCCAGAAAATTGATAAGGTAGTAGGTAAAGTTCAGCTCTGCATCCGTCAGCGGTTGAGATAGCTGATCGTTGACCATTTGCAGAATTAAGGATAGCAGCAACCATTGGAAAATAAAGTAGACGCCGCCTGCCACGGATTCCTGGGCAGTGGGACAGGCAGAGAGACTGCGGTTTCGTTTCATAGCTTAATCCAACATTTTCTTTAGTTTGTACAGCTCGTTCATGGCTTCGATGGGGGTCAGGGTCTCCACGGAAATGGCGCTGAGGGCGGCGACCACCTGCTGAGAGGTCAAGTCCATCATGCTGACCTGGTCTTCCGGCTCTTTCTGTGCCGCAGGAGCAGTCACGACGCCCTCACTTTCCAGCTCGGCGAGGATTTCTCTCGCGCGGGTGATCACCGGGGCGGGGATGCCCGCCAGCTTGGCGACCTCGATGCCGTAGCTGTCGTCCGTTGCGCCGGGGACGATTTTCCGCAGGAAAATCATCTGTTCTCCCCGCTTTTTCACCGCAATGTTGTAGTTTTTCACATTGGGCAGCTTGTCTTCCAGGGTGGAAAGCTCGTGGTAATGGGTGGCAAACAGGGTTTTTGCCCCCAGACGCTTGGGATTGGCGGCATATTCCAGAACGGCGCGGGCGATGGCCATGCCGTCATAGGTGGAGGTGCCCCGGCCGATCTCGTCCAGAATCAGCAGACTGCGGGAGGTGGCATATTTCAGAATGGAGGCGACCTCCGCCATCTCCACCATGAAGGTGGACTGGCCGGAAGCCAGATCGTCGCTGGCGCCGATGCGGGTAAACACCCGGTCGACCAGTCCGATTTTCGCGCTGCGGGCGGGGACGAAGGAGCCCATCTGCGCCATGAGCACGATCAGCGCCACCTGACGCATATAGGTGGATTTACCAGCCATATTGGGGCCGGTGATGATGGACACCTGATTGTCCTCCGCGCCTAAGTGGGTGTCGTTGGGAACGAACAGGGAATCTTTCAGCATGGCCTCCACCACGGGATGGCGGCCGTTTTCGATGGAGATCTCCCGTCCCAGAGTGATCTCCGGACGGCAATAGCCCCGCTGCACAGCAACGGCGGCAAGGCTGCACAGCGTGTCCGCGGCGGCCACGGCGGCAGCGGTCTGCTGCACCCGGGCGGCCTGCTTGGCAAGGTATTCCCGAAGCTGGGTGAAGATCTGGTATTCCAGCGCGGTGAGCCGGTCTTTGGCGGTAAGCACCTGATTTTCCAGCTCCTTCAGCTCCTGGGTGATGTAGCGCTCGCAGTTGGCAAGGGTCTGCTTGCGGATATAATTTGCGGGCACCTGGTCGATAAAGGACTTGGACACCTCAATATAATAACCGAATACCCGGTTGAAGCCCACCTTCAGGGTGCGGATGCCGGTTTTTTCCCGTTCCGACGCCTCAATGGCGGCAATGGTGCCGCTGCCGCCCTCCATAATGTCCCGCAGACGGTCGGCTTCCTCGCTGGCGCCCTTGCGGATGATGCCGCCCTCCCGGATGGTCAGGGGAGGATCGTCCACCAGCGTGTTTTCAATGCGGTCGGCGCAGTCCGTCAGGGGGTCGATGGCCGCCTCCAGCTTCTTAAGCAGTGGAGAATCGCACTTTTGCAGCTGCGCCTTCACGTCGGGCAGCGCACGGAAGCCGCGGGCAAGTCCCAGCAAATCCCGGCAGTTGACGGTGCCGGTGACGATGCGGGTCTGCACCCGCTCTAAGTCGGTGACGTCCCGCAGGGCTTCTTCCAGCTCGCCCCGGACGATGACGTTGTCTGTCAGCTCCTCCACCGCGCCGTGGCGGCGGGTGATCTCCACCGGGTCAAGCAGGGGCTTTTCCAGCCAGGAGCGGAGCATCCGCCCGCCCATGGCGGTGTGGGTCTTGTCCAGCACCCACAGAAGCGTCCCCCGCTTTTCCTTGGAGCGCATGGTCTCCGTCAGCTCCAGATTCCGCCGGGCGTCCAAATCCAGCTCCATGAACCGGCCGGTTGTGTAATATTGCAGCTCCCGGATGTGGGCAAGATCGTTTTTTTGCAGGGTCAGAAGGGTTTGCAGCAGCGCGCCGCTGGCAATGACGGCGGCGGGCATTCCCGCAATGCCCATCTGGGAAAGGGTGGCGTGGAAGTGGTCTTCCAGCAGCGATTCCGCGCTTTCCAGTACGAACAGCTCCGGCTTTCCCTCGCTGACGCAGCAGCTTAAGCGGCGGAAAACGGCGTCCTCAATGACCTCGCAGTCCACATTGGAACCGTAGCGGAGGATTTCGCTGGGGGCGAAACGACCAAGCTCGGAGGCCACGTTCTGGGCGTCGGAGCACACCGTGGTGAAAAACGCGCCGGTGGAAACGTCGCAGAAAGCAAGGCCGAATTTTCCGCTTTCGCCGTAGATGCAGCCGATGTAGTTGTTTTTGCTTTCGTCCAGCATACAGCTTTCGGTGACGGTGCCGGGGGTGATGATGCGGGTGATTTCCCGCTGCACCAGCCCCTTGGCGGTGGCAGGGTCTTCCATCTGCTCGCAGATGGCGACCTTGTAACCCTTCTGCACCAGCCGGGCGATGTAGGAGTCCACGCTGTGGTAGGGGACGCCGCACATGGGCGTCTGTTCCTCCTTGGGCTTGCCCCGGTCACGGGTGGTCAGGGTGAGATCCAGCTCCCGGGCCGTCAGCTTGGCGTCCTCGTCAAACATCTCGTAAAAGTCGCCCAGGCGGAACATCAGGATGCAGTCCTTGTGCTGATCCTTGATCTGCTGATATTGCCGCCGCATGGGGGTCAGTTCATTCGTTGCCTGTGCCATATGTTGATTCCGTCCTGTTCTATGTTTTTCAGCAGATATCCGCCGCTTTTCCGCTCAGGCTCCAGGTGGTGGCGGCGGTGATGGTGATGTTCTGATAGGTGCCGATCATGTCGTCCCGGCCGGGGAAGCGCACCAGGCGTCCGCCCTCGGTGCGGGCGGTGAGAAGATCCTTGTCCCTGCCGTCCACCAGACAGCGGAGGGTCTTGCCGATGTAGGAATTGTGGATTTCCTCGGAAATGGCGTTCTGCACTGCGCAGAGCCGGTCGAACCGGCGGTTTTTCTCTTCCTTTGGGGTCGGGTCGTCCATTTTGGCGGCGGGGGTGCCGGGACGGGGGGAGAAGATGAAGGTGAACAGACTGTCGTAATGCACGGACTGAATCAGGCTGATGGTTTCTTCAAATTCTTCCTCGGTTTCCCCGGGGAAGCCCACGATCACGTCGCTGGTCAGAACCAGCTCTGGCATGACCTTTTTGGCGTAGTTGACCTTTTGCAGATAGGTCTCCCGGTCATAGTGGCGGTTCATGGCCTTCAGCACCCGGGAGGAGCCAGACTGGAAGGGGAGATGCAGCTGCTTCGCGATTTTGGGATACTGCGCCATGGTGTCGAACAGCTTTTCACTGGCATCTCTGGGGTGGCTTGTCATGAAACGGATGAGAAAATCTCCCGGAATCTGGGCAATGGCGGCCAGCAGGTCGGCAAAATCCATGCCGCAGCTTAAATCTTTGCCGTAGGAGTTGACATTCTGCCCCAAAAGGGTAATGTCCTTTGTGCCGCCCTCGATCAGTGCCTGGCACTCGGCGAGGATATCCTCCGGCTGGCGGCTGCGCTCCCGGCCGCGGACGTAGGGGACGATGCAGTAGGTGCAGAAATTGTTGCAGCCGTACATGATGGACACCCAGGCCTTCAGGCTGGAATCCCGCACCTGAGGAATGCCCTCGGCAATGGAGCCGGGTTCGTCCTCAATGAAGAACTGCCGCTTTTTCCCGCTGAGGACATTCCAGAGAATTTGCGGGAACTGCCACAGATGGTGGGTGGAAAACACGCCGTCCACGTGGGGATAGCTGTGCCGGACGCGGTCGGAAACCTTGGCTTCCCCCGCCATGCAGCCGCACAGGAAAATTTTCTGCTCCGGGTGGCGGCGCTTGGTGTGGGTCAGTGCGCCCAGATTGCCGAAAACCCGCTGCTCGGCGTGTTCCCGGATGGCGCAGGTGTTCATGATGACCACATCCGCCCCCTCGGCGCTGCCGACAATGGCGTAGCCGCACTGAGCGAGGAAGCCTCGCAACTTTTCGGAATCGGCCTCGTTCTGCTGGCAGCCATAGGTCTCCACGTAGGCGGTGGGCGTACGGCCTTTGGTCTGCCAGTAGGCGGCAACCTTATCACAGCAGGCGAACTGGGCGTCCAGCTCGGCCTGAGAAATGACGGTGGTTTTGGTGTTCATGTAGGAAATCCTCCAATGGATACTATCTCAATAGTAAATAATATCATTTTTCCCGGCCTTTTGCAAGAGCCAGTCGCGGAGAAATGTGATTTGCCGCATTCTGTTCATGGGGATTTGTAAATATTTTGTGTTCCGCTTGCATTCCGGGCATGTGCGTGGTAAACTAAGCGGGTATGATTGCCCGTTTTGAACGGAGAAAGAGGACATTTCATGGAAAAATGTAAGTTTTGTCAGGAAGAACTGACAGAGGGAAGCACCGTCTGCCCCCACTGCGGGAAGGACAATGCCCCGGAAACCGAAACGGTAACGCCCGCAGAGGAAGTCACCGAAGAAACCGCTGCCCCGGAAGAAGCTGCTGCCGGGCAGGCCGGGACGGAAACCCCCGTCGAGGAGGAAGCCGCCGATACGGCGGAGCAGCCCGCCGCAGAAGAAGCGACGGAGGAAACGCCCGCCGAGACTCCGGAAGCGCCCAAAACCGCGCCCTGGAAGATTGTCGCCGCCGTTGCTGCCGTGGTCGTCCTGATCGCCGCGCTGGCGGCGCTGGTCATCGGCGGTGTGAAGGGCGGAAAGACCCCCACCGAAACTACCGAACCGACCGTCGCTGCCGAAACAGCCGCGACGGAGACGCAGGTACCTGCTACAGTCCCCGCCGACGGCAATCCCGACGACGTGACCTGCAAGGGAACCTACACCGTTACCGACGAAGAGGCTGCCGCCGCGAAGGATGCCATTGTGGCCACCATGGGGGACGAGCAGCTGACCAACGGGGAGCTTCAGGTGTACTACTGGAGCGTGGTCAACAGCATTCTCAGCTCCAACTATGGCTACAGCCTGATGTATCAGGGTTTGCTTGACTATTCTCAGCCGCTGGATACCCAGCTGTGCAGCGAGGACAGCAGTCTGACCTGGCAGCAGTTCTTCCTGGGCGAAGCCCTGAACTACTGGCAGATGTATCAGTCCCTTGCGCTGGAAGCGAAGAACGCCGGTATGGAAATACCTGCGGAGGATCGGGAATATCTGGACGGCCTGGAGGCTTCTCTGGAAGAGACCGCCGCAAACTACGGCCTTTCCGGCATTGAGGAGCTGCTTTCGAAGAATGTGGGTCCCGGCGCGGGGCTGGAGGAATTTGCCGGTTTCCAGGAGCTTTACTACCAGGGAAAGCCCTACTACACCGCCGAGACGGAGAAGCTGGTGCCTACCCCGGAGGATCTGGAAGCCTACTACACCGAGAATGAAAGCTACTTCACCGGTAACGGCGTCACCAAGGACGGAACCTACGTCAGCGTCCGCCACATTCTGGTCAAGCCCGAGGGCGGCACCACGGGAGACGACGGCACCACCACCTATTCCGACGAGGAATGGGCGGATTGCGAGAAGAAGGCGCAGGAGATTCTGGACGAGTGGCTGGCAGGCGACGCCACCGAGGATTCCTTCGCAGCTCTGGCGGAGGAAAAGTCCGAGGATCCCGGCTCCAGCACCAACGGCGGCCTGTATGAGAACGTCGCGAAGGGTCAGATGGTGGAACCCTTTGAAGATTGGTGCTTTGACGAAAGCCGTGCCGCCGGTGACTACGGTCTGGTGAAGACCAAATATGGCTACCACATTATGTACTATGTGAGCAGCACTCCCATCTGGGAGACCTATGCGAAGTCCGGCTGGGTCAACGAAAAGACGAATGATTTCATCAAGAAGCTGGCGGAGGATCACCCCATGGAGGTCGATTACAGCGCCATCCAGCTGGGCTATGTAAATCTGGGAGCCTGACAAATCAAAACACGAAACGGCGTGGCTGTGCCACGCCGTTTTCTGCGCTAATTTTGTCCACCGGCATTTCTTTCCGTATTATTTGGGTGTAAGGCCCTTACAGACAAAGGAGTGAATCACTTGGAAGATACGCAGATCGTTGCGCTGTTCTTTGCCCGGTCTGAGGAAGCAATTTCGGAAACGTCCAAGAAATACGGGAGATATTTGAAAACCATTGCCGGTAATGTTCTTCCCAGCTCTGAGGATGTGGAAGAAATCCTCAACGATGTATATTTGGCCGCCTGGAATTCGATTCCCCCGAACCGCCCGCCGGTGCTGAAATACTACCTGTCCCGAATCGTCCGGAATCTGAGCTTCAAGAGAATAGAGTATCTGACCGCCGAAAAGCGGGGCGGAAACGCCGATATCCTATTACAGGAGCTGGAAGACTGCATTCCGGACACCCGCAGGAATATGCAGGAGGTGCTGGAAGCGAAGGAGCTGGGACAGCTGGTGAACCGTTTCCTCGGCACACTGCATCCGGATGACCGCAGATTGTTTCTTGCCCGGTATTATTACGCCATGACGGCGCCGCAGCTGGCGGAAAAATACGGCGGCTCTGCCCGTCAGGTGAAATACCGGCTGGAAAAAATGCGGAAGGAACTGAAACACACGCTTCAGAAGGAAGGAATATGTTTATGAAAGCAACGGATTTGAACAGGGCGCTGAACTATGTGGACGATGCGTATCTCATGGAAGCTGACACTCCGGATAAGGAGATCAAGACGATGAAAACCAAAAAAAGAGCCATTCGGATTCTCATTGCGGCGGCGCTGATCGGCCTGCTTACCGTCACGGCCTACGCCGCAGAGATGCTTCCCATTCACAAGCTGGAATCCGGAAAAACAAAGCACTATGAAAGCTACTCGGATGTAGATCGGGCAATCGCTCAGGTCGGCTTGGAGGTTTCGGTGCCGGAGGAATTTGAAAACGGCTTCCGATTCCAGGGCGTGGACGTCGGTCAGACGATCGGCAAGGACGCCAGGGACGAAAAGGTTCTTACCTACCGGCATCTCAGCGTTTCCTATGAGAATCCCCAGGGTCAGGAGCTGACGCTCCTCATAAGAGCGGACATGAAGGAGGTTTCCGAAACCGAGAGCATTCCGTCCATCAGCAGAACGGTCGATACGATCGCGGCAAGATACTATCTGGATCACTATAAGTTCGTACCGGAAGGCTACAAGCTCAGCGAAGCGGAGCAGGCGTGGGCAAAGCAGCCGGGCAACTATGTTTCCTATGGCGCCGATACGGTGCAGGAAAGGGACGTAGCGTTCCTGTGCTGGACGGAGGATGGCATTTGCTACAGCTTCCTGGATCAGAACATTCTGAATCCGGATACTCTGTTCGCAATGGCAGGGGACCTGATTCAGCAGTAAAGGCAGATAAAAACAAAACCGGCATCCCACTTTCTGTGGGATGCCGGTTTGTGTTATCATACTATTTCTCGATAAAATGGTTAACACCATTTTATCCTGCGAATCCTTCGCAGGCCGCCGGTGGCGGCGAGAAATGTATGGACTTACGTTTTTTGCGGCTACGCCGCTGGCTGCTGAAACAGCAGCCGAATAAAACGGTTTTTAACCGTTTTATTGAAAACTAGTATCAGGAAAATCACCAGTCCGCCCGAAGCTCTTTTGCCAGGGGCAGGGTGTGGAATATTTCTGCTGTGATGGATTTGTAGGCGTTCACATCCGTGGTTTTCCGCAGCTGCTTTCCCAGCTTTTCGCTGCCCTCAAAACGGCGCAGGAGGTAAAACCAGTTCTCCTTCAGACGGAACATGGCGTTCCGGGCGCCGCCGAAATCCCGGGTGTAGACTTCCAGCAGCTCACTGAAGAAGGCTTCCAGAGTCGCCGCGGTGGTGCCGCCGGGGGTGAGCATTCCGGGGTCGCCGATCAGACCCCGGCCGATCATTAGGGAATCTATCTGAGGGTATTTCTTCTCAAAATCCCGGATTTGGGCGGGAGTACACAGATTTCCGTTGTAACAGAGTGGGCTTTTGCTGTTTTCCACGGCGTAGTCAAACCAGTCAAAATGAATGGGACTGCTGTAAAATTCCTGGCGCACCCTTGGGTGGACGGTCAGCTCCCGGATGGGGTAGCGATTGAAAATGCCCAGCAGCGCTGGGAATTCCTCCGGCGACTGCATCCCCAGCCGGGTTTTTACGGAAACGGCAATGGGACACTTGGAAAAAACGGCGTCCAGAAACCGGTCGAGATCTTCCGGGTCAGCCAGCATCCCGGCACCCTTTCCCTTGGCGGTGACCGTCCCGGAGGGGCAGCCCAGATTGAGGTTGACCTCGTCATAGCCCCGGTCGCGGATGACCTCCGACGCCCAGAGAAAATCCTCCGGCACCTTGGTCAGCACCTGAGGGACGGCGGCAAAGTCCACGCTGTCCGCTTCCGGCAATTCCCGGCTTTCCCGTTGGGTAAGCTGGCGGTGGACGGTGGGGGAGAAGAAGGGCATATAATACCGGTCAACCCCGGGGAAATATTTGTGGTGAAGACGGCGGTAAACGCTGTCCGTCAGCCCCTCCATGGGGGCAAAATAGTGGCGCATAGGCGTTCTCCAAGGATGTACACAAATGCAGAATGAAGCACTTTGGGGCGGGAAACCGCCCCGAAAGAAGCCTTCATTCTGCATTTTATATTTCATCAGATTTCCATAATCACGGGCAGAATCATGGGATTGCGCTTGGTGGTCTTATAGAGGTAGCCGCTCAGGTCGTTCTTGATGGCGGACTTGATGGCCGACCAGTCCCGCACCCGCTTGCGCTGGCAGCGGTCGATGGCCTCCATGGCGACCTCCTTCAATTCGTCCATCAGTTCTTCGGACTCCTTGACGTAGATGAAGCCACGGGTGATGATGTCCGGGCCGGTGATGACGCTGCCGTCCTCGCTGCTCAGGTTCACGCACACCACGATCATGCCGTCCTCGGCAAGGTGCTTGCGATCCCGTAGCACCACGCTGCCCACGTCACCCACGCCGCTGCCGTCCACGAACACCCGCCCGGCGGGGACGGTGCCGTTGACCTTGCAGGTCTTGCCGGTGAACTCGAAGACGGTGCCGATTTCGCCGATGTGAATGTCCCGGGGGTTCATGCCCATGGACTGCGCCAGCTTGGCGTGGAGCTGCAAATGCCGCTGCTCGCCGTGGACGGGGATGAAGAATTTGGGCTTTACCAGCCCGTGGACGATTTTCAGCTCCTCCTGACAGGCGTGGCCGGAGACGTGAAGTCCCTCGCTCTTTTCATACACCACGTCCGCACCCTTGCGGTACAGCTCGTTGATGATGTTGCTGATGGACTTTTCGTTGCCGGGAATGGCGGAGGCGGAAATGATGATCCGGTCGCCGGCGGTGATGTCCACCTGCTTGTGGGTGCTGAACGCCATCCGGTACAGGGCGGACATGTTTTCGCCCTGAGAGCCGGTAGAGACGATGACGATCTTATTCTTGGGAAGGCTCTTGATGGAAGCCAAATCCACAATGGTTCCCGGCTTCACCTTCAGATAGCCCAGCTCCTGAGCAACTTTCAGCATGTTCTCCATACTCCGGCCGGAGACGGCGACCTTGCGGCCATAGCGCTGGGCGGTGGAGAGAATGGACTGAATGCGGTGCATGTTGGAGGCAAAGGTGGTAACGATGATCCGCTGGTCGCAGTTGCGGAACTGCCGGTCAAGGCTGTCGGCGACCACGTTTTCGCTGGGGGTGTAGCCCTGCCGTTCTACGTTGGTGGAGTCCGCCAGCATCGCCAGTACGCCCTGATTTCCCAGTTCGCCCAGCCGCGCCAGGTCCATCATGCCGTCGTGGGAGGTGGGGTCAATCTTGAAGTCGCCGGTGAATATCACCGTACCCACGGGGGTGCGGATGGCGAAGGCCACCGCGTCGGGGATGGAGTGGTTCACGTGGATGAACTCCACGGTGAAGCATCCTGCCTTCACCACGTCACCGGGCTTGTGGGTGACGAGCTTGACCTTGTCCGCCAGCCGGTGCTCCTCCAGTTTCAGCTTGATCAGACCGCAGGTCATGGAGGTACTGTGGATGGGGCAGTTCACGTCCCGCATGGCGTAGGGGATGGAACCAATGTGGTCTTCGTGGCCGTGGGTGATGAACATGCCCCGCAGCTTTTTCTGGTTGGCCACAAGATAGGTAAAATCGGGGATGACCAGATCGACGCCGTACATGTCCTCCTCCGGGAAGCCCACGCCGCAGTCGACCACGATCATATCTTTTCCGTATTCCAGGACGGTACAGTTCTTGCCGATCTCGTCAAGGCCGCCCAGAGGAATAATTTTCAGTTTTTCTGCCAATTTAGATGATAACTCCTTTCAAAATGTACATGGAAATGCCATAGAGGCACAACAAGCAGGCAGCCGCTTTCCTCAGAATCCGACCCCGAATCGCCGTTTCCTTGAAAAAACGCCTGCAATGTTTTTTTGTCTTTGCGGGAAGCGCATCCGCGTTTCCCAAATGCCCGGGTAAAGCCCGTCCCCGGCGCTGGCCAATATAGTATAACACAGTTTCGGGAAAAAGTATACAATTTTTTTGCGGTCTTTTTTACGGATTTGACGGAAAAAGAGTTGCACCTTTTGGCTGGATTTGCTATAATATCGGGTATAGTATGGATTAGTGTGGCTGATTGCCGCCGGAAGGAGGACGTTTGGCAGTGAATCGAAAGCTGGGAAGACTGCTCAGACCCGGGATGGGTGCATACTTTTTCGTGATGGCCGCTTTCTGCGCCGCGGCGCTGCTGGTGGGGCATTACTGGCTGGCCGCCGGAGAAATGGCGGTGACGGTGGTCACGTTCCTACTGTACGTTCTGGACAGGACACGTCGGGAACGGAAAATTCAGCAGTATATCCAGTCCGCTTCCAATACCCTGGAAGCTTCCAGCGGCGGGGAAGCGCCCCTGCCTGCGGTGATGGTTCGCCTGGGGGACGGAGACATCGTCTGGGGCAACCACCGTTTCAGCGAGCTGACGGGGTACGCCGACACCATGACCCAGCTGCGGCTGGAGGAGGTGCTGCCGGACTTCACCCTGGACTGGCTCACCGCCGGAAAAACGGAAAGCCCCCATGACGCGATTCTGGGCAACCGCCGCTACCGGGTATACGGAACCACCATCCGGGCGGAGGACAACCGGGGCACCATGCTGGGCGTGCTGTATTTTTCCGACCTGACGGAGCTGTATCAGGTGCGGGACGAGTATATCCGCTCCCGGCCTGTGGTTGCCATCATTCTCATTGATAACTACGAGGAACTGACCAAAAACTTGACGGAAAGCGCCATTTCCTCTCTGAACGCCAAGTTGAACGAAACCATCACCCGGTGGACGGAGGGCTACAGCGGCCTGCTTCGCCGGTTGGAGCGCAACCGTTTCCTGTTCATTTTCGAGAAGCGGGACTTAGAACGGGCGAAGGAAAACAAGTTCTCCCTGCTGGAAGACATTCACGAGATCGTCAATTCCTCCGGCCTGCCCGCCTCCATTTCCATCGGCCTGGGCGTGGACGGCGAGAGCTTCGAGGAAAGCTATGACTTTGCCGCCCTGGGAATCGAGATGGCGCTGAGCCGTGGCGGCGATCAGGCGGTCATCAAGGATCGGGTCAACTTCAATTTCTACGGCGGACGGAACCGGGAAGCGGATTACCGCAGCAAGGTGCGCTCCCGTGTGACGGCCAATTCCCTGATGGAGCTGATCGGTCAGAGCGGCCGGGTGTTCATCATGGGACACAAAAACGCCGACCTGGACGCCGTGGGCGCGGCCATGGGCATCAGCTGCCTGTGCCGGAAAAAAGGCAAGAAGGCCAATATCGTCATCGATCTGGAAAACAACGCTGCCGAGAAGCTGATCGAGGAAATCCAGGCGGTTCCGGAATACCGGGATGTGTTCGTGTCCGGCCAGGACGCCCTGCTGATGGCGGACAACCGGAGCATCCTCGTGGTGGTGGACACCAACCGGCCGGATCAGGTGGAGTGCAGACCGCTGCTTGAAGCCATTTCCAAGGTCTGCGTGGTAGACCATCACCGCCGGGCGGCGGATTATATCAACCCCGTGGTGGTCAACCTGCATGAGCCATACGCCTCCTCGGCGGCGGAGCTGGTGACGGAGGTGCTCATGTACGCCGTGGAGAAGAAGGACGTGCTGCCCATCGAAGCGGAAAGCCTGATGGCGGGCATCTGCCTGGACACCAAGTTCTTCAACGTCCGTACCGGCGAGCGTACCTTTGAGGCCGCGGCCGTTCTGCGCCGTCTGGGCGCTGACACCACGGAGGTCAAGAAGCTGATGCAGAACGACTTCCAGGACACCATGGCGAAGTATCAGATCATCAAATCCTCCCGCCTGTACCGGCAGGAGATCGCCATTGCGGCGCTGAACACCCCCACGACCCGGGTGCTGGCAGCCCAGGCGGCGGACGAGCTATTGAATATTTCCGGCATTACCGCCTCCTTCGTCCTCTATCCGGACGGAGATCAGGTGATCATTTCCGCCCGAAGCATCGGCAGCGCCAACGTCCAGATGATTCTGGAACCTCTGGGCGGCGGCGGCAACACTGCTACGGCCGGTGCGCAGATGAAGGACATCACCGTCAAGGATGCCCTGGACGAGCTGGTGGCGTCCATTGATAAATTCTACGAAGAATAAACCAGGCCAAACGCTGTTTTAACGGCAGTTTGGCGTACATATCATACCGATTAAGGAGACTGTTACAATGAAAGTAATTCTGCTGCAAGATGTAAAAGGAAAGGGCAAAAAGGGACAGATGATCGAGGTTTCTGACGGCTACGCCCGGAACTACATGCTGCCCCGGAAGCTGGCCACGGAGGCGACTCCCGACGCCGTGAACACCATGCGCATGAACGACAAGGCCAACCAGGAGCGTATTGCCCGGGAAAAGGCCGAGGCCATGGAGACCGCCGGAAAGCTGCGGGAGATGACCGTTACCGTGGCCGCCAAGGGCGGCGGCGCGGGACGTCTGTTCGGCTCCGTGACCAATCAGGAAATCGCCGACGCCCTGGCCAAGACCGGCATCAAGCTGGACAAGCGGAAGATCACCATTGCCGAGCCCATCAAGAATGTGGGTACGTACACCGTTACCTGCAAGCTGGGCTATGAGATTTCCGCGCCGCTGACGGTGAAGATCGTCGAAGCGTAAGATTCGGCAGCATACTATTCTATAGAGAAAGGAGAATTTGCCATGGATGAGGAACTTCTGTCCCGGCAGCAGCCCCAGTCTTTGGAGGCGGAGCAGGCGGTTCTGGGTTCCATTCTCATCGACAGCCGGTGCATTACGGATGTGGTGGGCATTGTGAAGCCGGAGGACTTTTACCTACAGCAGAACCGGGAGATTTATGAAGCCATCTATACCATGTTCAACTTCTCCCAGACCATTGACCCGGTCACGGTGCTGGACAAGCTGAAGGAGCTGGGCTATTACCACGACAATTCCCGGGATTACATCCTCCAATTGATGGAGATCACCCCCACCGCCGCCAATGTGGCGCGCTATGCGGCCATTGTTCAGGAAAAATCCATGCTTCGGGGACTGAATCAGGCCGCGACGGACATTCAGCAGATGGTGTCGGAAGAGGTGGGAACCCCCGCCGAGATGCTGGAATCTGCGGAAAAGAAAATTTACGCCCTGCGCAAGGGCGAGCGGGGCGACTCTCTGGAGCATATCGGCACGACGCTGCACAAGGTGTTTGACCGCCTGACGGAGCTGAGCCAGTCGGACTCCCTGATTCCCGGCCTGTCCACCGGCCTGCGGGATCTGGACACCCGGATCAACGGACTGAACAAGTCTGACCTTCTGCTCATCGCCGCCCGGCCTGCTATGGGTAAATCCGCCTTTGCGCTGAACATCGGCGTCAGTGTAGCAAAAAAATACAAAAAAACCGTGGCTATTTTCAACCTGGAAATGTCCCGGGAGCAGCTGGCCATGCGTCTGCTTGCCAGCGAGGGCTTTGTGGAGCTGCAAAAGCTGGCCACGGGCAAGCTCAGCGAGGACGAGTGGAGCAAGCTGTGCATCGCCTCCGCCGCCCTGAGCCAGACGGACATTCGCATTGACGACAATCCCTCCGTCACCGTGGCGGATATCAACGCCAAGTGCCGCCGCCTGGACAATCTGGGGCTGGTCATCATCGACTATTTGCAGCTGATGCAGGGTTCCGGCTACGGCAAGAACAGCGACAACCGTGTCACCGTGGTGGGCGAAATCTCCCGCTCCCTGAAAATCATGGCGAAGGAGCTGGACGTGCCGGTGATCTGCCTGAGCCAGCTGTCCCGTGCGGTGGAGAGCCGCACCGACAAGCGGCCGATTCTGTCCGATCTCCGGGAATCCGGCGCCATCGAGCAGGATGCCGACTCGGTGATGTTCCTGTACCGGGACGAATATTATCACGAAAACACCGAGGACAAGGGCGTGGCGGAGTGCATCGTCGCCAAGAACCGTCACGGCGAAACCGGCGCGGTGAAGATGCAGTGGATCGGACAGTATCAGACCTTTGCCGACCGGGAGTGGAAACATGCGGAATAAGCTCTTGCGGATGATCCGGCAGTATGATATGATGGCGCCGGGAGATACGGTCATCTGTGCCGTCTCCGGCGGGGCGGATTCCGTGGCGCTCCTGTTTGCACTGTATCTGCTGAAGGACAAGCTGGACATCCGTCTGGAAGCCGCCCATTTTAACCACCATCTCCGCGGGGAAGAATCCGACGGGGACGAGACCTTTGTCCGGGGATTCTGCGGACGCTATGACATCCCCCTGCATGTTGGTTCGGCGGAGGTTCGCCCGGGAAAAAAGGGGCTGGAGGCCGCCGCCCGGGATGCCCGGTATGCCTTTCTTCGGAGTCTGGACGGGAAAATCGCCACCGCCCACACCGCCGACGACAACGCCGAGACGGTGATCATGCGCATGATCCGCGGCACCGGTCTGAAAGGGCTGGGAGCCATTGCCCCGGTCAGCGGAAAGGTCATCCGCCCCATGCTGCTGATAAACCGGCAGGAGGTGGAGGAATTTTTGGCCGCCTGGGGGCTTCCCCACCGGGAGGACAGCTCCAATGCTTCCGATGCCTTTCTGCGAAACCGTGTCCGTCACACCGTAATGCCTCTGCTGAAATCGGAAAATCCCCGATTGGCGGAGAATCTTTCTCTGATGGCGCTGCGGCTGCGGGAGGACGAGGATTTTCTTGCTGCGCAGTCGGATTTTTCGGCTTTGCCCGGGGTGCAGACACTGAAAGCCATGCCGAAAGCGCAGCGCAGCCGCTGCATCGAGCGATTTTTGAAGGACAGCGGCGTGAAGGAGCCGGAGGATTCCCATATTTCCGCGGTGGAAGGGCTGCTGTTTTCCGACAAACCCTCCGCGCGGGTCAATTTGCCCGGCGGCGTAACGGTGAGCAGACAGTATGACCGCCTGGAAGCCCGGACGCACAAGCCCTGCCCGGAGCCGGTGGCACTGACCTGCTCCGGAGAAACGGTTTACGGAGACTACCGCGTGACCTGCGCCCCGGCGGACAGAATCGTCAACACGCCGGATACCTTTACCGTTCGTCCCGTCGGGACGATGACCCTTCGTCCCCGGGAAAGCGGGGACACTATCCGCCTGAGCGGCGGAACCAAAAGCCTGAAAAAGCTGTTCATCGACCGGAAAATTCCCGCGGCTCTGCGGGAGCGGATTCCCGTACTGTGTGACGAACAAGGGATTTTGGGCGTATATTCCATTGGCATTCACGCCGACCGCGCCGCCGGGGAGCTTCCTGCCGTGACTGTCCGATTCGGCAAAGATATCGCAGAAAACAGCGCCGATCAGGCGTACAAATAGAATGAAATACACAGCATAAGGGAGAAAAAGCTATGGAAAAGGACATTCAGGAGATTCTGCTGACCGAGGAGCAAATCAAGACCCGAATCGCGGAGCTGGGCAAAGAGCTGACGGCGGACTACGCGGGGAAGGATCCCATCATCGTCGGCGTCCTCAAGGGCGTCGTGGTGTTTTACGCGGACATGATCCGGGAGATCAGAACCCACTGCCAGATGGATTTTATGTGGATTTCCTCCTACGCCGGAACCAATTCCACCGGAAAGATGGAGGTCAAGCGGGATATCTCTTCGGATATCAGAGGTCGCCATGTGCTGATTCTGGAGGACATCTATGACACCGGCAATTCTCTGGATTTTACCTACCGGCATCTGATGTCCCGGGAGCCTGCGTCCCTGAAAATCTGTACGCTGCTGGATAAGCCTGAGCGCCGTCGCCCCGGCATCACTCTGAAGCCTGACTATGTTGGCTTTACCATTCCCAACGCCTTTGTGGTGGGCTATGGCCTTGACTACAATGAACACTACCGGAATTTGCCCTATGTTGGCGTGCTGAAGCCGGAAGCCTATGAAAAATAAGGAGTAATCCCAAATTGAAAAGAACGAGATGGATCCCGCTCATTGTGTATGTCGCGCTGATGGCGGCATTCCTGGGTTGGATCAGTAACCTGTTTACCACCACCCAGGACAGCCTGCCCTACTCCACGGTGGTTGAACTGTTCCGCAAGGAGCAGGTGCGCCAGTTCGTGGTGGAGGATCAGACCATTACGATGGAGCTGAACAAACCCTATAACGGTCAGACCACCATCACCGCGCCGCTGGCCGACCCGGAGAGCTTCCGGCAGGAGATGCACGACCTTCTCACGGAACAGACGGAATCCGGTGTACTGGAAAGCTACAATTTTGTCCCGGACAGGGGCTTTTCGCCTTATACCCTGATCCTCCCGCTGCTGGTGGTCGGGGTGGTATTGCTGTTCATCTGGGCGCTGCTGATGGGGCGCATGAGCAGCGCCGGGAATCCCATGAGCGGGTTCAGCAAAGCCCGGACGGTTCTGGGGGTTCCCGGAGACAAAAAAGTGACCTTTGACGACGTGGCAGGCGCGGACGAGGAAAAGGAAGAGCTTCAGGAAATCGTGGATTTTCTGAAAAATCCCGAGAAGTTTACCGAAATCGGCGCACGGATTCCCCACGGTCTTCTGCTGGTGGGGCCCCCCGGCACGGGTAAGACATTGCTTGCCCGGGCTGTTGCGGGAGAGGCGGGGGTGCAGTTTCTGTCCATTTCCGGCTCGGATTTCGTGGAAATGTACGTGGGCGTCGGCGCTGGACGTGTCCGGGATCTGTTTGAACAGGCGAGGAAAATCGCCCCCGCCATCGTATTCATCGACGAGATCGACGCCGTCGGCCGCAAGCGCGGCTCCGGTCTGGGCGGCGGTCACGACGAAAAGGAGCAGACGCTGAACCAGTTGCTGGTGGAAATGGACGGCTTCACCCGTTCGGAGGGTGTGATCGTCCTGGCGGCCACCAACCGTCCGGACATTCTGGATCCGGCATTGCTGCGTCCCGGCCGCTTTGACCGACAGATTCATGTAGGCCGTCCGGATGTGAAGGGGCGGGAGGAAATTCTGAAGGTTCACGCCAAGGACAAAAAGCTGGACGCCTCGGTGAATCTGAAAACCGTCGCCCGCTCTACCGCTGGATTTACCGGCGCCGACCTGAGCAACCTCCTCAACGAAGCGGCGATTCTGGCAGCCAGAGCGAACCGCCCGGTGCTGACCATGGAGGACATGAACGAGGCGCTGATGAAGATTACAGCAGGCCCCGCGAAAAAGAGCCGCGTTCAGACCCGGAAGGATTTGAAGGAGACGGCTGTTCACGAAGCCGGCCATGCCGTCGCCATGTACAACCTGCCCACCCATGACCCGGTGCGGCAGATCACCATCGTCCCCCGGGGGCAGTCCTTGGGCGCGACCTGGTACCTGCCCAAGGACGATTCGTCCAACCTGACCCGTAACGAAATGTACGAGCAGATTGTATCGCTGCTGGGCGGGCGTGTGGCGGAAGCCCTGTTCCTGGGGGATATCTCCGTAGGCGCGTCCAACGACATCGACCGGGCAACAAAGCTGGCAAAGGACATGGTCGCCCGTTACGGCATGTGCGAAAAGCTGGGTACGGTGTCCTACCTGGACGGCGGAGAGGTGTTCATTGGTCGGGACTACCAGACCACCAAGAGCTATTCCGAGAAGATTGCCGGAACCATCGACGACGAGGTCAAGGCGCTGATCGACAAGGCTTACGACCACTGCAAGCAGATTCTCACGGATAACAGCGACAAGCTGCATGAGGTTGTGGATTTCCTTCTGGAGAAGGAGACCATGACCGGTGAGCAGTTTGAAGCGGTCATGCAGGGCAGGGAAGTGGGAAACGCTTCTTCCACCTCCATGTTCGACGGCTTTGAGGACGGCGCAGAAGACCCGAAGAACGCTGAAGAATAACTGCCACAACATTTTTCCAAATACTACCAAAAAAACAGATTTCCCCGGTATCCATTCGGATACCGGGGAAATTGCTTTATAGTTTGGAAGCAACGCTCTTTCTGACCAGGGCGCGGTGAAGCTTGGCTTCTGCCAGGCGCAGGTCGGTGTCGGAAGCGTTTTTGTCGTGGAGTACCTTCTCCGCTTTTTCGCGGGCGGCCTCCGCACGGGCGACGTCGATTTTGTCCGCCCACTCAAAGGTGGTGGGGACTAAGGTCACTTCGCCCTTCGACACGCTGACCATGCCGCCGATGCACGCCGCCGTCCGGCGCTGTCCGCCGGATACGATGACGGCCCGCCCCATACCCAGGGGGGCAACATAATTCATGTGACGGGCGAGAATGCCGATGTCGCCGTTGATGGTGCGAACCAGCAGCTCCTCTGTCTGACCGTCATAAATCAGGCCGTCGGGCGTGACGATTTTCAAGTGGAAAGGTGTCATGCCTTCTCACCGCCCCGGTACTTGGCAACCACGTCGTCGATGGAGCCGGCGAACAGGAAGTAGGATTCGGGAATGTCGTCATATTTACCCGCAATAATTTCCTGGAAGGAGCGGATGGTTTCCTTCAGGGGGACGTATTTGCCCTGGTAGCCGGTGAACTGCTCGGCAACATGGAAGGGCTGGCTGAGGAAGCGCTGCACCTTACGGGCGCGGTTGACCGTCAGCTTGTCCTCTTCGGAAAGCTCGTCCATACCCATGATGGCGATGATGTCCTGCAGTTCCTTGTAGCGCTGGAGGATGCTCTGCACGGCGCGGGCAGTCTCGTAATGCTCCTGACCGACGATTTCGGGGGTCAGAATACGGGAAGTGGAATCCAGAGGATCCACGGCGGGGTAAATGCCCAGAGAGGAAATGCCGCGGTCAAGAACCGTTGTGGCGTCCAGGTGGGCGAAGGTGGTAGCAGGGGCGGGGTCGGTCAGGTCGTCGGCGGGAACGTAGACGGCCTGAACGGAGGTGATGGAGCCTTCCTTGGTGGAGGTGATGCGCTCCTGCAATGCGCCCATTTCCGTTGCCAGCGTGGGCTGATAGCCGACGGCGGAGGGCATGCGGCCCAGCAGTGCGGAAACCTCGGAACCGGCCTGAGTGAAACGGAAGATGTTGTCAATGAACAGCAGCACGTCCTGATGCTTCACATCACGGAAATACTCTGCCATGGTCAGGCCGGACAGACCGACACGCATACGGGCTCCTGGCGGCTCGTTCATCTGACCGAAGACCATGGCGGTCTTGGAGATAACGCCGGACTCGGTCATTTCGTTGTACAGGTCGTTACCCTCACGGGTACGCTCGCCAACGCCGGTGAAAACGGAATAACCGTTGTGGGCAGTGGCGATGTTGTAGATCAGCTCCTGAATCAGAACGGTCTTGCCAACGCCTGCGCCGCCGAACAGACCAATCTTACCGCCCTTGGCGTAGGGGCAAATCAGGTCGATGACCTTGATGCCGGTTTCCAGAATCTCGGTAGCGGGCTGCTGCTCCTCGTAGGAAGGAGCGGGACGGTGGATGGGCCAGCGCTCGACGCCCTGTACAGGCGCTTTGTTGTCAATGGGCTGACCCAGCAGGTTAAATACACGACCCAGGCACTCTTCGCCAACGGGGACGGAAATGGGCGCACCGGTGTCGGTGGCCTCAGTGCCGCGCTGCAGGCCGTCCGTGGAGGACATGGCGACGCAGCGAACCACATTGTCGCCGATGTGCTGGGCGACCTCCGCCACGATGGTATGCTCGCCGTTGGGAATCTCGATGGCGCTGAGCAGCCCGGGCAGCTGGTCGTCAGCGAAACGGATGTCAAGAACAGGACCCATGACCTGGATCACGGTTCCTTTGTTTTTGGCCATTGGGAATTCAACTCCTTCTGCTGAAATATTCGCGGAACCCAACGCGGGGGAAATATCCACATTTACCCAAAATTCCGGGCTTAACCGACATCAGATACCGCAAATTCGTAACTTCTGGGGATTGGGCGATCGGAATGCCGCCCCTTGGAAACTTAAGAACCCGCGACGATCTCCGTAATTTCCTGAGTGATCGCGGCCTGACGGGCGCGGTTGAACTTCAGGCTCAGGTCGTCGATCATATCGTCGGCGTTCTGGGTCGCGGAATCCATGGCAGCCCGGCGGGCAGCCTGCTCGGAGGCGCGGCTCTCACACAGCGCACCGTAGATAACGCCGCCCAGATATTCGGGGATGATCGCGGCGAAAACCTCTTCGCTGTCGCCCTCGTACAGGATATCGCCCCGGTTGACAGCCTCCTTCTTTTCCGGCTTTTCCAGAGGCAGCAGCTGCATGGCCGCAGGTGTCTGGGCGAGAACGGAGACAAAATTGGTATAGGCGACGACAATCCGGTCAAATTCTCCTGCCAGGAATGCCTTGCTCAGCTGCTTGGAAATGGAGAAGCAGTCGCCGATGGTAAGATCAGCCGCTTCAGCGTAGCGCTCCGTAAAGAGCGGAACCTGCTTGCTCTTGAAGTAGTCCAGAGCCTTCTTGCCGATGGGCAGAACCTCGGCGTCCTTTCCTGCGATCTCCGACTGCACCAGCTTGAGAATGTTGCTGTTATAGCCGCCGGCAAGACCGCGGTCACCGGCAATGACGATATACATGACCTTCTTCACAGGACGCTCCTGTAAATAGGGGGAGGAAAAATCCCGGTTGGAGGACGCGATGTCCGCGATGGTGGAGTAAAGAATTTCAAAATAGGGGCGGGAGGAAAGCACCTGCGCCTGCGCCCGGCGGAGCTTGGAGGCAGCGACCATTTCCATGGCCTTTGTGATCTGCCTGGTGGACTCCATGCTTCGGATGCGGTTTTTGATTTCCTTGGTGGAAACGCCAGCCATGGCTTATCCCTCCTTATGCCTGGAATTCAGCCACCAGCTCGTCCAGGGCAGCTTTCAGGGCGTTCTCCGTCTCGGTCTCCAGCTTGCCGGTGGAGCGAATGGCCTCGAGAACGTCGGCGTGGTGATTGTTCATATGCTCTTCCAGCCGCTTCTCAAATTCGGGAATCTGAGCAACGGAAACGGAAGCGAGATACCCATGGACGACCGCGTAGATGATGCACACCTGCTGCGCCACTTCCTTGGGAGAACCGTTCTTCTGTTTCAGCACGGCCACGATCCGTTCGCCCAGAGCCAGACGGGACTTGGTATCCGCGTCCAGGTCGGAGCCGAACTGGGCGAAGCTTTGCAGCTCACGGTACTGGGAGTACAGCAGCTTCAGAGAACCGGCCACCTTCTTCATGGCCTTGATCTGGGCGTCGCCGCCCACACGGGAGACGGAAATACCGGGGTTCACGGCGGGCATGATGCCGGAGTTGAACAGCTCGGTCTCCAGGAAGATCTGGCCGTCGGTGATGGAAATGACGTTGGTGGGAATGTAGGCGGACACGTCGCCGGCCTGGGTCTCGATGATGGGCAGAGCCGTCAGGCTGCCGCCGCCAAGCTCCGGGGACAGCTGGGCTGCCCGCTCCAGAAGACGGGAGTGGAGGTAGAAGACGTCGCCGGGGTAAGCTTCCCGTCCGGGGGGGCGGCGGATCAGCAGGGAAATGGCACGGTAGGCCACAGCGTGCTTACTCAAATCGTCGTAAATGACCAGCACGTCCTTGCCCTGGTACATGAAGTATTCGCCCATGGTGCAGCCGGCGTAGGGCGCGATATACTGCATGGGTGCCAGCTCGGAAGCGGTGGCGGAGACCACGATGGTATAGTCCATAGCGCCGCCGGCGGCAAGGCTGTCCACGACCTGCGCCACGGTGGATCGCTTCTGGCCGATGGCAACGTAAATGCAGATGCAGTTCTTGCCCTTCTGGTTCAGAATGGTGTCGGTGGCGATGGTGGTTTTGCCGGTCTGGCGGTCGCCGATAATCAGCTCACGCTGGCCGCGGCCAATGGGAATCATGGAGTCGATGGCCTTGATACCGGTTTGCAGGGGGCGGGAGACGTGCTGCCGCTCAATGATACCGGGGGCGGGCATTTCGATGGCACGGTAGGCCTCCGCTTCAATGCTGCCCTTGCCGTCGATGGGCTCGCCAAGGGCGTTGACAACGCGCCCGATGAGCTTTTCGCCCACGGGGACGGACACGACCTTGCCGGTGCGCTTGACGGTATCGCCTTCCTTGATGCCCTGATCGGAACCGAGGATGACGATGGAGACGGTGTCCTCTTCCAGGTTCTGCGCCATGCCGTAGGAGCCGTCGGGGAATTCCACCAGCTCACCGGCCATGCACTTTTCAAGACCCGAGGCCTTGGCAATGCCGTCGCCTACCAGAATGACGACGCCGGTTTCGCTGACTTCGATCTTGTTTTCGTAATTTTTGATCTGGCTGCGAATGATTTTCGTTATTTCTTCGGGTTTCAGTTCCATACAGTCCCTGCTTTCTCGTCAGAGTACGGTTTTGTTCAGCAGTTCCCGGATGGCGTCCAAGCGATGGGACACGGTGTCATCCAGGCGCTGACCGTCATAGTCCAGGCGGACACCGCCCAAGACTGCGGGATCAATGCGATTGTGGAGCGCGATCGTCTTTCCGGTGATCTGGCTCAGCTTTCCTGTGAGCTTCTCCTCCTGCGCCGGGGTGAGGGCTACGGCGGTGACGGCCGTCACCTTCAGAATGCCGTTATCCCGGTTATACAGTTCGGAAAAAGCGTCACAGCAGTCGGAAAAGTGGCGGATATAGCCCCTTTCCGTCAGGATTTTCATAAAATTCAGAACATAGGGATGCACCGAGCCGCGGAAGCTGGTGTCCAGAATCCGGCACCGCTCCGGCTTGGAAAGGCTGGGGTTGGAGAGCAGACGGACAAAATCCGGCTCCTCACCGAAGCTTTTTTGCAGGACGGTCAGCTGCTCCCCGACTTCCCGGGACAGCCCCTCGTCCTTTGCAAGCTCGTACAGGGATTGACCGTAGACGTTACCAACCTCTGTCATTTCTGATCACCCAATTCTTCAATGAAGCGGTCGATCATGCCGTCCTGATCGGCGTCGTTCAGCTCACGGCCCACGACCTTTCCGGCGATGGCCATGGCCAGGTCGGAAATCTCATCCTTGGCCTCGTTGATGGCTTTTTTCTTCTCCATCTCGATGTCGGACGCGGCCTTGGTCTTGATCTGGGCGGCCTGCTTCTGCGCCTGGGAAATGATCTCCTCGCTGCGCTGGGCGGCGGTTTTCTGAGCGGAGAGGATCATGTCGTCGGCCTTGGTCTTTGCCTGACGCATGTTTTCCTCATAGGTCTGCTTAATGGCTGCCGCTTCGGATTTTGCGGCCTCGGCGTCGGCAATCTGCTTGTCGGCGGTCTCGCGGCGCTTGTCCAGCACGGCCTTGATTTTATCCAGGAAGAAGATCTTGACGATAAGCAGCTGGATAAACAGGTTGCAAATCTGTGCAATCAGAGTTACGGGGTTTACCGTCACCAATGACTGGTAAAGGTCCATTGCGTTGCCTCCTTCCGGCGTACAATTTAATGATCGGATTTCTCGCCGGAAATCAGCCCAGATGCTTCATGAACATACCGGGGGCGACAAAAATCAGCAGCAGACCGGTAACGAAGCCGTAAATACCGGTGGTCTCGGACAGAGCGATACCCAGGATCATGGTGCTGGTAACGTCGCTCTTGCACTCGGGATTCCGGCCGATGATTTCACAGGCACGGGCGGCGCAGTTACCTTCGCCGATACCAGGGCCGATACCGGCGATCAGAGCCAGACCGGCGCCGATGCCGCAACCTGCCAGAGCAATGCCTTTAGCTAAAACTTCCATAAATATTTCCTCCTAATAATGATTACGTATTTATTCAAATGGCCGCTGCGTTATCAGCCCGCAGCCTGTTTGATGAAGAGAGTGGTCAGGGTGCAGAAAATGAACGCCTGGATGCAGCCGCTGAACCAGTCGAAGTACAGGCTGGGAATGGCGGGAATGCCGATGGTCAGCCAGGGGTAGTCAACACCCAGACAGGTGAGAATGGCGAGAACGCCCAGCACCGTGACGATGATGCCAAGAATTTTCAGCTTCTTTTTCTTCTTGGTAAAGCCGATAATCAGAGGAATCAGACCAACGATGGTGACGATCAGCGCGACATACATGCTGGATGCCAGCAGATGGAACAGCGCGCTGTTGGCGGCGACCAGCGCGGCGTAGATCAGGGCGCTGATGACCGTACCGGAGAGAATGTTGCCGAAATGACGGCAGGCCATGGAGACGGGGGTGAACAGCTCACTCATGACATTGATGGGCAGAAGGATAAAGAGGGGATCCAGGAAGCCCTTCAGATACGCCCCGATGCCGGAGGCCTTGATCTTATGATAGGTAATCAGCACGAACACCACCAGCGCCCAGGCAAGCTCCGTCATCAGATCGGCGGTGGGGCTCCAGATGCCCACAAGGCTGATCAGGTTGGAAAAAATGCTGGTAACGAAGATGGTGCCGACCAGCGGGATGTACCGGTCAAACTCCGCCCCCATATTGCCCCGGACGAAGTTCACCAGGGAGGTGTAGATCGTCTCGGCGACGGCCTGCTTCCGGGAGATGCCCGTGACCTTCAATCCGGAACCCAGCCAGATGAACAGAGCGGAGATCAGAATCAGAATCAGCCAGCTGACAATCAGCGTCTGGGTGATCTGAACCGTTCCGAACAGCGGGACGTTTTCAAATGTAGCTATAATTCGCGCGCCATTGATTTCAACGTTCATACACTCACCTCATTACAATTCTTACACTTCAAAGGGGCCGGGATGGTCTTCCGGCTCGTCCTGCTCCTGTACGTTTCGTTCGGCCTCGCCGGCAGCCGGCTTTTCGCCATCGGGAACAAGCTTGCCCCGGCTTTGCAGGAAGAAAATGACCACGTTGGGGAACAGAACGGGCAACGCGCCGGCCACAAAATGCACCTGGGGAATCAGGTATGCGGCGATGACCCAAGCGGCCTGAAGAAGCAGGCGGACATTGTAGCTCATCTGGAATTTCTGCCGCATTTTCTTCTTGCTGTCGATCTCCACGGCGCTCTGCACCGTCAGGCAGAGAATGGTGAAGTTCAGAATCGCTACCACGGAGCCGCACGCCGCGCCCAGGAGAATGCGCAGAAGCGCAAACTTACCGATGCCGAACTGGCTCAGGAGAAACAGCCCCGCGACCATGATAACGTCGCACACCAGCGTGCCAACGGCGATGCGGGAAATCTCTTTTTTGGATGCTGCCTGTAATTTCATAGCGGGAATTCCTCTTACTTGTGGTCATTGAAGGAGACGGGCGGGTCTTTGCGGTCGCTGCTTTCGTCGGCGGCCTTGCGCATGGCTTTCAGGCACGAGCGGGCGGTACTGACGGAGGTAAGCAGACCCACAATGCCCAGCACAATCACGATCCAGAGACCAAGGTCAAACTTATCCTGAAGCCAGACGCCCAGAATCAAAAAGAAAACCGTGGGAAACAGAATGGAAAACCCAAACTGCACCACCCACATAAGCAAATTCAGCAGCTTCATAGCGCCTCCGCAGGAGAAAAATGTCAGACCCCCAAAATCATTCCAGGATATTATACCCGATTTTTTGTCGAGATTCAAGACCAATTTTGAAGAATCCGGCAAAAGTTTCTTTGCTGGACGTTAAATGGACAGAAAACGGAGAAAGAACGCAAAAGGGGCTTTCCATTTTGGGAGAAATATAGTAGTATAGTAAAGGCAACACCGCGCAATTGCGTCTGCGAGTCTCAGCCGTCTTTTTGCCCCACTT
>ERZ839767.416-NODE-416-length-75377-cov-27.496137_pt1 | contig 75377 bp, 63 predicted proteins | sample MGYA00519879_ERZ839767 | MGnify/ENA primary metagenome ERZ839767 (study PRJEB31850, sample SAMEA3708852) | human gut metagenome | biome: human gut; feature: human-associated habitat; material: faeces | place: China | collected 2014 ...
CCCTGGCGGGCTTCGAGCCGGAGAAGGACATCAGGATCGAATACACGGGTCTGCGTCCTGGCGAGAAACTGTACGAGGAGGTTCTGTCGAACAAGGAGAACACGCTTCCGACGACGCACGACCGGATCCGTATCGCCAAGGTTCGGGAGTATGACTACGGGGAGGCCTGCGGCGTTGCCGAAGAGCTGGAGACGCTGTCCCGAAAGGTGGAGATTCCCGACATGATACGGCTTATGAAGCGGACGGTACCCGAGTTCAAGTCGAAAAACTCCAAATATGAAATATACGACCGCGAAGAGTTGCGGATCGAAGCCTAATGAAAAACGGAAATAAAATCGGAAACGATTCGAAACATCATTATGAATAAAGTATTAGTTACCGGCGGAGCCGGTTTCATCGGCTCCAACCTGTGCGAAGCATTGCTGCAAAGGGGCGACCAGGTGGTTTGCCTGGACAATTTCGCCACAGGGCACATGGAAAATCTCATTCCGCTGATCGAAAGCTATCCCGACCGTTTCAAATTGATCGTCGGCGACATCCGCAAGCTTGAGGATTGCCGTAAGGCCGTGGACGGGGTCGAATACGTATTGCATGAAGCGGCTTTGGGATCTGTTCCCCGTTCGATCAAGGACCCCGTCACCACGAACGAAGTCAACATCGGCGGCTTTCTGAACATGCTCGTTGCCGCCCGCGACGCCGGAGTGCGCCGGTTCGTATTTGCGGCCTCGTCGTCGACCTACGGCGATTCGAAGAGTCTTCCCAAAGTGGAGGATGTGATCGGCAAACCGCTTTCGCCGTATGCGATAACCAAATATGTGGATGAACTTTATGCCGACGTGTTCGCCCGCACCTACGAAGGGTTCGAATACATAGGCCTGCGCTATTTCAACGTGTTCGGTCGTCGGCAGGACCCCAACGGCGCCTATGCCGCGGTCATTCCGCTCTTCGTCAAGAAGTTTCTCAACCACGAAGCGCCCAACATCAACGGCGACGGCGAATATTCCCGCGACTTCACCTACATCGACAACGTCATCCAGATGAACCTCCGCGCCATCGACACGACCAACCCCGCAGCGGTAAACCAGATCTACAACACGGCGTTCGGGGAGCGAACGACGCTCAATCAACTGGTCGGTTACCTGAAGGAGTTTCTTTCGGAATACGATCCGGCGATCGGACGGATCGAACCCACGCACGGTCCTAACCGCTCGGGCGACATCCCGCACTCGCTGGCGTCGATCGACAAAGCGCGCCGCCTGTTGGAATACGATCCGCAATTCTCCATGCGCGAGGGCCTGAAAGAGGCGGTCGAATGGTATCGAGAAAATCTGTAAAACAAAATAACCCGACACAGAACAATGAAAGAAGTAAAGATTTGCGTAATCGGGCTCGGTTACGTAGGCTTGCCATTGGCGCGGCTTTTCTCCACGAAGTATAAAACCGTCGGTTTCGACATGAACCAAAAGCGCGTCGAAGCGCTGATGGCAGGCCATGACGCCACGCTGGAGGTTTCGGATGAATTGTTACAATCCGCTATTGACAACGGTTTTGTTTGTACGTCGAATATTGATGAGATCAGGGATTGCAATTTTTATGTGGTTGCAGTTCCCACACCGGTCGATGAGAACAACAATCCGGACCTGACACCCCTCTACGGGGCAAGTACGACGGTCGGGAAGGTGATTTCGAAAGGCGATGTCGTGGTTTACGAGTCGACCGTCTATCCGGGTGTTACGGAGGATGAGTGCATTCCGGTGGTTGAAAAGGTCTCCGGGCTGAAATTCAACGAAGACTTTTTTGCCGGTTATTCTCCGGAACGCATCAATCCGGGCGACAAGGAACATACGGTTGAGAAGATTAAAAAGGTCACGTCGGGTTCCACTCCCGAGGTCGGTCAATTTGTGAATGACGTGTATGCTTCGGTCATTACGGCCGGTACGCATCTGGCCCCGACGATCAAGGTGGCCGAAGCGGCAAAGGTGATCGAAAACTCGCAGCGCGACATCAACATCGCCTTCGTGAACGAGTTGTCGAAGATCTTTACCCGCATGGGCATCGACACGCAGGATGTGTTGGAAGCCGCTTCGACGAAGTGGAATTTCCTGCCGTTCAAGCCGGGATTGGTGGGCGGACACTGCATCGGCGTGGACCCCTACTATCTGGCGCAATGCGCACAGCGCTATGGTTATAATCCGGAGATTATCCTTGCAGGTCGGCGCATGAACGACGGAATGGGCGAATATGTAGCCCAGCAGGTCATCAAGCTGATGCTCAAGAAGGGCATCCAGGTGCTCGGTTCGGAGATTCTGATTCTCGGATTCACGTTCAAGGAGAATTGTCCGGACGTGCGCAATACGAAGGTCATCGACATCATCAAGGCGCTCAAGGAATACAATGTGAATATTACGGTTTATGACCCGTGGGCCAATCCGGCTATTGCCCGAAGAGAATACGGCATCGAGGTCGTGAATGCACTTCCGGAGGTAAAATTCGACGCCTGTATCGCAGCCGTGGCGCACAAAAAATTCGAAGAGTTGAACGTTATATCACTACTCGCTCCCAAACACATAATTTTTGATGTCAAAGCCGTCCGCAACCGTACTGAAGTCGATGGACGTCTCTAACCATAACCGATGACAATCGCTATTGTCGCAACAAGCGGCATATCACTTATCAATTTCCGCGGTCGCCTCATCCAACGTTGGGTCCAGCTGGGACACCGTGTAGTGGCAATATCTATAGAAACGCCCGAAGAAATGTCGACCGCCATCGCCATCCTTGGCGCCGAGTACCGCCAAGTGGCAGGTTCGCGCACTGGCATCGGCATCCGTGAAGGCATAACCATGATTAAAGCCTATCGAAAAGCATTCGAGGAAATAGCTCCGGATCACGTCTTTCTATATATGAGCAAACCCGTGGCTTTCGGAGGCATAGGTGCATTACACGCAGGCGTACCCCATATACAGATTCTGGTGAATGGCCTTGAGAATGCTTACTACCGCCATGGGCTCAAAGATCGACTGGTACGCACGGTAATGTCCATATTATACCGTTATGTAGGTCGTCGGAGCGATAATGTTTTTGTGCAGAATCAGGACATATACGACTTCTTCCGAAGCAACCGCATCAACGATGGCCACAATATGAGCGTCATCAATGGCTCTGGCGTTGACATGAGGTATTTCGCTCAAAAGCCTCTGCCCGACAACGCTGTATTCCTCATGACCGCACGTCTATTATGGAGCAAAGGCATCCGGGAATATCTCTCCGCGATTCCTATCGTCAAGGCGGCATGCCCACAAGCACGCTTTATGCTTGTGGGCGGTCTTGACCATAACGATGAATCCCTCTCGCAGGCAGAGTTGGATAGTGCCATTACCGACGGTTTTATAGAGTATTTGGGGTTTGCCGACGACGTTCGTCCCTATCTTGAGCGTTGCTCGGTCTACGTGCTTCCCTCGTATCACGAAGGCGTACCGCGCAGCGTTCTCGAGGCTATGGCTGTAGGCCGTGCCATCATTACCACTAATGCCCCTGGCTGCCGTGATACAGTAGCCGACGGGCAGAACGGCTATCTCGTACCTATTGGCGATGCCAAAACCCTGGCCGCGCACATGATAACTCTTGCCCGCAATCCCGCACTACGACGTTCCATGGGTCAGTCTTCACGCAACCGCTGTGCACAAATTTTTGAAGTCAACAAAATCAACCATATCACCAATCATAAAATGGGATTGGAATGATTAGAATTCTGATAGTATCCCGTACACCATGGGATGACAGCAATAGTTTTGGAAACACTTTCTCAAACCTTTTTGGCGGCATGGAAGGAGTAGAAATCTACAATATTTGCTGTCAAACTGGCGACAACAATAACAATATCGTCAAAGCCGCCTATCAGATGACCGACACCTCTGTTCTGAAAAGCTTGAAAGGGGAACAGTCTGGCCACAAAATGTGGCAGCAAGCCCAACAGAAAATATCCGAACAGACCGAAATTTGCTTCCCAAGACAACGTTTGACTATATTTTATATCTGCCGTGAAATTCTTTGGAAAATTGGGAGATGGAAAAGTAAATCACTTGAAAATTTCATCAAGGATATTAAACCGGATTTTTTATACCTTCCAATTTATCATTCCGGATATGTATGTGACGTGCAATTGTTTGCGATAAGAAAAAGCCATGTTCCTTATTGTGTGCATATCACCGACGATGTATACACGCACCCTCCTACCCCTCTTTTAACACCCCTAAAATCATTATATCATTTGTGGGTAAGTCGAAAAATAAGACAACTTATAAAATCAGCAAGATATGGCGAGGCTTTCGCTGAATCAATGGTTGAAGAGTATCCACGACACTATGGTATTCCCTTTTATCTTATCGGTAAAGGTATAGCACCAACCTCAATGCCTCGAAAAATTACTTTAGAACAAGATTTGTCTGAAATGAATTTTGTCTATACTGGGAACTATGGTGGAGAAAGAGGACAGCAGCTTGTAATTCTAGCTAAAGAAATAAATAACCATCTAATTAGACGAGATAAAAAAGCAGTATTCAGTATTTATTCGAACACTGTGGTTGAGGACAAAATTAAGACAGCCTTATCACAATATAGCTTCGTAAAGCTATATAAAGGCGTTGATAGTGTCCAAGTGTATAAAATACAAAAAAATGCCAATTTCTTAATTCATGTTGAAGGCTTTTCGAAAAAGGCTATTGCCGAAACTCGCATGTCTTTTTCCACAAAACTTATCGACTATATGTCCACAATGAAGCCAATCATCGCCATAGGTCCGTCCAATATCAACTCAATCGAAGTTCTCAAACGTTATGGCTTGGCTTATATAGCGACAAACCGGGCTGAAATAGGAGCCATACTTGATAGAATTATGGACAGAAATCTTCAAGAAGAAAGGAAAATACAGCAGAATGTCATTGCTTACCTAAACTCCTATCGGAACCTGAATACAATTCAAAAGAGCATTTATGAACGCTTGAAATCAACACTTGAAAATGCCCACGCCTAAAATTAGTGTAATAGTTCCAATATATAAAGTTGAAGCGTATCTTGACAATTGTATAAGAAGCATAAAATCTCAAGATTATCCAAATCTAGAGATTATACTTATCGATGATGGTTCCCCAGACCGCTGTCCTCAAATGTGCGACCAATATGCTATGGCAGATTCAAGGATTAAAGTTCTACACAAACCGAACGGAGGATTGAGCGATGCCCGAAACACAGGTATTAAAGCCGCTTCTGGAGATTTTATTCTTTTTATCGACAGCGATGACTACTGGATTGATAATTGCCTAGTTTCTAAACTTGTGGCTGTTGCAGAACAGTTTACTGATGCCGACCTTGTATTTTATGGTCGCACGACATTCATCAATAATTACAGTTTTGCTGCCAATATGATTGATCCCGATCGCATCAACGGTCATACGGTCATTGATAGTCTGCAATATCTCCTTCAGTCCAATGATTTTATTGCATCAGCGTGTCAGAAACTTATAAGACGGAGCGTTTTAACCGACAACAACATTTACTTCGAAAAAGGACGTCTCAGTGAGGACCTTGATTGGAGCATGAGACTCTATATGCACCTCAATAGTATTGCAGCAATCGCTGATAATGCTTATGGGTATCGAAAACGCAACGGCTCAATTACCCAGTCGCTTGACGAAAAACACATAGATGATCTCATTTGGCTTTTCGATAAATGGACAAAAGCCGACATACCCCACGGATTGAAGGATATATACTTCAGTTTTCTTGCATATACCTACAGCGGGCTGTTAGCCTCACTCTTTCGTCTTCCCGCTAATAAGCGAAACATCATTCGGCAGAATCTCAAAGCATATGCTTTTCTGCTAAAATATACCTTGAACCCTAAAGTACGTAAAGTCTCATTTGCCAATAAATTATTGGGCTATAATCTTACATGCTTTCTGATGCAACACTATTTCAAGAATAGAAAAAAAACGTTGAATTAAAGTCGCAATTCAATTCATAAAACTATAATGTATAAATGAAATTTTCACTTATTTTTCCTTGTTATAATGTTGCCAACTGGATTCGAGAACAAGGGGGGGGGCAGATTTTGTATTAGGCGAAGATTATGAACTTATTTTTGTGGACGACTGCTCTACCGACAACACGCTGGAAAACCTCAAGGCACTCGAAAAACCCGGAATAAAAATTATTGCTCTGGAAAACAATAGAGGTGTCAGCGCAGCTCGAAACATTGGGTTGCAGCATGCCAAAGGGGACTGGATATGGTTTATCGACCCAGACGATTATATCGAACTCAACAGTCTGAAAACAATCCAAACTGCAATAGAATCAAATCCAGAAACTGATTCAATTAACATTGAAATGCGCTACGTTGCAGAAGAATCAACGCCTGAAAATTTAATAAAATTTTCTCATCCTAATGCAAATATCGGAGTCTGTTGCCAAATTATTCGCAAGGATTTTCTACAAAAGCATAACATTCATTTTCCCGAAGGAATGACGTATGGCGAAGATACTGTTTTCAATTTTTTGTTGCATATCAACAAGGCAAAAACAACATTTACAGGAAAAATTCTTTATAACTACCGACAGCGAGCATCTTCAACCATGCATTCAATAAATCACAACAAACATTTGGACAACATGTCCACCATGCTCAATTTTTATCAGACCTATCTAGATAATAATAAAAATAAACTTTCAGAAAATCAAATTTGTCATATAAAACGCCGCATTCAATGGAGTGCGGCTGCCGTATGTCAGGATGCAGTAAGACTTAATCGAAATGACGCATTGTATCAAATCGAAGAATTGAAAAAGCGAAATTTATATCCTTATCCAATTCTATGGGAGAAATTAACGTTGAAAAATGGATATAGAAAAATTCTTATTGAGTCATTCTTTTTATTATTACCCATCAAGTTTTATTTTAATATTATCAATAGGCTATTAAACATTAGCAATATAAGGTGAAGATTCTCCAAGTTAACGCTGTTTATGGGATCATGAGTACAGGGCGTACATGCCTTGAGCTCAGTGATTTTCTATGGAATAACGGACACGAATGTATCACTTTTTACGGCGAGTGTCCGGGTGAGTGGGAGCATGCTGTCTATATGGGTTCAACGCTGAGCCACAAAATTCATGCTTTATCGGCGCGCATCTGCGGCGATTGGGGCATAGGTTCGTGGAACGCCACGAGCAAGCTATTGAAATTCATTAACAAGTATAGTCCAGACGTCGTACACCTGCGTAACCTTCACGGTAACTATGTCCATTTGCCCATGTTGCTCTCTTATTTAGCCAAGTACGCTATTCCGGTCGTAATCACGCTTCATGACTTCATGCCTATGACAGGAGGATGTGCTCACTTTACCACCAATAGCTGCAATAATTGGACGATAGGATGTCTCAAATGTCGACATTTGCACCGCGGTTTAGATTATCTACTGTGGAACCGAGCTGCCGACGTCTATACTTCACGAAAAAAACTATACACTCAATTACCACGCCTGGGTGTTTTGGGAGTCTCTGAATGGACAGCAACAATAGCACGCCGTTCACCTCTATTTAGCAATGCTAACTATATCAGCCACGTCTACAACTGGATAAATTTCGAGATATTCAAACCACATGGCAAAGTCGCCGACAGTAAACTGCGTTATAAACTTGATATAGGCAACCGGAAAATGATACTCGGCGTGTCATCAGGCTGGGGATCAAGCAAAGGACTCGACGAATTTTGTCGTCTGGCTCAAATGCTTGGCGACGAATACCGTATTGTACTAGTCGGCAATATCCCCGCAAACATAAAATTACCGTCAAATATTCTTAGCGTAGGGAGCACCGATAGCACACAGGCGCTTGCAGCTTACTATAGCGCCGCAGATGTTTTCGTCCATCTGTCCCTGCAGGAAACTTTTGGGAAAGTGATAGCTGAAGCCCTAGCCTGTGGTACCCCCGCCATTGTCTTTAACTCCACGGCTTCACCTGAACTCATTTCCCCGATGACAGGTATTGCCGTCAACCCCGACGATGGAATAAGGGGGATAAGTGCTTCCATTCGCACCATTTTGAACGCTCCTACGTTTTATACCGCCGACGCTTGTGTGGCGCACGCACGCACCAATTTTAATTACTCCAGAAACTGCAGTCTCCAACTTAGCTTTTATAACCAATTGCTAAAATAACAGAATGGCTATGCATATAGGACTCTTGATAATAATTATCCTGACCATTTTGACTGTACACTTTAATTCATCTTACAATAGAGCAATTACAACGACCAGTAAGGAAAACTTACAGCATCGCTACATAAACATTTCAATATTGGTGTTGATTGTAATCACTGGTTTGCGAAATGTCGCTGTTGGCCCTGATACTTATGGCTATTATTGTGATTTCATGGCTGCCCAAGAAATGTCGTGGTCCGATTTGTTAAAGGCTTTAATTACCTATTATACCGAAGGTATTGGCAAGGACCAAGGCTATCCGCTCTTTGAAAAAATTATCGGGACGATTTGTGGCGGGAGTTTCCGTATATTTCTTTTTGTCATTGCCATCCTTTTCTACTCGGGATTTTCCTATATCCTAAAGAGTTTCACCAAAACAATCGATGAAGCATTTGTTGCACTGTTGATTTTTACAGCCATATTCCTTATATACGCTTTCTCGGCCCTACGTCAAGATATTGCATTGTGTTGCACTATATTCTCAATGAAATTTATCAAGGATCGCCGTTTGACGCTTTTCCTCTTATTAGTTTTCCTTGGCTCGACAGTACATCGTTCAGCATTGCTTTTCATCCCGTACTACTGGATTGCCAGATTTAAGAATGTCAGGCTCATGAGTGTTGCCATAGTAGCTATTTTGCCTATTATGTATGCTTTAGCTCGTCCACTGGCATTGTTTATGGTGGCGAACAGTGGCACTGATGCATATGATCATTATATAACAGATGGCATCGAAGGTGGTACCCCTACTTTTACCATTCTACTGCTGGTATGTTTCGTATTTTATCTGTATATGCAGCCTCATCTTAACAGGTTCATACCTGGACATCAAATATTTACCAATACAATATTCTTTACCGTAGGTCTTTCGCCTGTTACATGGGTAGAGCCTAATTTCATGAGAGTATTGCTTTATTTCAGCATTTTCCTACCTGTCATAGTCGCAGATTGTATCTCGCTGATACCAAACACCCCAACACGAAGGTTCTGCCGAATGATATGCGTCTTTACTATCGCATTCTTTATACTCAAGACAACTCCTCCCTATGAATTCTTCTGGAATCACATGCCTTTAGGCGCTAATTATCGTTACCATATAAATACCAGTGGAATATGAAAAAAGCTGAAATTAAATATATATCCTATTTTGATTTCTGGGATGCAGATATTGCTCGCAACCATGTCTCTGCCTGCACCAACAAAATGGAATCGGTTTGTAAATCCCTCAACGACAACGGCTATGATGTAAAAATAATTTCTATGTCTGAAATAACAGAAAAGAAATTCATGTTCCGCAGAGGGCACACTATTACTCGGCACCCAGGACTGAAATTAAAACTGTTTGCCTCATGGGGTGGCAAAAATGCCCTTCTCAGACGCACTAAAATATTATGGCACCTCTTTGTGATGTGGTTTTACCTTGTTATCAATACCAAAAAAGGCGAACCTGTTATCGTGTACCATTCTTTAGGGTATTTCAGCATTATAAAATGGGCGAAATATCTGCGCAAATTCAAACTTATACTTGAGGTCGAAGAAATCTATCAAGATGTAGCGCCACCCAAATATGCGCTAATGACAAAAATTGAAACTGAAATCTTTTCGCTTGCAGATGCGTTTATTTTTCCGACAGAACTTCTGAACAAGAAACTAAATCCATTCGGCAAACCTGCGGTGATTATTTATGGTACTTATCTGGTGGAACCGCAGGTGGTAGAAAAGTGGACTGACGGCCGCGTGCATGTAGTGTATGCCGGAACTTTCGACCCCCGTAAGGGTGGAGCTGTTGCTGCTGTTGCTGCTGCTTTTCTTCCTGAAAATTATCATATTCACATTTGTGGGTTCGGCACTGAGGACGACACAAGGTCCATTAAGAAAATAGTGGATGATACAGCGGTTCACTCACGCGCCAAGATCACTTTTCACGGACTGCTGAAGGGACGCGAATATATCGAATTCATTCAGCGCTGCCATATAGGTTTGAGTACCCAAGACCCTTCCGCGGCTTTCAATGCCACGTCGTTTCCATCAAAAATTCTTTCCTACATGGCTAACGGTCTTGAGGTTGTTTCCATTGACATCCCCGCTATTCGCGAAGCTTCCATTTCATCAAATATCCATTTCTACAGCGAACAGACTCCGGAACAGATTGCAGAGGCTATCACTGCGGTCGACCTTTCCCATCCCCACGACAATCGCGCGCTTATAGCGTCATTAAGTGAAAAATTCATCAATGATTTACCTTCTATTTTATGAACGTTTTTCACAGATTGATAAATTATATTGAATCACGCTGGGGAAACCCCAGATTGAGTTGGTGGAGAACCGTGTGGATTAACTTACGTTGTCTGCCGCTACGACAGGCAATAGGATTACCCGTTCGGATCTACGGCCGCGTGTGTCTAGCCAACCTTGATGGGTGCATACAGCTACCAAATAAAGCCAAACTTCGCATTGGGCGCAACGGCGCAGGTTACGTCAGTGCAGCCCCAGGGCGTATTGCTATCTGCGATGGCGGAGTGTGGAAAGTCGGCGCCAATATCGGCATCTCTCAAGGAGTTTCGATACTCATACATTGCAATGCAGTCTTTGAAATGGGCGATTACTCTACAATAGGCGATTCGGCAAAGGTAATCTGCTACCACCATATAAAAGTAGGACGTCACTGCGACTTAACTTGGGAGTCCCAAACTATGGATTTTAATTCCCATTTGACTGAAAACATTATCGAGGGGGGGGGGATTTCTGAAATAATCAAAGACATAGAGATTGGAGACTATTGTTGGATTGGCAACCGTACAACAGTAATGCCAGGTACGCGCCTTCCTCAAAGAACAATTGTAGCCTCAAACTCTCTGCTTAACAAAGATTACACCACAAGCATCGATTCCTATTCACTTATCGGCGGGATACCTGCACGGCTACTGCAAACCGGAATCAGAAGAATATACGATTTAAACCGTGAGCGACTGCTGATAAATGAACAATTGGCGGCAGTACATCACTTACGACAAACTACCTGAACGATACCGTCGGATCCGGTGGTCGTTCCATCCACCGGCAATGAAAATCACAAAAAAAATATCAGCAACCTACTTTACCTTCAGACAAACAATGAGTAGGCAGTCAGCCATCAAGACTGGCGTTGCCTTATCGTATTTCGTCATAATATTCAATATTGTGGCAGGCTTGCTCTATACTCCCTGGATGATAACCAAGATAGGCAAGGCCGACTATGGTCTGTATATCCTGGTAACATCGTTTCTTGCCTATTTTACAGTAGACTATGGTTTATGGCAAGCAATTAACAAATTAGTGGCCGAATACCATACAAAGGGCGACCACGAGCGCGAACACCGCGTGGTGAATGTTGCCGCCAGCCTCTACCTGCTTATCGACCTTTGTATCGCGATGGTATTGGTAGTGGTGTTTTTCTGTGTCGATGGGATCTATACTAACCTCACAGATTCGGAACTGGCACTGTTCAAGACCCTCTTTATCATCGCCTCGGGCTTTGCACTGCTCGCTTTTCCGTTTATATTCCTGCACGGGGTGTTTATGGGAAGGGAGTTCTTTGTGCCCATCAAGATTTTCGATTTATTACAGCGTGTCGGCGTCATTGTGATAACAGTTGTCCTGCTCTTCTTCAACTGCGGTGTGATTTCGCTCGTATTAGCCTTTGGACTGGTACCTTTAGCAACACGACTGGCTCAATATGGCTATCTCTGGCGAAAAGGGTTTCGCATACATCCCGTGCACATCGACCGTCCTATAGCCCGTTCCATACTCGGTCTGTCGATGTGGCTTTTCGTAATAGTACTTGCAGAACTATTCGTCACCAATATATCCCCGTCTATCCTTGCCAAGTATGCCGACACCACTCAGATAGCAATATTTGCGATCGGCCTTGCGCTTTACAATTATGTCTACGCATTTGCCGGAGCCATTAACGGTTTCTTTTTACCGCGCGTTTACAAACTACGCAATGAGGGAAAAGACGCCGCCATACTCTCTACTTCTACCATGGTATCTGGTATACAGATGTTTATCGTCGGATTATTTGTGATGGGCATCGTTACAGTAGGACGCGAGTTCATAACCTTATGGGTGGGCCAATCATTCGAAACGTCCTATTCAGTATCCATTTGGGTACTTGTACCTGTTATGATTACTTTCTGCCAACCCATAGAGACAACCGAACTCTTCGCAACCAACAAACTTTACTGCCAAGCTTCAATGATGCTATGCACAGCCATATCCGCTGTGGCCTTGAGCATATTTCTTTGTCCGCGCTATGGAGCAGTGGGTACGGCCATAGGTATAGGTGTGTCGAAATTCCTTTTTATGGGCATCGGGCTAAATATCTTCTTCATGCGGGTGCTTCACCGGGACCGTCGCCCTTTTCTTCGGCTTCTGTTGCGCTATGCGCTTGCCTTCAGCCTCACCTACGGTCTCTATCTTGGGGTTTTTCATTACTTGTCAGTACCTTATAATTGGGGTGGGTTCCTGATTAAAGGCGTCATTTTCGTCGCCATTTACATTCCAACCGTATATGTGATTGCCTTACCAAAAAGTGTTAAGAAATCACTTTTCATCCCCAAACTCAATAAATTATATCACAAAAGATAATTATGAGCATAAAAGAAACGAAATTCTATCAATGGCTAATCTCTTGTATAAACCTTTACTCTGCGCTTAAGTTGGAGTATCTCACTCCTTGGCATAAGGATAAATACGGTTATTTCGCCAAGAATGCTGCAATCAACACTCCTTTTTACGTGTCTTATTACCCGGGAATGTTCCTTTATGAAAATACCAATATTTATGGTCATTCCAAATTCATTCTTGCCCCCGGAGGTGGACGGTTCATAATGAAGAAGAATTCTGGATGCGCTATGGGATTGACTGTTGTCACCGGGAACCACTCGACTTATCCCACTATCGGGAAATGGCATAAAGAAGACTTTAAGGAACGTAAAGGCGATGTGGAAAAAGACATCGTGGTTGAAGAAGATGTTTGGTTGGCAGCTAATGTGACACTTCTTGCAGGCACCACTGTTGGGCGAGGCTCTGTTGTCGGAGCAGGAGCTGTAGTACGACAGTCCCTGCCGCCTTACTCAATTTGTATAGGCAATCCTGCTAAAGTAATCGGTTTTAAATTCACTCCGGAGGAAATTATTAAACATGAAGAAGCTCTATATTCCGTCGACGAACGGCTCCCTTTAGCGCTACTCGAACACAATTACGAGAAATATTACTGCAAAAAAATCAAAGACATTGTAAAATATTTAAAACTTTAAAATTATGGATATTCAACAGTTTATCGTCAGCTTTGCTGAAGCTATCGAAGTAGAAGACATCTCAACACTCACCCCTAATACCAAATTTCACGACCTTGCCGAATGGAGTTCACTTGCGGCTCTCTCTGTCGTGGCTATGTTCGACGAAGAGTTTGAAAAGATTCTTACCAATGCAGAACTGCGCGCAACAGAAACCATTCAGGACCTTTACAATCTTTCGAAGTAAGACATGGCATTCATGGAATTCAATGGCGTGGGCATCAAGGCTCTTGCTGGTTGTGTACCTCACACCATAATTGATAACTATAAGTACACACAGTATTTCCCGGAAGATCAAGTTAAGGCTGTGGTTGACAAAGTAGGTGTTTATGAACGTCGTTTTGTCGATGACAAAACGTGTTCGTCAGACCTTTGCTACACAGCAGCCGAAAAACTAATAAGCGATAACAATATCGACCGTTCTGAAATCGACCTGTTAATTTTCATATCGCAGACACCTGACTATCGTATGCCAGCAACCTCTGTACTGCTTCAGAATCGTTTAAATTTACCTAAAAGTACTATTGCATTTGATATTAATCTCGGTTGTTCTGCCTTCATTTACGGGCTTAGCGTAGCATATGCAATGATGCAAAACAGGGGGCTAGGCAAAGCATTGATTCTTGACGGTGAAACCCGTTCGAAAACCTATTCCCCCAAAGACAGACGCACCGCATTTCTGTTCGGCGACGGTGGCATAGCAGCTCTTATAGAACGTGATGAAACCATAGGCAAGAGTTGGTTCTCATTAAACTCTGATGGTTCACGCGGAGACTTAATCAAAATCAACGGCGGCGGCTATCGAAACCCCAGTAGCATCGAAACTCTGCGAGAACGTGTAGTTGATGAGTACGGCAACATTCGTACAGACGAGCAAGGATATATGAACGGCACCGATGTTTTTAATTTTGTAGTAGTAGAGATTCCCAAGGATATCAAGCACTTACTGGCCCACTCCGGTGTCGACATCCAGTCGCTCGATTATTACGTATTCCATCAGGCCAATAATTTTATTAACAGTTATCTGGCCAAGAAACTCAAACTTGATACATCTAAAATGCCTGCGACTATATCAAAATTTGGGAATACCTCCTCTGTATCAGTCCCTCTGACAATTATAGATCAACTTCAAGATAAACTCAATGACAATGCAACACTTTTACTCAGCGCATTTGGCGTTGGTATGACATGGGCAACTGCCATTGTACCATTCCATGGCTGTCACATCAGTGATATCGTAGAACTATGAACAACTTTAACCCATTCTCACTACAAAGAAAAACTATATTAATAACCGGGGCTTCATCGGGCATAGGAAGTCAATGTGCCATTGATTGTTCACGTATGGGAGCCAAAGTCATTCTTCTGGCTCGAAATGAGCAACGTTTATTTGAAACTCTCAACCATTGTGAAAGTCCAGAATTGCATTTCACTGCCTCTGTCGACCTTCGTAATACTCAAGAAATCAAGGGGACAATCGACTCAATAATTAAGACTACAGGTCCTCTGGATGGGTTTATTCACTGTGCAGGAGTAGAGAAAACAGCCCCTTTAAAGTATGTTAAATCTTCAGATTTTGAGGATATCTATCGCGTTAATGTACTTAGTGCGATAGAAATAATAAAATCATTAAGTCATAAAAGCTGTTACAATGTAGGATGTAAAATTGTTTTGATTTCGTCTATCGCAAGTATTAAGGCAAGACAGGGAACAGCTGCATATGCGGCCTCAAAAGGTGCGTTATTATCTCTTGGTAGAGAGTTAGCTTCAGAGTTATGCTCTAAGAATATAAATGTCAATTGTATATTGCCTGGAACTATTCTTACCCCAATGATGCAAAATTATCTCGAGACTCTTGATGATGAATCTCGTGAAAAACGAATTTCGGGATTTCCTCTGGGGCTCGGCAATCCGTCAGATATATCATCGGCATGCATCTATTTATTAAGCGATGCTGCGCGTTGGATAACCGGACAAAATTTAGTTATAGACGGAGGATATACTGCCATGTAAGAACCGTTCATAAAAAGTTTCATATTATAATTTTATGCAAAATAGAGATCTATAATTGCGTGGCGAAATTTGGCTGTCAGCCATACGATATTTAACCACAATTAAGATTAAGTGAGTAAAGGGACCTATATATAATAATTGGTGGAGCTCCTACCTCAATAATCAAGGATGTATGCAAGAATATCGATCGAGTATAGAAACAATTAAAAAATAATCCAATTTTAATATGCCAGTTTTCAAAAACAAAACCCTCTTGATAACTGGGGGCACAGGGTCGTTTGGGAACGCTGTTTTGCGTCGATTCCTCGACTCCGACATTAAAGAGATTCGCATTTTCAGCCGTGATGAGAAGAAACAGGACGATATGCGCCATCGCTTACAATCTCCCAAAGTTAAGTATTACATCGGCAATGTGCGCGATAAACAATCGGTCGACATCGCTATGCGCGGAGTAGATTACGTATTTTCCGCTGCAGCACTTAAGCAGGTGCCAAGTTGCGAATTCTTCCCCATGGAGGCCACCCGCACAAACGTAGAAGGTACAAACAATGTGCTTCTTAGTGCCATAGAACATGGAGTGAAGAACGTAGTTGTTCTTTCCACTGACAAGGCCGCCTATCCTATCAACGCCATGGGTATCTCTAAAGCTTTGATGGAAAAGGTAGCAATCGCCAAAGGTCGGGAACTTGGCGAAGGTGCTGCAACAACTATCTGCTGCACCCGCTATGGCAATGTGATGGCTTCCCGCGGTTCGGTTATACCTTTATGGGTAGACCAAATGATGACAGGAAAACCGATCACAATCACTGATCCGGAGATGACACGCTTCATGATGACCCTCGATGATGCCGTGGATCTTGTAATCTACGCATTTACCCACGGTCATAACGGAGATCTTTTCGTTCAAAAAGCACCAGCAGCCACACTCTACACGCTCGCTAATGCGCTCAAAGAAATCTATGCCAAGGTTGACTCCAAATATGGGAAAACCGAAGTAAAGGTTATCGGGACTCGTCACGGTGAAAAACTTTACGAAACACTCGTAACCCGCGAGGAAATGGCAAAGGCAATAGACATGGGTAACTACTACCGTATTCCGTGTGACACCCGCGGCCTTAACTACGACAAGTTCTTTACCGAGGGGAATGAAGCAGTAGCCAAAATCGAAGATTATCACAGCCATAACACACATCGCCTCGATGTCGAAGGCATGAAGAAGGAACTTATGCGCCTCCGTTTCATTCAGGCTGACCTCGGCATGATTGAACTCGATACCAAACGCGAAATCCGTAGCGAATAATGAAAATATTAGTTACAGGTGCTAAAGGCTTTGTTGGCCGCAATCTTTGCGCTCAACTTAATAACATCAAGGACAGGAAAGCTCACAACTATCCCCTCCAAATAGACGAGGTCTTCGAGTACGATATCAACTCGACACCAGAAGAACTTTATCACTACTGTACGAAGGCCGATTTTGTCTTTAACCTTGCCGGTGTCAACCGTCCAAAGGATAATGACGAGTTCATGAAGGGTAACTTTGGCTTTGCCTCCACGTTGCTCAACACACTCAAGAAGCACGGAAATACTTGTCCGGTGATGCTATCATCATCCATTCAAGCAACACTTATTGGTAGATATGGTCAGTCGGATTATGGCAAAAGTAAACTCGCAGGAGAGGAACTCTTCTTTGAGTACGGCAAGGAAACCGGAGCAAAGGTGTTAGTATATCGTTTCCCGAATCTCTTCGGCAAATGGTGCCGCCCGAATTACAACTCGGCCATTGCAACTTTCTGCAACAATATTGCTAACGACCTTCCCATACAAATTAATGACCCGTCGGTTGAGCTTGAATTACTCTACATCGATGACCTTGTAGAAGAAATGATTGCAGCACTCAACAACAATGAACATCATTGCGAATTCAACGGAGTGGAGACTGTGTTTAAAAAAGATGGTCGTTACTGCACCGTTCCCGTAAGCCACAAGGCGACACTCGGTTGTATCACAGAGTTGCTCTATGAATTCAAAGCATATCCTCAAACTCTTGGAGTGCCCAATCTCACTCCTGGTTCATTCGAGAAGAAACTATATTCGACTTATTTGAGCTATCTGCCAAAAGAAAAGATGATTTATGACCTAAAGATGAACTGTGATAACCGAGGCTCATTTACTGAAATCATTCGTACAGCTTCAGCCGGACAGTTTTCGGTCAACATTTCCAAACCCGGAATCACCAAGGGGCAACACTGGCATCACACCAAAAATGAGAAATTCGTCGTAGTCAGCGGTCATGGTCTTATCCAGCTTCGTAAAATCGGCACGAATGAAGTACTGAACTTCGAAGTATCGGGCAACAAAATCCAGGTTGTAGAGATGATACCCGGCTATACTCATAACATCGTGAATCTCTCCAACACCGATGACCTCATCACTTTCATGTGGTGTAATGAGCCTTTTGAATCTAACCACCCCGACACATTTTTTGAACCAGTAGAATGAGACTCGACTATTCCAATGTAAAGTTTACCGACAACGGTAAACTCAAGTTACTTATTATAGTCGGCACACGTCCCGAAGTTATTCGTCTTGCCGCTACCATCAACAAATGCCGCAGGTATTTTGACGTCATTCTCGCCCACACAGGCCAGAACTATGATTACAATTTAAACGGTGTCTTCTTTCGAGACTTGAAACTTGCCGATCCCGAAGTGTACATGGATGCTGTCGGCGATGATCTTGGTGCAACAGTGGGCAACATTATCAACTGCTCTTACAAGCTGATGACAGTTATCAAGCCGGATGCGTTACTTATTCTCGGCGATACCAACTCGTGCCTATCTGCAATTCCGGCCAAGCGTCTGCATATCCCCATCTTCCATATGGAGGCAGGCAACCGGTGTAAGGACGAGTGCCTTCCCGAAGAGACGAACCGCCGGATCGTGGACATCATTTCTGACGTTAACATTTGCTATTCGGAACATGCGCGACGCTATCTCGCAGACTGCGGTTTACCAAAAGAACGCACCTTTGTCAGCGGTTCTCCGATGGCCGAGGTGCTGCATCAGAATCTTGCGGAAATCAAAGCAAGCAACATTCACCAGCGACTTAACCTTGAAAAAAGCAAATACATTCTATTAAGTGCCCATCGCGAAGAGAACATTGATACAGAAAAGAACTTTCTCTCGCTCTTCAGCGCCATTAACGCTATCGCTGAAAAATATGGTATGCCCATTCTCTACAGTTGTCACCCACGCAGTCGCAAACGCCTTGAAACAAGTGATTTCAAACTACATCCGCTTGTAATTCAACACGAGCCACTTGGCTTCCACGATTATAATTGCCTCCAGATGAACGCCGCTGCTGTTATTTCCGATTCCGGTACGCTCCCCGAAGAGAGTAGCTTCTTCACCTCCATTGGACACCCCTTCCCAGCAATCTGTATTCGCACAAGCACAGAACGGCCTGAAAGTCTTGATAATGCAGGATTTATTCTCGCGGGCATCGACGAGAAGAGCCTCCTCCAAGCCGTATCGACTGCATTGGAAATGAACGCTAACGGCGACCACGGCACACCAGTCGACACCTATGTAGGTGAAGATGTCAGCAACATCGTTGTCAAACTCATCCAGTCCTACTCCGGTGTTGTAGACAAGATGGTGTGGCGTAAATCCTAAAAAATAAAAGGATTACTTAAAAATCACATCCAGTTCGGATAATTAGCAAAATCTTCAAGAACACTATTCGTAGGCTTCGTGGCAACCATAGTCAACGGTATAAGATAGCTCCAGATGTAATCGTAGAAGGCAATGCCTACGTCTCCCAAATATCATGGAGCCGCACACCGCGACCGTCGGTCTCCCTACCAGCATTATCCGTCGTAACATTTCCTTGGACATCAACCACCAGTAAGACGGTGGGTTGTACGACTATCGGCAATCTCGTCCTGATAATTCAAAATAATATTCAAAAAATTATCGTACAAAATGAAATTCTTAATAGTCGTAGCACATCCCGACGATGAAGTATTAGGAGCAGGTGCTTCAATCTACAAATGGATTAAAAATGGACATTCGGTCGATGTCTGCATCATGTCAAGTGAAGCCAAGGCCCGACAATTTCGTCCAGAAGACAAAGAACTTCAGAATAATACGGATGAATCGCTACGTTATCTCGGAGTCAACAATATCTACAGAGCAGATTTCCCTAACATAGAGATGAATACGGTACCACATCTACATTTAGTACAATTCATAGAAAAGACTCTGCAAGTTTCGGCACCCGATATTGTCATTACCCACCACTCTTCCGACACGAACAACGATCATGTTCAGACATCCAAAGCTTGTCAGGCTGCAGTACGTCTGTTTCAGCGGCGTACTGATATGAAACGTATTAAAGAAGTGTGGTATATGGAAGTTCCATCATCAACAGAATGGAATATTGACAATCCTTCAGATGCATTTCATCCTAACTGTTTTGTGGAAATAGGGGTTGACGGAGTACGTGCAAAAAGCGAAGCGCTGGCAAAATACCGAGGCGTTATGAGGGCTTATCCACATCCGCGTAGTGAAGAATATCTTAAATCGCTGGCCTGTATGCGTGGCAGCCAATGGGGACTTGAATATGCCGAGGCATTTCAGGTTGCCATACGTGAATTTTAAAAAAACGGATAAAATATGTATCGCCGTTTCATCAAGCGTTTTCTTGATATTATTCTTTCTACCACTGCAATGCTGATATTGCTGCCGGTATACATTGTAATCGCTATTCTTGTAGCCATAACAATGGGAAGGCCTGTATTATTTTCACAGGAAAGAATAGGCAAAGGAGGTAAGCCTTTCTGCCTATACAAGTACAGGTCTATGACCGACACTCGCAACAGCCAAGGAAAACTTCTCCCTGAAAGTCAAAGACTAACAAAATTCGGAAAATTCTTAAGATCATCATCCTTGGATGAACTACCTGAACTCTGGGCTATTTTTATCGGAAAAATGTCATTTGTCGGACCACGCCCAATGCCTGTATATTACGACCCCTATTTTTTAGAAGAGGAAAGGGAACGCCATACTGTAAGAGGAGGCTTAATCCCACCTGATAGTCTTTCGTTAAAACCGGTGACCACTTATGAGGAACAGTTTAAATATGAGGTGCAGTATGCACGCAATGTCACCCTTACTCTGGACATAAAGGTTATAATCACCACTTTCGTGATTCTTTACAAGAGAATGAAAGAAGATTATGGGAGCGACTTCCGTCCGCACCTCAATATTTATCGTTCGCATATGAATCAAAATAAATCATCCAAATAAGTTTATCAATGATTGGCCACGATATTCTCAACAATATAATTGATAAATGCCCGACACCATTCTATATTTTTGACGAAAAGGCCTTTATCCATAATTATAAACAGCTTGAAAAAAACTTTAAAGCCGTTTATCCTAACTATCAAGTATCTTACTCGTACAAAACCAACTATACGCCTGAAATTTGCAAATTAGTCAAGGCACTTGGCGGCTTTGCGGAAGTTGTTTCCGATATGGAATACAAACTTGCAAAAAAACTCGGGTACAAGGGGGCTAAAATTGTATATAACGGGCCTGAAAAGGGCGACGCTTTATATGAACATCTGGAGGAAAACGGAATTCTGAATGTCGACAATCTTGAGGAATTAAAAAAGGTCGTTGCATATTGCGAAAGCCATCCCAAGGGCAAATATTCAATAGGATTACGTATCAATATGGATATTTGTCCTGCATTTATTTCACGTTTTGGCTTTGAAGAAGGGAGTGACGAGTATAAAGAAGCTTTAGGAACTATTAAATCTTGCAAGAATCTACAACTTGTGGGCATCCATTGCCACATAAGCCGTGCAAGAGGTCTGGAGGCTTGGCGCCAACGCACACTCAAAATGATTCGTGTTGCAGACGAAATCTTCAACGAAGTGCCCCAATATATCAGTTTGGGAAGCGGCATGTTCGGCACTATGTCGGAAGAGCTTTCCAGACAATTTGGCAACAACATTCCCTCATATAAAGATTACGCAGAGACGGTATTCAGACCATTTGCAGAAAGATATAAAGGCGATAAACAACCGATAATATTTACAGAACCCGGTACCACTGTAGTTTCCAGGTTCATAAGTTTCATAACGCAGATAAAAAATATCAGGACAATAAAGAATCGGAATCTCGCTACTGTTGATGGAAGTTTTCATAATTTGGGGGAAATCTGTGAACTGAAAAAGTTGCCATTCACAATTATCAGGAAAGGTAATGGCCGGATATGTACGGGTCAAATCGACATATCCGGATATACATGTCTTGAACAGGATATCCTGCATCCTGGTTTCAACGGAAGTCTGAACATTGGCGATATTCTTTCATTTGAGAATGCAGGCGGATATTCAATAGTCACAAAACCCCAGTTTATTAAGCCTAATTGTCCCATGTATTCTTTAGATGGAGAGGGAAAAAGCAAACTCATTATGAGGGCAGAAACATTCGACGATGTATTCAATAAATTCATATTCTGAAGCGTAAATCGATAAAAGCCGAAATTATATAAAACAACATGTTGACAATACTATCCACTGCCTGCGGGGCGATGTTCATGCCGGGTTTCTTTAGATGTCTCAAAGAAAATGAGGAACGCGAAATCCGTATAATAGGTGTAGATTCAGCGCCGATATATTATATGAATCAGATAGTAGACAAATTCTATCAGGTTCCAGCACTTTCCGATGCAGATTATATAGATGTTATCCTTGACATTTGTCAGCGTGAGAATGTAGATATTGTATTTCCTCAAATCTCAATGGAGTTAGAACGCTTTGCTATGGAACAAGAGCGTTTCTTAAAGCATGGAATTAAATTGGCGATATCAAACCCGGAAACTTTAAAAATCGCAAACAACAAACTACTCCTTTATAAGAGTATGAAGCACTTCGGTTTGGAGACTCCAAAATTTGAGGAAATAAATTCAGCCGAGGATTTCGACGAAGCCATTCACGCTCTCGCATATCCCCAAAAAGAGGTGTGCATTAAAATTGCCGATGGAAGTGGCTCGAGAGGTGTGAGAATCATTTCGGAACGCGTTTCGCCGACGTCTATTTTTCTCAATCAAAAACCATCATCCTTGTTTATATCTGCAGAAGATATGAGGAAAATTATATCGGAAATCAGCGGAACGAGAACACTGATAGCTATGGAATGTCTCAAAATGCCGGAATACACTGTCGACCTACTGGCAGACAACGGTAAGGTACTTTATATTGGAGGGCGTCTCAATATCGACAGCCTGATGAGCATTGCTCAAATCAGTGAAGTTAAAATGATCCCTGAAGCTTTTAATCTTTGTAAGCAAATAGTTGATGTTCTAAAACTTGATGGTAATATCGGTTTCGATTTCATGTTTGATTCCGACGGACATCCTAAACTTACCGACCTCAATCCTCGTATCACGGCAACAATCATTCTTTTCAAGAAGGCTGGTATAAATTTTCCTTATATGAGAATAAAACAGCTCCTTGGCGAACCAATGCCTTTCTGTCAGTTAAAAGATGGGATAAAACTGGTTAGAAAATATGATGACATCATCATTTAACCAGATTACAATGCTGGATATTAATCAGAAGCGCCTTGATAGGCAGCAAATTAGTTGATAAAATAACGGCGAAAGTTAAGGAATCACCCCGCCAGCGAATGAATTACAACATTCATGAATCTCTTGATTCATACTGTCAAAGACTTATCAACGTGCTTCTCCCTGGGATGGTTTTAGCTGTTCATCGTCATAAACATACAGTTGAAGTAATCCAACCATCGGCAATCTTCGAAGTCAAAGAAGTCCCTATCAACCTTTTGAACCGGAAGACATAATGTATTAAACGGCGTGTGATAGAATATTGTGGTTTGAAAGGACATTCTCAGCACTATTGGCAAACGGAGGCAGTAAAATGAAGAAACTATTATACAAAGCCCCATGCTTGCATCTCTACTAATCCTATTCATGTATTGCAGAGTCTTGCAAACATTAAATAGGAGCATTGTACACGTAATAACAATCTAAAAATTAGCGTACCTTTCTATAGTAAAATCAAGCAAACATTTGACACACAATCATACACGGATAGGGTTGTAACTTTTTTAAGTTACAACCCTATCCGTGTATAGTATGTGAATAGTACTTACGATTCGCCCCGCCGGAGGGATGTGCGGCAGGTGCGCCGCAAGCAGCGGAATCAGAATCCGCTTTCGATATTCCAGACAAACGCCCGGGACCCCTGCATCCTGGTCGCAGCGTCCATTTCGCGGAAGGCGTCCATCAGCGGAGCCACCTTATCGTCGTCGACGATGGCCAGGATCGAGGCGTTCATCGAAGGCCACGCATGCGTGCCGTAGTGGGGTTCGCCGTCGACCGAGCCGCGGCCCTCGGTCAAGGCCCATTTGGTGAAGCCGCGGATACCCTGCTTGTCGAGGATGGCGTTCACCCGGTCGGTCAGCGCCTGGTTGTATGACAAAAATACTGCTTTCATAATACCGATCAATTTTAATTCAGCTTTTCACTTTCAATGCTTGCTTGCCTGGTGTTCGGCCGAGAGGCGCGCCAGTTTCTCACGCTCCTTGCGCTGCGAACGGTTCACGAGGATCGAGTAGAGCACCGGAACGATGAACAGCGTGAGAATGGTCGAGAACGTCAGACCGCCGATCACGGCAATGCCCATCGGCTGCCACGTCTCCGAACCCGCTCCCGTGCCGATCGCCAGCGGCAGCATGCCCAGAATGGTCGTGAACGAGGTCATCAGCACCGGACGCAGACGGCTCTTGCCGCCGGCGATCACCGCGTCGAAGACGCCCGAGCCACGCTCGATCAGGAGGTTCATGTAGTCGACCATCACGATACCGTTCTTCGTCACGATGCCCACCAGCATGATGGCGCCGATCAGGGCGATCAGCGACAGCGGCGTGGAGGTCATCCACAGCGCGAGGAACACGCCCGTGAAGGCGAACGGAATGGTGAACATGATGATGAACGGGAACTTGAGCGACTCGAACTGCGTGGCCATCACGATATACACCAGAATGACGATCAGGATGAGCAGCGTTCCCAGGTCGCCGAAGGCGTCGCCCTGATCCTCGACCGTACCGCCCACTTCGAGGTCCACGCCGTCGGGCGCGGGATAGTCGGCGAGGAGCTTTTCGACCTCGGCCACCACGTCGCCCAGCGCGACGCCGGCCCCGAGGGTCGACTGGACCGAAATGACGCGCTGACGGTTCTCGCGCTCGATCATCGGCGCGGCGTACTCCTCCTCGACGGTTCCCACCTCCTTGAGCTTCACGGGGCGGCCCTGCGCGTTGTAGAGCGTGATGTTCTCGACATCCTCGATGCGGTTGCGGAACGGCTCGGCATAACGCACGATGATGTCGTACTCGTCGCCGTCCTCGCGGTATTTCGAGGCCACGAGGCCGTCGATGCGGTTGCGCACGGCCTGCGACGCCGTGGCGCTGCTGATGCCGTAGTACGACAGCCGGTCGCGGTCGAAGACCACGTTGTACTCGGGACGCAGGTCGTCGCGCGAAAGTTTCACGTCGCGAACGCCCTCCAGACGGCGCATCTTCTCCTTCAGGTCGTTGGCAACGGCGTTCGTCACGTCCATGTCATAACCGAAGACCTTGACGTTGACCGTCGCCGAACCGCTCATGCTGCCCGACTGTCCGCCGGGAGTGACCGTGTACTGGCGGATCTCGGGAATCCGGTCGAGATCACCGCGCAGCAGGTCGGAGATGACGTAGATCGACCGATCGCGCTCCTCCACGCCGGTCAGGCGCACGTTGTAGTTGATGATGTGCGAACCGGTGGTCTGCATCGCCGCGAAGGCGTTGTCCGACGAGTTGGCGCCGGCCGACGCCGAGACGAGCACGATCTCGGGGTATTTCGCATAGATGATGCTGTCGATCTGCCGGGCGATGCGCGCCGTGTAGTCGACGCCGACGTTCTGCTCCAGCTCGACCATGGCCGAAATGCGGCCGTTGTCCGAGGGCGGGAAGAACTCGGTGGGAACCCGCGTCAGCAGCCCCAGCGACACGACGAAGACCGACATCATCGAGAAGAAGGTGATCCGGCGGTGGCGTACGACCCAGTCGAGCGAACGGGCGTAGGCGTCGTCGAGCCATTCGAGCGCCCGGTCGATCGGCTTGTAGATCACGCCGAGGCCCTTGTAGTCGTGCTGGCCGCCTTCGAGTTTCAAGAGGTAAGCCGACATCATCGGGGTCAGCGAAATGGCCGCCGTAGTCGAAACGCAGACCACGATCGTCACGATCCAGCCCAGCTCGCGGAACAGGATGCCCGCCATGCCCGGGACCATCGTCAGCGGCAGGAACACCGCGACGACCACCAATGTCGTGGCGATGACCGACAGCCACACCTCGTTGGTGGCGTAGATGGCGGCCTCCTTCGGGTTCGAGCCGCGCTCGATATGCGTCGTAATGTTCTCCAGAACCACGATGGCGTCGTCGACCACCATACCGATGGCGATGGAGAGCGACGAGAGCGAGATGATGTTCAGCGTGGAGCCGGTGGCGAAGAGGTAGATGAACGAACAGATCAGCGACACGGGGATCGTCATACAGATGATCAGCGTCGCGCGCCAGCGTCCGAGGAAGGCCATCACCACCAGCACGACGAAGATGAAGGCGTAGAGAATGGTCTCCGAGAGCGACCCGATGGCGTCGGTGATCTCCTGCGAGCCTTCGAAAATCAGCTCCATCTTGACATCCTTCGGGAGGGTTTTCTGAATCTCCGGCAGGCGCGACTGGATTTCGTGGACGATATTCACGGTGTTGGCGCCCGACTGTTTCTGGAACATCACGCGCACGCCCCGCTGGCCGTTGACGCGCTCGTCCATCGTGGCTTTTTCGAGCGTATCGCGGATCTGGGCCACGTCCGAAAGTCTCACCGTGCGGCCCCCGGCGTTCGACACCACGACCTTGCGCATCTCGTCCGAGAGTTTGAACTCGCCGTCGGCCTTGATGTTGAAGGTGTTGTTGCCCACGTCGATCGTGCCGCTGGGGATGTTGACGTTCTCGGCGGCGATGATCTGCCCCAGCTGCTCGACCGTGAGGTTGTAGGCCTCCAGTTTGGCGGGGTCGACGTTGACCTGCACCTCGCGTTCGGGTGCGCCGATGATCGACACGGCGCCCACGCCGTCGACGCGGTTGAGCACGTTGACCAGCTTGTCGTCGAGAATCTTGTTCAGCGCCGGATAGCTCTCCTCGGCCGTGACGGCAAGCATCATCACGGGGATCATCGAGGTCGAGAACTTGAAGATCGTCGGATAGTCGATGTCGTCGGGCAGCTGCGACTGCACGCGCGACACCACGTCGCGGATTTCGTTGGCCCCCTCGTTCAGGTCGGAGCCGTATTCGAACTCGACGGTGATCATCGAGACGTTGTCCTGCGACTTGGAGGTCAGTTTCTTGAGGTTGCTCACCGTGTTGAGATTGTCCTCCAGCACACGGGTGATGTTGGTCTCGATGTCGGCGGCGTTGGCGCCCGGATACATCGTGATCACCGAGATCTGGGGTATCTCGATCTCGGGATACTGGTCTACGGCCAGGTTCATCAGCGAGAAGAGTCCGAAGACCATCACGCCGACGAACAGCAGGATCGTTGAGATCGGTTTGCGGACCGCGCTTTCGTAAATTTTCATTGGAAAGGGGCTGTTTTAGTCTTTTTTAATATCCACTTTGGCCCCGTCGAAAAGTTTCGACAACGCCGTGACGGCCACCGGCTCGCCCGCTTCGATCCCCGAGAGGATGTCCACGCGGTCGCCGACCTGGCGTCCCACCTTGACCGAGCGGCGCTCGGCAACCGAGTCGCCGACGATGACGTAGAGGTAACGCTCGGCCGAGCCGACCTGCTTCTGCACGGCCACGTCGGGAACCATCACGCCCTCCTTGCTGCCCATGTCGAAGGTCGTTCGGGCGTACATGCCCGGGCGCAGCGTGCGTTTGGCGTTGGGGACCTTGACCTCGACCTTGAAGGTGCGGGTCGTGGGGTCGAGCGCCGGATAGATCAGCGACACCGTGCCCGTGAACTCCTCGTCGGGGAAGATGTCGACGGCCAGCTTCACCGGCATGCCCACCTTCACGTTGGGGAAGTACTGCTCCGAAATGTTGGCGATGACCTTCAGCGGGTCGATCTGCATGATGTGCAGGATCGGCTGCTGGGCGAACAGGTCGCCGGACTCGTAGTTGCGAGCCGTGACGACGCCCGAAATGGGCGAACGCACCTCGATGTTCTTCTTGAGGTTGGCGACCACCTCGCGCTGCACGTCCAGCTGGGCCTTGGCCTGCTCGATCTGCTGGGTCGAAATGCCTCCGGCCTCGTAGACCGGCAGCAGGCGGTTGTAGTCGTCCTCGACGGTCTTCAGCTGCACCAGCTGCTGGGTGTACTGCGTGGGATCGAGCGTCACGACGAGCTGCCCCTCGCGCACCGGATCGCCCACCTCGACGTAAATCCTGTCGATGTGCACGCCCGAAGCCGCCGGAGTGATGTCGTTCTCCTTGTAAGGCTCGATCTCGGAGGTGAAGACCTCCGTAAGCTGCACCGAAGCCTCTTCGGCAACGGCGCTTTTGGTCAGCACGCCTTTGTCTTCCGCAACGGCGGTCACGCCTTTCTTACCCGTGCAGCCGGCGAAAGAGACGGCGGCGATGCACAAAATCACGATTTTTTTCATACGTTCTTTATCCTGTTTTTTATTTATTTCCGTGTTCGCGGCCGACGATGCGGTCGTACTCGGCCTTGGCCGAAAGGTAATCGTAGATCGCCTGCGAGAAGTTCAGCTGCGCCTGCGTCTGCGAGAGCTGCGCGCTGTTGAGTTCGAGGATCGTCCCCGCGCCCGCCCGGTAACGGGTGTCGGAGATCTTGTAGGCCTTGCGGGCCTGCTCGACGGTCAGCTCCTGGGCGTACATCGTCTCGCGGGCGGTCAGCAGGTCGTTCAGCGCCGAGCGCACCTGCACGTCGATCTGCTGCCGGGCGTAGCTGCGCTGGAGCGACAGCTGCGAAATCTGGTTTTTCAGCTCGCGCGACCTGTTCATCTTCGTCAGGCCCGAAAAGATGGGGACCGACAGTTGCAGGCCGACCGAAATCGGATGGGTCCAGAAATACCGGGAATCGTCCGTCGCGGCGGCGCCGCCGAAATTGAAAGGCTCCATGTCGTTACCCGTATAGGAGGCCGACCCGAAGGCTGCGAGCGTCGGCATGCGTCCCGCATTGGCCGCCTTGAGCGAACGCCGGAGAACCTCCTCCTGCAATTCGAGCGAGCGCAGGTCGGAGTTGTCCGTCACGTCGGTGGTCAGCCCGTCCGTCCCGGCCAGCACGTCGTCGCGCAGGGCGTCCAGCTCGCCCACCACCTCGATCTCCACGTCCTCGGGAATCGAGAGGTACATCTTGAGCATCAGCTTGGCCAGCTTGATCGAATTCTCGGTCTGGAGGATCGTGGGCTTGAGGTTGCTCAACTGCACCTGCGCGGTCAGCAGGTCGTATTCCGAGGCCAGCCCGTGCTTGTACTGCACCTGCGTATCGTCGACCGTGCGCTGCACCGTGGCCTCCGACTCGCGGAGCACCGCGAGCGACTGCTCGGCGAGCAGGATGTTGTAAAAGGCCTTCTTCACCTCGGCCGTCAGGTCGATGCGCGAGGCGCGTGCGGCCTCCACGGCCGTGGCCATCTGCGCGTCGTTCATCTTCAGCGTGCGGTAGACCGACGGCGCGAAGAGCGGCAGTGACAGGTCGCCCTGCACGGCGAAGGTGTTATCGGCTCCGAACGAAATGCCGCCGCGCATCTCGGACTTCACGATCGAACGGGTGTAGCTGCCCGACGCCGAAATCTGCGGCAGCAGGTTGCCCCACGTCTGGCGCTTCACGTAGTCGTAACGCTGCACCTCCATCTCCGCGACCTTGACGGTCGGGTTTTCGCTCAAGGCGAGATCCAGCGCCTGGGGAAGCGTCAGCCGCATCTGCGCCGAAGCGCCGGCGACGCCCGCCGCCCAAAAGGCGATGATCAAAAAAAGTCGTTTCATCATTATTCGGTAAAATTATGTTGTCATTATCATTTATGCGGACGAACGGAACGGACGGATATTTCAGTCCCCGCCCCTTCGCGCCGGCTATTGCATCCGGTGAACGGTTTTGGCAGGCTCGTAGCGTTTCAGGTAGTCGTCGACGAGCAGCAGCCCCTTGGTCGTGGAGATGCCGCGGAAAAAATTGCTGATGATCTGCACGAACGCCTCGCGCTCGGTCATGCCCGCGGGCAGAATGAGGTCCTTGCGCACGGTGATGGCCGAAGCCGTGTAGTAAAGCACCGAAATGGCCAGATCGAGATTGATCGTGTCGACGAACAGCCCGTCGGCAATCCCCTTTTCCAGCATCTCCTGCAGGTCGCGGCGGCTCTTGGCGGTGCCTTCGCGCGTCATCTTGTCGTGCACCGCCGGGTAAAACTTGCGCAGGTTGTTCAGCAGCCGCTGGATGACTTCGGCGTTGTCCATCACGCCGCCCAGCACCATGAACATCGCTTCGAGCACGTTGCGCGCATGGGCGCACACCGCGGCGCGCTCGATGCGTTTCTTTTCGAAATAGCGGTCCATCGCCAGGTAGAGCAGCCCCTCCTTGTCGCCGAACAATTCGTAGAGCGTCCGTTTCGATACCCCCAGCTGCTGCGCGATGTCGTCCATGCGCACCGACTTGATGCCCTGCGAGACGAACATGTGCATCGCCTGTTCTATGATTCGTTCCTTCTGATCCATGATCCAATCCGATTGATACGGATACAAATATACGCGCCAAAACTTATAAAACAAAAAAAGTTTTCTGTTTTTCCCGGTTTTCTGACGAAAACAACAAAAAAGGAGCCTATCAGGACTCCTTCATGCAAAACCGGACGCGGGAAATCGCCCTTCGGCGGGCAGACCGCACGACGCTTCGGGGATCATGCGGCGGCCGTCCGCATAACGAGCATGCCAGCGCAGACCGGAGCAAAAAAGCCGCCGCAGAAATTCTGCGGCGGCTTTGTCCAAAACGGGAATGCCCCGTCTATTTCGTGACCCGTTCGAGCCATTTGACCATGGCCAGCATGGCGAACATCGAGATGGCGCAGACGATGACGAAGATGCTCCACGTCGCGGAGATCGAGATGCGCTTGTAGAGGATCGGGCCGATGAACAGCAGGCCGTTGCCCAGCGCCGTGGCGCCCAGCCAGCAGCCCTGCATCAGGCCCTGGAGTTTCTGCGGAGCGACCTTCGACACGAACGACAGGCCCAGCGGCGAGATGAACAGTTCGGCGATGGTCAGGATCAGGTAGGTGGCCACCAGCAGCCACGGAGTGACGCGCTCGGCGAACGAGAGACCGCCCTGCGCCTGCACTTCGGCGAGTTTGGGAAGGCCCAGCGACCCGAAGACCATCAGCACGTAGGCGAATGCGGCGATGCCCATTCCGATCGCGATCTTCATCGGGGTCGAAGGCTCCTTGCCGCGGTTGCGCAGCCAGGCGAACACGGCGATGATGACCGGCGTGAGGAACACCACGCAGAAGGGGTTGGCCGACTGGAAAATCTCGGCCGTGATGGGCATGCCGAAAATTTCGAGACGGGTGTAATCCTGCGCGAAGAGCGTCAGCGTCAGACCGTTCTGATGGAACGAGAACCAGAAGAAGATCACGATGGCGAACACGGCGAACAGCGCATAGAGACGCTGTTTGATCTCACGCGCATCCTGCTGGATTTCGGCCTTCGAAGGCGTCGTCCTGGAAGCGGCCGCAACCTTGGGATCGGGCAGCTTCTTCTTGTTGGCAAGGAAAACCACCAGCGAGAAGACCAGCGCCACGATAGCCACGCCGAACGCATAGTGGAATCCGGTGTTGAAGGCGTTGAGATAGCTCTGCGCGAAAACGCCCATGTCCGCCGGGACGCCGCCGAGGCTCACTTCGGCAGCCAGCTCGCTGAAACGGCCCTGGGCCACTTCGGGACTCATCGTGCCGCCGATATACTGGTGGCAGAGGGCCGAAAGGTCGGAATTGTAGAGGAATCCCTGCGTGCGGAGCCACCAGTTGCGCACGCCCACGGCGGCGAACGGTGCGAACATCGCGCCGATGTTGATGAACATGTAGAAAATCTGGAAGCCCGTGTCGCGCAGTTTGGCATACTGTTCGTTGTCGTAAAGCTGCCCCACGAGCGCCTGGAGGTTGCCTTTGAACAGACCGTTGCCGAAGGCGATCACCATCAGTGCGCCGATCACCACGGTCTTCGACGTAACGGTGGGAACCATCAGCGCGGCATACCCCGCCGTCATCACCAGAATACCCGCGATGATCGTCCCCTTATAGTTGCGCAGCCGGTCGGCGATCAGGCCGCCGACGAGCGCCAGGATGTAGATCGAGGTATAAAAAAACGAATAGATTTTCCCGGCCTGCTCGCCGTCGATACCGAATTTCGACATCAGGAACAGCGTCAGAATGGCCATCATGGTGTAGAAACCGAAACGTTCGCCCGTATTGGCGAGAGCCGCGGCAATCAAACCTTTAGGTTGCTTGAGCATAGTAGAATTGGGTATTAGTAATGGATACATTTTTTTGTTCGTGGACAAAGATAGAAAAATTTTTCATATATTTAGTGTCGCAACGGCACTTTTATCAGTCGGAACTCATAACCGGACCCGGGTGCGATTCGGTTTTGCTCCCATCCGACTTTTTATTACCTTTGTAGAAAATCGACTCCCCTATGGAAAAAACGACCCGAAGACTTCCGATCGTCGAACGCGACGAATGGTTACAGCCCGTCGAGGCGCAGATGAACCTGCGCCACGAGCGTTACGAGCGGAAAATGGCCGACATCGGACGCTCGGCGGGATCGCTCGTCGACTACGCCAACGGCTACCGCTATTTCGGCTGGCAGTGGGACGATGTGCTGGACGGCTGGTGGCTGCGCGAGTGGCTGCCGGGGGCGCACGACGTCTACGTCTTCGGCGACTTCAACAACTGGCAGCGCACCGAAATCCGCATGCACAAGGATGCCGCGGGGGTCTGGAGCGCCTTTTTCCCCGCGGCGATGTACCGCGACCGGCTGCGGCACGGCTCGCTCTACAAGATCCACGTCCACGGCGACAACGGCTGGCTGGACCGCATTCCGGCCTACGCCCGGCGCGTCGTGCAGGACGACGAGACCAAAAACTACACGGCGCAGTTCTGGAACCCCGCAGAACCGTTCGACTGGCGGGGCGACGCGTTCGACGCCTCGAAGATCGGCAGTCTGCTGATCTACGAAGCCCATGTGGGCATGGCCCAGGAGCGCGAAGGCGTGGGAACCTACCGCGAATTCACCGAAAAGATACTCCCGATCATCAAAAAGGACGGCTACAACGCCGTGCAGCTGATGGCCGTGGCCGAGCACCCCTACTACGGGTCGTTCGGTTACCACGTGTCGAGTTTCTTCGCCCCCTCGTCGCGCTGCGGCACGCCCGAGGAGCTGAAGGAGCTGATCCGCCGCGCCCATGAACTGGGGCTGGCGGTGATCATGGACCTCGTGCACGCCCACTACGTCAAGAACCTCAACGAGGGGATCAACTCCCTCGACGGCACCGACCATCTCTACTCGCCGCCGGGCGACGCGGGCTACCAGCAGTACTGGGATTCGAAACTCTTCGACTACGGCAAGGAGGAGGTGCAGCACTTCCTGCTGTCGAACGTCAAATACTGGCTCGACGAGTTCCATTTCGACGGCTACCGCTTCGACGGCGTGACGTCGATGATCTACCGCCACCACGGCTACGTCACGTTCGATTCGCGCGACCGTTTCTTCGACGAGGGGGTCAACGGGGACGCTCTCACCTACCTCACCCTGGCCAACCGCCTCGCGCACGATTTCCGGCCTTCGGCCGTGACCATCGCCGAGGACGTGAGCGGCATGCCGGGGATGTGCATCCCGATCGCCGACGGCGGCATCGGATTCGACTACCGCCTGGGCATGGCCATCCCCGACTTCTGGATCAAGCAGCTGAAGGAGGTGCCCGACGAGCAGTGGGACATCCGGGAGATGTGGTCGGTGATGACCGACCGCCTGCCCGAAGTCAAGACCGTGGCCTACGCCGAGTCGCACGACCAGGCGCTCGTCGGCGACAAGACCATCGCCTTCCGGCTGATGGACAAGGAGATGTATTTCCACATGGACCGCGCTTCGGAGAACATCGTCATCGACCGCGGCATGGCCCTGCACAAGATGATCCGCCTGATGACCATCTCCACGGGCGGTCAGGCCTACCTCAACTTCATGGGCAACGAGTTCGGGCATCCCGAGTGGATCGACTTCCCGCGCGAGGGCAACGGCTGGAGCTACGCCCACGCCCGGCGGCAGTGGTCGCTCGCAAAAAACGGATTCCTGCGCTATGCGTGGCTGGGCGATTTCGACCGCGCGATGATCCGGCTGGTGAAAAAATACAAGGTTCTTGCCGACGGTTACCCGTGGAATCTGCTGATGGACGAGCGCAACAAGACGATGGCCTTCTCGCACGGCGACCTGCTGTTCGTCTTCAACTGGCATCCTTCGGCCTCGATCCCCGACTACGAACTTCCGGTGCAGGCCCCGGGCAAGTACGTCCCGGTGCTCTCGACCGACGAAAACCGCTTCGGCGGACAGGAGCGGCAGTCGATGGCGGCCGAACACTTCTCGTTCGACGCCGAAAAGGGCGACGGACAGCGGCAGCCCCATATCCGCATCTACAACACCTCGCGCACGGCGACGGTCTACCTGCGAAAAAAGTAGTTACGCAACGACTATATTTTCCTTTTTATTCACCAAAACAGATTTACCATATTTCTTTAAAGGAGTTGAGAGAAGGATTCTACCAATGCCGGCGGTTCGAAGCCACGAACCTGTGGCGGAGATCGTTCCTTCTTTCCATTTTTCTGGTCTTTTGTTTCGCCGTCTACGGAGCGCTGGCGTCCGAAATCCTGACCGCCGGACCCGGAGCGGCCAATTTCCTGGCGCTGAACGAAGCCGCCTGCGCGGTGGCGCTGCTCGGAACGTCGTTCGCCCTGATCTGGATCATGATGGCCAAGGGGTCGAAAGCCTGGTACGAGGTCTACGAACGCTACATATTCGAGATCGAACAGGAGGAAGCCGAAGGACTGAAAATTCCGGAGCGCTATCGGCTGGGAGCCTTGTGCCGCCCCTGGGAGATGAACGGCAACCTCTTTTCGAAGAAGGCGGGCCGCTACTCCCCCTCGCGGCTCAACATCACGATCGGGTCGGTGACGCTGACGGCCTGGCTGACCGTCGGACTCATCCACTATGCCGCCAGTGTCATCCTTTACGCCGAAGGCCCTGCCCTCTGCTGGCAGCCGCTGATCCTCGCGCTCATCCCCGCCTCGTTCCTCGCCGTTCTCGTCACGGCGGCTCGCAACATGTGGGGCCGGAGCCGGTCGCTGGTGAAGCCCTGACCCCGGATTTCCGGAAATGACAAAAGCGGACCCGAGAAAGGGTCCGCTTTTTTTCGGCCGTCCCGGCGGCTTACTTCGCCAGTTCGCGCGCCACGGCCAGCGCCTTTTCGTAGTCGGGCTCGTGGGTGACCTCGGGCACGTACTCCACGTAACGCACCACGTCTTCACGGTCCACGACCACCACGCCGCGCGCCAGCAGGCGCAGGGAGTCGATCACGAAGCCGTACTTCATGCCGAAATCCAGCTCCCTGTAATCCGAGAAGACATGCACGCGGTCGATGCCCTCGGCGGCGCAGAAGCGTTTCTGCGCAAAGGGCAGGTCGACCGACAGCGACACGACGACCACGTCGTCGCCCAGTTTCGACGCCTCGCGGTTGAAGCGGATGTTCTGCAACGAGCAGACCGGGGTGTCGACCGACGGAAAGACGCTGTAAATGCGCACCTTGCCGTGGAAAACGTCCGACGACACGGGTTGCAGCCCCGCATCGGTGATCGTAAATACGGGGGCCGTCTCCCCCACTTTGCAGCGATTGCCGACAAGCGTCACGGGCTTGCCGCCGAAAGTTACCTTGTGATCCATAATTCGATAGTTTTTATAATCAGGTGGTTCAACGCAATTCCGATGCCACCCGGCTGCGAGCCGGATTTGCGGGACGGGACGCCGCACCGCGCCCCTCCGCATCCGGTCATCGGCCGGCTTTGATTCGCGCGACGGCCGCCGCAACCCCGGCATAGAGCGCCGGCAGGTCGACGCCCGCCACGCAGCGGTTCTCGACGACGATCCGTCCGTCGACGACCACCGTATCGACATCCGAGGCCTTGCCGCAGTAGACCAGATTCGACACCACGTCGTTGACGGGCTGCAAATGGGGTTTCTGAAGGTCCACGACGATCAGGTCGGCCAGCGCGCCCTCGCGGACGACGCCCAGTTCGCCGTCGGCATAGCCCATCGCCCGCGCGCCGTTCGCCGTCGCCAGCCGCAGCGCCTCCCAGGCCGGAAGGGCCACGGGATCGCCCGTCGCGGATTTTTGCAGGAAGGCCGCCGTGCGCACCTCCTCGAACATGTCGAGATCGTTGTTCGAGCAGGTTCCGTCCGTGCCGACCGTCACCAGCGCACCCGCGGCGCGCATCCGCTCGACGGGCGCCACGCCGCTCGATATTTTCATGTTGCTCTGCGGGTTGTGCGACACGGCGACGCCCCGCGCGGCGAGTGTCTCGATGTCGCTGTCGGTCACGTGGATGCAGTGCGCGCCGATGGTCTTCGGCCCCAGCAGTCCCAACCCGTCGAGGTGTTCGACCGAGGTTTTCCCGTACTTTTCGCGCACGATGCGCACCTCGTCCTGCGTCTCCGAGATATGGGTCATCAGATGCAGGCCGTATTTATCCGCCAGCCGCTTGCCGCGCAGGAGGTTCTCGGGCGACACGGTATAGGGCGAATGGGGCGCCAGGGCGATCTGCACCCGGTCGCATCCGGCGGCCAGCCGCACGGCCTCCTCCACTTGGGGCATCACCTCGTCGACATTCGAATCGAAGTAGTTGCAGCCCAGCATGGCGCGGATGCCCAGCCGTTCGACCGTCTCCACGCAGCGGTTTTCGAAATAGTACATGTCGACGAACGACGTCACGCCGCCCAGCAGCATCTCGACCACGCCGAGCGTCATGCCCAGCGCCACATCGTCGGCTGTCTGACGCGCCTCGAAGGGCCAGATATAGTCGTGGAGCCACTCCATCAGGGCGATGTCGTCGGCAAGGCTGCGTTGCAGGGTCATGGCCGCATGGCAGTGGGTGTTCACCAGCCCCGGCATCACGAGTTTGCCCCGGCAGTCGAACTCCCGAAGCCCGGGGTGCGCCGCGCGGAACTCCGCGGCGGCCGTTTCCGACTCCGTGACCAGCGCGATTCGGTTGCCGTCGACGCCCACCCAGCCCGCAAAGGTGCGGGGGGCGTTCCCGACGGCCGTCATCGGCAGCACCGTCGCGTTTGAAAAAAGAATTGCCATATTTCGGTTCATTATGTCATTCGGTCCCGGGCAGTGCCCTGCCATAAGCCCCCGCCGAGGCGGGGGTTTGGGGGTGGGTCAGACTTGCCAACGACGCCAAAGGCGGCGAAAGCGGCAGTCGACAGCACTGCGGGATGCCGATGACTCGTTCATATTCTTACTTATACTTCACTTTCACCTTTTCGGTCTTGACCTTTCCGCGGGGCTGCCCCTCGATCGAGTTGCCCTGCACGGTGATCACGTCGCGGCCGTCGACCGAATTGGAGTAGACCTGGATCACCTTGTTGAAGGCTCCCGGCTCGCTCTTGTGGGGTTCGTAGATGATGCGGATCACCCCCGAATCGGCCGGCTCCACGGGACGCTTCGAGAACGACGCCTTGAGGCACGAACACGAAGTGATGACCCGCACCAGCACCAGCGGGGCCGTACCGTCGTTGACGAACCGGAATTCGCGGACCAGGTCGCCGCCCTTACGGGACACGTCGCCGAAATTATAGGTCGCGTTCTCCAGCCGGAGGTGCGCCCCCTTTACGGTTTTTTCGGCATAGCCCGCAGCGAACGCCAGGCAGGCCGAGAGGGTTAACAGGATATGTCGCATAGCCAAAATTTGTATTTATCCAATATCATACCAGCGGGCGGCGGGAAACCGGGTAAAAAACGGGCGCCGACCCGGCCGACCCGACGCGGGTTTCTCAAACACACCCGTTACTCCATGCGGAAAATATAGGTGATCGTGCCGCCCTGCACCGCGGCGCGGCTCTCTGTGAATCGCGCCTTGCGGGCCGCCGCTTTCGCCGCCTCGATCAGCTCGGCAGCGTCCGTCGTCGAGCCTTTGGGTTCGAACGAAGCCCCCGTGACCTTGCCCGAAGCGTCGACCGTCACGCGGATCACGACCTTGCCGCCCTTCTCGCCGGGATACGACGGCTTGGGCAGGTCGCCCACCAGTCCGCGCCCTTTCAGCCCCTGATCCAGCTGGTCCAGTCCGTCGGGGTTCAGTCCCGGGCCCGTGCCGCTGGCCTTGTCCTCGCCCTCGGGAGCGCGGGGATTGCCCGCATTGTCGGGTTCGTCGGCCCCGCCCTTGTTCATCTTGAACAGCGCCTTGGGGTTGGGCGTCTGCGTCACAGGGTCCTTGCCCGCAACCTGCGCCGTCTGCTCCACGGGTGCCGCGACATCGTGCACGCGCGGCTCGTTGGCCACCTTCACGGGCGGTCTGGGCGGCTCGGGAACGGGCGGCTCGGTGAAGTCGACGAGAATCGTGTCGCCCGGCTTGTCCGTCACCGGCGAGAAATCGAACGACACCAGCGCGAACGAGCCGGCCAGCAGCACGCCGTAGACCGCCGTCGCGATCATCGCCCACCGTCGCGGGGATTTATTATCGGGATCGTAGTAATACATTGGTTTCCCAATTAAAAATTAAGAATGAAAAATTAAAAATTGCCCCTGCGCCAGGGTGGCACGGATTTCATTTTTAATTCTTAATTTTTCATTTTTCATTGAACTTATTTCGGCGAAGTCGCCAAAATAAGTTTATAATTATTGTCCTTGGCGATATTCATAACCTTCACCACCTCGTCCACCGCAACGGTCTTGTCGCAGTGGAGCGAGACGGTAGCGTCCTTCTGCCCGTCGAGCCGCGCCTTGAGCGCCCGCTCCACGCCGCCGATCGAACCCACGTCCTGCAATTCGACATAGTAACGATACTTGCCGTGGCCCGCATCCTGAACCGACACCGTGGTCATCGCCTTGTCCTTCAACTGGTTCGAACTCTTCGGAAGCATCAGTTTCAGGGCGTTGGGGTTGATCAGCGTCGTGGCGATCAAGAGGAACAGCAGCAGCAGGAACATCAGGTCGGTCATCGACGAGGCCGAGAACGATTTATCGACTTTCGATCCGTGTTTGATTGCCATAACGCGCTATTTTTGAACGGGTTGATTCAGAATGTCCATAAACGCGATCGAGTTGGCCTCCATCTGGAACACCAGCTTCTCGATGCGCGCCACGAGGTAGTTGTAGCCGAAGTAGGCCGGAATGCCGACGATCAGACCCATCACGGTGGTCACCATCGCCACGTACATGCCGCTCGACAGCAGCCCCAGGTCGACCGTGCCGCCCGCGGCGGACATGTCCATGAAGGTCTGCACCATACCTAACACCGTGCCGAGGAAACCGATCATCGGCGCGCCGCCGGCGATCGTGGCCAGGAACGGAAGGCCGTTTTCGAGTTTCGAGACTTCGAGGTTGGCGACGTTCTCGATGGCGGTCTGCACGTCGCTCATCGGGCGTCCGATGCGCTCGATGCCCTTCTCGATCATGCGTGCGATGGGCGTGTCGGTCTTCTTGCAGAGGTTCACGGCCGTCGAGATCTTGCCGTCGGAGATGTAGTCGCGGATGCGGTTCATAAAGTTCATGTCCAGCACCGAAGCCTTGCGGATGGCCATGAAACGCTCCACGAAGATAAAGATCGTCACGCCCCCCAGCGCCAGCAGCGGCCACATCAGCCAGCCGCCTTTGGTAAACAGGGTCCACAAGCCCATACGGGTCTCCTCACTTACGGCCACCGCCTCGGCAGCCTGCAAAAATGTTGTCATAATGGTTTAGAAATATTTAAGTTTACAAATTTTATCCTTCCAATTTCGTTTTCGAGCGCCGGTTTTGCAGTCTGCGCCCGCGGGGGCGCACGCGCCCCGGCCCCTCCGCCCGCGCTTTTAGTCGGGTCGTTGTCTCACGGCTCCGGCATCAAGTCGGATTCAATCACCGCAGGGACACCTTTCACTTTTCAAGCAGTCTCTGCTCTCGCTTAACCGCAAAGTTCACCTTCTATTCATCCTCTTCCTCTTTAACGTATCCGAACGGCGAAAGCGTATCCGCCGGTTCGCGCAGACGGCTCCGGTCCGCATCTTCGGCCGCCTTTTCGGCCGCGCGGGCCGTACGGCGGGCGATGCGCCGCGCCTTGCGCTTCTTGTTCGTAAAACGCTCCTTGATCCGCTGCCGCAGGTCGCGCAGGTTGTCGAAATCCTCCTTGAAGTAGACGCCGATGCCGGTCTCCTGCAAACCCTGGTTCTCGTCGAAGCGGTCGATGGTCTGCGTGAAGGCTTTCAGCTTGAGCGTCCCGGCCCGGTCGATCAGGTAGGTGATGTAGGCCTCGCCCATGAAGTTGGACATCGAACTGTTCACGGCCTGCTTGTTGTCGATCAGGTAGTTGCCCTCGACCTCGACGAACAGCCGGTTGTTGATCAGGCTCTTCGACAGCCCGAAATCGACCTCGTCGCTCGTCAGTTCCGATTTGGGCCGGTAGCGGATCACCACGTTGTAGTCGGACGACGAAAGCCAGTTGCTGACCATGTTCGACACGAACTCCAGTCCCGTGGCCGCCGACACCGAGCTGCCGATGTTCGACGAGGCCTGCGACGAGTTCTCGGACATGAAGCTGTTGAACAGCAGCAGGTAGAGGAACTGCGTGTCGACCGTCTCGGGGGTCGAGAGAGCATTGGCGATCAGGCTCTGCGTCTCGGGATCGGAGCCGGGAACCCGCACGTCGAAGGTGATCGTGGGGTTCGAAAGCCGCTCGCCGAGGTGAATGACGCACTCCACGGGAACCGAACGGTCGCCCCCGAGGTCGGCCGTGCCCTGCAGGAGGGGTTGCAGCGACGCCTTGACCTTGTACACGGCGTCGATGTCGAGCATCGCGTTCATCGGCGACCCGGTCCACTGGATCGACGAACCGCTCTCGATGGTGAAGCGTTTGTTGATGATCTGCTGGAGCGACAGCATGAAACTGCCCTCCGCGATCGTATAGTCGCCGTAGATCTCGAAAATATTGGCCTTGGGGTTGATCTGGAGGTTCAGCGCGCCCGCGCCGCGCCCCTTGACCGTGTTGCCCGCCACTTCGAGTTCGACTTCGGCGTCGGGCCGCACGTCGAGCGCGAGGGTGATCTTCATCTGGCTCCCGGCGTCGGATTTCTGGCGGTGCTTGCGCTCGAAGGAGAGTTTCTTGCGCGCCACGTCGTCGAGCGTATCGGCCTGCTCGGGCTGCTCGAAGACCACGAAATCGGCGTTCGAAATGTTCGACTTGCTCGACAGCGGCATCACGAACGAGGAGTTGCCGTCGGTCGAGACCGTTATATCCATGTTCACCGCCCCCTTGTCGCCCGAGATGCGGGCCGCGCCCGTGGCAAAGACCCTGCCGTAGAACATGTCGTTGTTGTCGGAGTCGGTGTCGAGCACCAGCATCTGCTGCGGGGCCACGCGCACGTCGTAGGAGATATTCGAAAGGTGTTGGAGGCTCATGTCGAAATCGAACCGCCCCCGGTTGCCCCGGGGGTCGAAAATCGGGACGTTCGAAGCCCTGAACCGGTTGTTCTTCACGTTCAGCACGGCCTCGGGCATCGAGTAGGTCACCTGCGTGAAATCGACCGTGGTTTTCAGCCCCGCGACCCGGATTTCGCCTTCGAGATCGGCCTTGCGGCCCTGGCCCTGCAACGTGAGGCCGGCCGAGGCCATGCCCTCGGTCGAGGAGACGACACCCGCAAGAATCGGGTCCAGCAGCGCCATATCGAGACTGTCGACGTCCAGCCGGGCGAAATAGCGGTTGCGGTCGGGGGCGTAGAAACCGCGGATCAGCGTGTCGCGCCTGATACGGTCGGAGACCGTCACTCCGGCGCGGCTGCGGGCGAAGTCCCAGCGCGAGGCGAGGCGCATCGGCGGCGCGGGAATGTCGTTGACCTCCACGCTGTCGAGCAGGATGTCGGCCGTGATCTCGCCGCCGCGCAGCACCGACTTCATCGCCGCCGAACCGTTCGTGCGCCCCTCGATGTAATAGCCCATGCGCTCGGCGACCTGCGCGAAGGGCGCCAGGTCGAAATTGTGCAGCGAGAGCGTCACCGAATCCTCGCGGCTGCGCGAGGCGACGCCGTCGAGCAGCAACTCCTGCTCGCGGTTCATCACGTAGAACTTGTCGATCACGACCTGCGCGGTGTCGAGCAGGATTTTGCGGGCGAAAATCTGCCACGTCTTGTCGCCGCGGGTGATGTGCGAGGGAAGAATCCGCAAATCGACGACGCGGCCGTTGGGTCCGTGCTCGTCGGCCACCGCGGCGCGGAACCCGACGAGTCCCGAGACGCGGCGCAGGGTGTCGTCGAAGCCTGCCGAGAGCTGCACGCGGTTCTGCCGCGCGCCGCCCGTCAGCGAGAGGCGCGGAAGGTGCAGCACCCCTGCATAGAGATCCTCGGCCGAGGCGTAGACCGCCAGCGAGTCGCCGCGGTTCGAGGCGTTGACCGAAAGGCGCGTGGCGAGCATGCGCCGGCGCTCGATGTACTCCGACGCTGCCTTGAGCGACAACTGGTCGCTGGCCGGATTGAACAACAGTTGCAGCGACGAGCCGTCGGCGATCTGAAGTCCCGTCGACACGGCGTCGGCCACGGGGTTGAAATTGCGGATGTTGACCGACAGCAGCGAGAAGTCGTTGGCCACGGCGGCCTTGCGTTCCGAAGGCGTCTCCTCCCACTTTTCGCCGCCCAGCATCGGCAGGTATTTCCACGCGCTCCGGCGCAGGTATTCGAAGACGGTGCGGTAGCTGGTTTTCGACCGGAACGTGACGTCGGCGAAGTCCGAGCGCAGTTCCACGAACTTGCTCCGCTCGGAGTTCTCGCCCGTGACGGTCATGCTGGCGGCCGCGATCTCCTTGTCGTTGTAGCGGTAGCGGGCGTCGGTCACCTGAATGCGGCCGTTCAGATCGTCGAGCGAACGCCCTCCGGCGGCAGCGACGATGCGGCCCGAGAGCTGCGACACCGAGTCGCGGCGGTTGACGTGCAGCCGGGCCAGATCGGCGTGCCGCAGGTCCATCGTGAAGTCGTAGCGCGGCACGGAGTCGTTCAGGTCGACCGTGCCGAAGAAGTCGAAGTCGAGGTTGGGATCGCGGGCCGTGATGCGTCCGTCGAACTCGCGGTTGCGCAGGCGGCCGTCGAGCCGCAGCGAGTCGTAGACATAGCCGTTGAATCCCAGCTGCGTGACGTTGCCCACGACGTTGGCGTCGGCCACGCCCCTGCCGATCACGCCGTCGACATAGGCCGTGAGGGTGGCGTTGCCCAGCAGATCGCGGCGGTCGAGCAGCTCGCCCAGACGCAGGTTGCGCGTCTCGACATCGCCCCGCACGCTGCTCAACCCCCCTTTGACCGGGGCCATTTTCAGGTTGCAGGAGACGTTGCCCACGCCCGTCGCGGCGCCCAGCTGCATGTCGAACGACGAGAGCAGTCCCCGGAAACGGGCATTGAGGTCGATCTGCCCGGAATTGCCCAGCACGCCGACCAGCTTGTCCGAGAGTTTGCGGCCCGCGATGCCGAGGGCCAGCTCGTCCACGGCCCGGGCCGTGGAGCGCAGGCGGGGAACCGACAGGTCGAAACGGGTCTTCCGGATGTCGGGAAGCCCCTTCACCGAGGCGTCGGCCACGAGCGTCGTCCCCTCGCCGATCTGCATGCTCCTGATCCGGCCCGTGAAATCGGACACCACGCCGGCGACCTCGACGTTTACGTCGGTGAAATCCACATGCCAGTCGCGCAGCTTCGGGGCGAAAAAGGCGATGTCGTCGGTCGAAACGGTCGTATTGCGCATCGAGGCGTCGATGCGCACCTCGCCGATGAAATCCTTGTACTGCGCCCACGAGTCGCCCGCCAGCGAGACGAACGGAAAGTTGACGTTCGAGCGCGGCGTGATGATCGAGGCGTTCTCGAAGCCCAGACAGCCCTGCGTCATGTAGAACCGCCCGGCCAGGTGGTTCAGCACGAAGCCGCTGCGTTCGCGGGCCGAAAAGGCCGCAATGGAGGTGTAAATGGCCTGCCCGTCGATCGTGAAATCGTCCACGCGGGCCGTAATGCCGTAGAGGTGCATGTGCGAGAAGTCGATGCCGTGCTCCGGATCGCGATGGTCGAGCCGTTCGAGGCAGAGGTCCATGTTCTCGATCGAGGCCTTCTTCAGCGAGAGGCGGAAATTGCCCTTCTTGGGTTTGTCGGGGTCGGAAATGCGGTCGACGATCTGTTTGATGTTCATCTCCCCGCCGGGCGTCTGCCGCAGGTAAAGCCTCGCGTCGGCGATCTCGCCGCGGCTCAGCTCCAGCCCGCCGCCGAAGATGCCGAAACTCGTGATGAAGGCGTCGAGCTTCCCGACGTAAAGCAGCGTGTCGCGCTGGTAGTCCTCGACATAGAAGCCCTTGACCCTGACCTTCGAGAAGATGCCGATGTCCACGCGGTCGATCGACACGGTGGTCTCCAGCTTGCGCGAGACGAAGCGCGCGGCCCTGTGCACCGCGTAGTTCTGCACGGCGGGAATGTCGAGCAGCAGCGAGAGCGCCACGGGAACAATTATCAGCAACAAAACCGCCGCCGAGAACACCTTTCCCAATATTTTTATACCTTTGCGCATCAGGACTCCTATATAACCTGCAAATTTAGCGAAAATAGTTAAAAAACAATTATAATTCCGGATGGATATTACAATTCTCGGCATCGAATCCTCGTGTGACGACACCTCTGCCGCCGTGCTCCGCAACAACGTCCTGCTGTCGAACGTCATCGCCTCGCAGGCGGTTCACGTCAAATACGGCGGCGTGATCCCCGAACTGGCCTCGCGGGCCCACCAGCAGAACATCATCCCCGTCGTGGACACGGCGCTCAAGGAGGCGGGCGTCGCCGCCGACCGGATCGACGCCATCGCCTTCACGCGCGGCCCGGGGCTGGTCGGATCGCTGCTCGTGGGCGTGTCGTTCACCAAGGGGCTTTCGATCGCCCGCAACATCCCGATGGTCGAGGTCAACCACCTTCAGGGGCACATCCTCTCGCACTTCATCGACCTTCGGGACCGCACGCTGCCCCATCCGGACTTTCCGTTCCTGTGTCTCCTGGTGAGCGGCGGCCACACGCAGATCGTGCGCGTGGACTCCCCGCTCGAAATGGAGATCATCGGCACGACGATCGACGACGCCGCAGGCGAGGCCTTCGACAAGTGCGCCAAGGTGATGGGGCTGCCCTACCCGGGCGGTCCGGTGATCGACCGTCTGGCCAAGGAGGGCGATCCGAAGGCATTCCGCTTCGCGCATCCCCGCGTCGAGGGCTACGACTATTCGTTCTCGGGCCTGAAAACCTCGTTCCTCTACACGCTGCGCGACGCCGTGGCCGCAGACCCCGACTTCATCGAGACGCACAAGGCCGACCTCTGCGCCTCGCTGCAAGGGACCATCGTCGAGATTCTGCTCGACAAACTCATCCGCGCCTCGAAGGAGACGGGCATCCGCGACATCGCCATCGCGGGCGGCGTCTCGGCCAACTCGGGCCTGCGCGACGGCATCGCCGAAGCGGGCCGCCGGCGCGGCTGGCGAACGTTCCTTCCGGAGTTCAAGTTCACGACCGACAACGCGGCGATGATCGCCATGGCGGGCTACTACCGCTACCTGCGGGGCGACTTCTCGTCGCTCGACGTCTCGCCCGTGGCGCGGCTCGAGGAGTTGTAAGCTACTCACTCACAAAAAAAAATAATTTATGCAAACATCCAGATTCATGCGGGTCCTTTCGGGGTTGCTGCTGTCAGTTTTCGCCGTCACCGGCCCAACCGCCTGCAACGACAGCAACGACAAGAACACCGCGACGCTGACCGTCAGCACAGACGACCTCGTACTGGGCGGCGAGGCCGGGGAGTCCGAAACCTTCACCATCACTACGACCGCCGCGTGGAAGGCCGTCCCCTCGGGCGAAGGCTTCACGCTCGACAAGACCGAGGGCACGGGTGACGCTACCGTCCGCGTAACCGCCGCCGCGGGCAACTGGGACGGCTATGTGAAGCAGCTGGGCAGCATCGAGATCGCGGCCACGAGCGTCGACGGAGTGAAAACCGTCAGCGTCAGCCAGGACGAAATCACCCCGGTGCTGCCGTCCGAGGTAACCCTGGTGGCCGATTTTACGCTGGGAGCTTCGGTCGCCACCCCCGAGCTGCCGCCCTATTCGACGGATAACTTCACGACCGGGCGCCATGAGTACACGATCGGCGGCTACACATTTGCCATTTTCGTCGATCCGGACGAGGGCGGCAAATTCTACTGGCTCGACAACAAGCAGTTCAGCCCCTCCATTCCGGATCCGGCCCAAGGACTGTTTTTCAGCAAATTAGGCGCATACGTCGAATTCCCGGCCATCGCCGGCAAAGTTCTTTCGGAGGTTCACTACCTGCCCACGAGCCAGCAGAACGACGTCAGCCTCGACCTGTTCGGCGCCGACGATTCGGAACCGCAGTATACGCTCGATTACGGCGACGACGGCACATGGTCCTACACACTGATCGACGCCCGGGAGAACCTGCGTTACCGCATCGAGATCACCAACAAGAAAAACGCGCAGCTCGCCAAACTCAAACTCGTCTACGCCGCGGCGAAATGACGCACGACATCCGGCAAAGACAAACCCCTCCCGGCCAAATGGCCGGGAGGGGTTTGTCTTTATTGGGAGGCGGCGGATCACTTCGCGCCGAAGAGTTTTTCCCGGAGCGAGAAGCCTTCGCATTTCGCGGCGAAGCTGTCGTACTCGGTGCGGAGCGATGTCATCAGCTCCCGGACCGACTGAATCTTCTCGGCACGCCAGGCGTTCGAGCCGCAGAAGGCGTAGCCGTTGCGGAGCTTGCCCTTGAAAGCGTTGTAGAGGGCCAGCATGATGCAGTAGGGGCTGTGCGTCACGTCGCACGTCTTGATGCAGTCGAACGGGCACGCCTTGGGGACCTTCAGGCCCTCCTTCACGCGGTCGAGGAACGAGTTGCGGATGGCCCGGCCCGGCATGCCGACAGGGCTTTGGATGATCTCGATGTCCTCCTCGTGCGCCTCGATGTAGCTCTGCTTGAAAGCCGGATCGGCGTCGCACTCGTCGGTGGTGACGAAGCGCGTCCCCATCTGCACGCCGTCGGCGCCCAGCGCCATGATGCGGTAGATGTCCTCGCCCGTATAGATGCCGCCGCCGGCGATCACCGGAATGCGGCAGTTGTGCTCGGCCTCGAAGGCACGGACCTCGGCCACGATCTGCGGAACGATGGCTTCGAGCGAATAGTGCTCGTCGGCGATCTGGTCGGCCTTGTAACCCAGGTGGCCGCCCGCCTTGGGACCCTCGACCACGAAGGCGTCGGGGATGTACTTATATTCCGAGAACCATTTCTGGCACAGGACCTTCGCGGCGCGCGCCGACGAAACGATCGGAGCCAGTTTGGTCTTGGCGTCTTCCGTGAGGAACGACGGCAGGTTCAACGGAAGCCCCGCACCCGAGAAGATGATGTCGGCCTTCTCGGCGATGGCGGTCTTCACCATGTCGGCGAAGTTGGACATGGCGACCATGACGTTGACGCCGATGATGCCCTTCGTCGCTTCGCGGGCCTTGCGAAGCTCCTCCTTCAGCCCCCAGATCGAGGCGGCGCGATAGTCCTTCGAATAGTTGTTATAGATCGCCCCGAGACCGGCCGACGAGATGACGCCGACACCGCCCTGATTGGCCACGGCCGATGCCAGGCCCGCAAGGGAGACGCCTACGCCCATACCGCCCTGAACGATGGGCATGGAGGCGCATAAATTTCCGATTTTCAATGATTTCATGCTGTTTACTTAAAAGAATAAGTGACGTAACGGGGTACAAGGTACGGAAAATCGGAGCGTTTGGTTCCGCGCGGGAACATATTTAACGCAGACTTCACATTGTCCGCTCACAAAAACCGGATGCCGCGGACCCGTTTCTGCCCCCGGCCGGCGGCCTCGCGCTCGACGATGCCCGTCACGACATCCGCCGCGTCGTGCCATCGGTTGGCGCGGAACTTCCGACGGTAGGTCGTCAGGTGGGCGTAGAGTTCGGGCCAGCGGAGGTTCCAGCCGCGGGGAAAACGCACGAGGTGGAGCGCCGTGGCCGAATTGGAGAGGATGCGCGCCTCCTTGTTGCCGCTCTGGTGGAACCACTCGACGCGCACGCCCGGCGCAAGTGCCTGCACGGCCCGGGCGAAACCGCGGCCGCCGTTGTTGCTCTCGATGGCGGCCTGCCGCGTGTCCGAGCGCACGAGCATCTCCCCCACCAGCGGCTCGGTCGCCTCCATCGGCTCGCGCGAATAGACCGCGTCGGTAATGTAAATCACCCCGTCGGCATCGACCGCATAGGAGAGCGAACAGAGGTAGTCGTCTCCCGTGTCGGCGGTGTCGGTGTAATTGGCGCGGCGGACGATCTCGTGCGGCAGACAGTCGTACTCGGCGAAATTCAGCCCGTACAACAGCCCCTCGCGGGCCGACGGACGCCCCTGATACATCGCCTCGAATTGCAGCGGGTCCAGCCGCCGCTTGGCCTCCAGCAGCGCAGCGCCGTGCTGCCGCTCCCACAACGCCTCGCCCGGCTGGCGGGGGTCGACCTCCGTGGGCGGCGCGGTTTTCAGAGCCTCGAAATTGAGGTGCAGCCACCGGTCGGCAGGCAGCGTGTCGAGCTGCGACCACGCGCGCAGCTCCTCGACCGGCTCGCGGACCGCGAGGGCGCCGATCAGGTCCTCCTCGTGCCAGCGGGTGAAGACCACCAGCTCGCGCGAGGCGTTGTGCATGCGGGTCCGCACGACGGAGGTGTACCACTCCCAGCAGTTGGCGCGGACGAGCGGCGAATTGGCTTCAAGCGCGTCTTTATATAAATCGTCCAAAACAAAGCAATCCACGCGGTTACCCGTCAGCGACCCTTCGCGGCCGACGGAGAGCAGCCCGCCCCGGCGGCCGATGATCTCGACCTCGTCGGCCGTGCGGATGTAGCCGGGCGGTTTCGCCCCCCGCTTGATGGAGGTGTCCGGAAAAAAGGCCGCGTATTCCTGCGATTCGAGGATGCGCTGCACGCGGCGGTTGAACTTCGAGGCCAGTGTCCCCGAGTAGGAGGCGATCGCCACCCGGCAGTCGGGGTCGAGTCCCAGCACGTAGGCCGGGAGCAGGGTCGTGGCCCCGACGCTCTTGCCGTGCTGGGGCGGCATGGTGACGATCAGCCGCCGGACGCGCCCCGCGGCAAAGGCCTCCAGCACCCGGTAATAGGCCCGGTGGAAGGGTTCGAGCTCGAGAAAGGGATAGACCCCGAGGGCGAAATCGGCGAAGGACGGGGGCGCGGCCGGCGGCGCGTCGTCCGGAAGCACCAGCCCCTCGGGAAACGGCGAGCCGCCGGAAAACAGCGGAAAGCCCGCAAATACGGCATCGCACGCGGGAGCATCCGGAGAGGCGTTCCCGCCGGTTACGAAAACCTCTGCGGAGGAGCGCTCCGCAGAGGTCGGTTCGGTTGGTTTGAGCATTTTACTGAAATTTTTTGAAAAACCCATGCGCGGCGCCGCGGCGGGCAGGTTTTTTGTCGGGGTGCGCTCCGGCGGCAGCGCCGTGCCGGGGAAGGAGGGCCGGAGCGCGGCGGCAGGTCAGAGGAGCGCGCGCACCTCGGAAAACGAGAAGTCGTTCAGCGCTTCGCCGTCGCTGCCGACGGTGTGGAACTCCCACCAGACGGGAACCAGGTCCGCAATCGCGTCCCGGTCGCCCTCGGGGAGCCGCTCGCGCCGCCGATAGACGATCACCGAGGCCGTGAGCCGGCACTCCATATCGCCGAAGGGAAACGTGAGCGAGCCTGAAAAGTAACTTCCCCCGCCGATGGCCTCCGCAAGACGCGCGGCCACTTCAAGGTAAAGTTCCGATGAAACCGAATACATCATTGATAATTAATCGTTTTTTCGCAAAAGAGTTTGCAGAAGAGAATAAATTGTTTAACTTTGCAGAACAAAGATAAGTTCAAAATTTGAATTTTCTGCAATAAAGTTCAAATATTTTATATAAATAATTCCGATAACAAAGCGATGAACGAACGGGTAAAACTGATACGCAAGCAGCTCGGCATGACACAAGAGCAACTGGCACAACGACTTGGAATCGGCAAAGCGGCGCTGTCGATGATCGAAACCGGCAAGGCGGGGCTTTCGGCGCGCAACCGCAACATATTGGTTCAGGAATTGAACGTCAATCCCGACTGGCTCGAAACCGGCAAGGGCAACATGTTCAACGCCGAACCCGATCTGACGGCCTACATGCACCGCACGGACAACTCGCTGCCGCTGCAAAGCGTCCCCCTCTACTCGATCGAGGGCACGGCGGGCCTGGTCCCGCTGTTCACCGACCAGGCGCAGAGCAAGCCCGTCAACTTCATCCACATTCCCAACCTCCCGAAATGCGACGGGGCGATCTATATCGTCGGCGACTCGATGTACCCGCTGCTCAAGAGCGGCGACATCGTGCTGTACAAGCAGCTGCGCGACATAAACGACATTTTCTGGGGCGACATGTACCTGCTGTCGATCGACATCGACGGCGAGGAGTACGTGACGGTGAAGTACATTCAGAAATCAGACCGCGCAGGCTACGTGAAACTCGTGAGCCAGAACCAGCACCACGCCGACAAGGACGTGGAGATCTCGCGCATCCGCGCCATCGCGCTCGTGAAGGCGAGCATCAGGATGAACTCGATCCGTTAGCAGAAACAGCGGAGGCAGACCGAAGGGGCGAAAAAACGCAATCGGACAAAGCTGCGCAAATAAAATCCGGTTTTGGGTAACCAATTCCGGATTTTTTATTATCTTTGCAAAGATCGAATTGGTTTGCCAATTTCGACCGTGTCAAACTCCAGGCTGCGGCCCGCCGTTCCGGAATACAACGAATGCAACAATTATAACTATGAAAACCAATTACGAAATCCGCTATGCGGCGCATCCCGAGGATGCGAAAAGCTACGACACGGCGCGTCTGCGCCGCGATTTCCTGATCGAAAAGGTATTCACGGCCGATGAGGTCAACATGGTCTACTCGATGTACGACCGCATGGTCGTCGGAGGCGCCATGCCTGTCGCCGAGACGCTCCGCCTCGAAGCCATCGACCCGCTGAAGGCTCCGTTCTTCCTCACGCGCCGCGAAATGGGCATCTACAACGTCGGAGGCCCCGGCGTGGTGAAGGCCGGCGACGCCGTGTTCGAACTCGGCTACAAGGAGGCCCTCTACCTCGGTTCGGGCGACCGCGAGGTGACCTTCGCGAGCAAGGACGCCGGGAATCCCGCCAAATTCTATTTCAACTCGCTGACCGCACACCGCAACTACCCCGACAAGAAGGTCACCAAAGCCGACGCCGTGGTGGCCCACATGGGTTCGCTCGAAGGGTCGAACGACCGCAACATCAACAAGATGCTCGTGAACCAGGTGCTGCCGACCTGCCAGTTGCAGATGGGCATGACCGAGCTGCTGCCCGGAAGCGTGTGGAACACGATGCCCGCGCACGTGCACTCGCGCCGCATGGAGGCCTATTTCTATTTCGAAGTGCCCGAGGACCAGGCCGTGTGTCATTTCATGGGCGAAGTCGACGAGACGCGCCACATCTGGATGAAGGGCGATCAGGCCGTGCTCTCGCCCGAATGGTCGATCCACAGCGCCGCAGCCACGCACAACTACACCTTCATCTGGGGCATGGGCGGCGAGAACCTCGACTACGGCGACCAGGATTTTTCGAAAATAACCGATCTGAAATAATTCATAATTCAAAATTCATAATTCAAAATTATGGTAAACTTTTCACTGGAAGGTAAGGTCGCGCTCGTGACGGGCGCCTCTTACGGCATCGGATTCGCACTGGCAACGGCTTTCGCACGTCAGGGCGCAAAAATCGTCTTCAACGACATCAAACAGGAGCTGGTGGACAAAGGCCTGGCCGCCTACAAAGCCGAGGGCATCGAGGCCAAAGGCTACGTCTGCGACGTGACCAGCGAGGAGCAGGTGAACGCCATGGTGGCGCAGATCGAAAAAGAGGTCGGCATCGTGGACATCCTCGTCAACAACGCCGGCATCATCAAGCGCATCCCGATGGTCGAGATGACCGCCGCGGAGTTCCGCCAGGTGATCGACATCGACCTCAACGGCCCGTTCATCGTCTCGAAGGCCGTCATCCCCTCGATGATCAAGAAGGGCAAAGGCAAGATCATCAACATCTGCTCGATGATGTCGGAGCTGGGCCGCGAGACCGTCTCGGCCTACGCCGCAGCCAAAGGCGGACTGAAGATGCTGACCCGCAACATCGCCTCGGAGTACGGCGAATACAACATCCAGTGCAACGGCATCGGCCCGGGTTACATCGCGACGCCCCAGACCGCACCGCTGCGCGAGCGTCAGGCCGACGGATCGCGCCACCCGTTCGATTCGTTCATCGTGGCCAAGACCCCCGCGGCACGCTGGGGCACGCCCGAAGACCTGATGGGACCCGCCGTGTTCCTCGCATCGGACGCTTCGGATTTCGTCAACGGACACATCCTCTACGTCGACGGCGGCATTCTGGCCTACATCGGCAAGCAGCCGCAGTAGGTTCCGCACACCTCCGCATGAAACAGCCCCCGCTCACCGAAGCGGGGGCTGTTTTCGTTTTCAGGGCCGGCATGCCGCGCGTTTCAGGCCCAGAGGGCCTCCAGACGCCGGGCGACGACCTCGTCGGTGATGTAGTCGTCGTACTCCATATAACGGTCGACCATGCCGTTGGGCGTGAGTTCGATGATGCGGTTGGCGACCGTATTGACGAATTCGTGGTCGTGCGAACTCATCAGCACGTTGCCCTTGAAATTGATCAGCGAGTTGTTGAACGCCTGGATGGATTCGAGGTCGAGGTGGTTGGTCGGAGAGTCCAGCACGAGCGTATTGGGCTGCTGGATCATCATCTTCGCCACCATGCAGCGCACCTTCTCGCCGCCGGAGAGGACGCTGACCTTCTTGTAAATCTCCTCGCCGCTGAAGAGCATCTTGCCCAGATACCCCCTCAAATAGAGTTCCGAGGTGTCGGACGAGAACTGCGCCAGCCAGTCGACGATCGAGAGCTGGCTCTCGAACCAGGGGGCGTTGTTGAGCGGAAGGTAGGCGTAATTGATCGTCGTGCCCCACTCGACGACGCCCGAATCGGCCTTGTCGTCGCCGACCAGAATGTCGAACAGCGCCGACACGGCACGCGGATCGCGCGCCAGGAAGGCGATCTTGTCGCCCTTCTCGACCGTGAAGCTGACGTCGCTGAAAAGCCGTTCGCCGTTCACCGTCTTGCTCAACTCGTCGACCCCGAGGATCTTCGTGCCCGCCTCGCGTTCGGGCTGGAAGATGATGCCCGGGTATTTGCGCATCGAGGGCTTGATCTCCTCGATGTTGAGCCGTTCGAGCATCTTCCGGCGCGAAGTCGTCTGCTTCGACTTGGCGACGTTGGCGCTGAACCGCTGGATGAATTCCAGCAATTCCTTTTTCTTCTCCTCGGCCTTCTTGTTCTGGTTCTGCTGCTGGCGCAGGGCGAGCTGGCTCGATTCGTACCAGAAGCTGTAATTGCCCGAGAAAAGGTTGATGTCGCTGTAATCAATATCGACCGTATGCGTGCACACCGAATCGAGGAAGTGGCGGTCGTGCGAGACGACCAGCACCGTGTTTTCGTAATTCGACAGGTAGTTCTCCAGCCACGCGATCGTCGTCCGGTCGAGGTCGTTGGTCGGCTCGTCGAGCAGCAGGTTGTCGGGTTTGCCGAACAGGGCCTGCGCCAGCAGCACGCGCACCTTCTCCTTGGCGCTCAAATCGCGCATCAGCTGGCCGTGCAGGGCTTCCCGGACCCCGAGGCTGCTCAACAGGTTGGCGGCGTCGCTCTCGGCGTTCCAGCCCTGCATCTCCGCGAACCGCTCCTCCAGCTCCCCGGCCCGGAGACCGTCCTCCTCCGAAAAGTCGGGCTTGGCGTACAACGCCTCCTTCTCCTTCATCGTCTCCCACAGCGGCTGATGCCCCATCAGAACCGTGTCGAGGACCGTAAACCCGTCATAGGCGAAGTGGTCCTGCTTGAGCACCGACAGGCGTTCGCCCGGGCCGAAGGCCACGTTGCCCCGCGACGGGGTCACCTCGCCGCTGAGCACTTTGAGGAACGTGGACTTCCCCGCCCCGTTGGCCCCGATCACACCGTAGCAGTTGCCCGGGGTGAATTTGAGATTGATATCCTTGAAAAGAACCCGTTTTCCGTATTGTACCTCTAAATTCGAAACTGTAATCATCCTTAAAATCTGAATTTGAAACTGCAAAAGTAGCCCAAAAGAACGAGGAAACCGCACCGGAATGAAAAAAATCGGCCGGATCGCCGCTTTTCGGCCCGAAATTCCGGCGGCATGCAGAGCGCATCCGAAAGAACGGAGTCCGAAAAGGTTTTTCAGCGACGATCGCAACAAAAAGTTATCTTCTGAATTACAAGGAATTAGCGATCAGGGACGCAAAAAACCGACAGACACGGAACGGAAAACTAAAAAATCGCCCGAAAAAGTCCGATATGACAATTTATTTAATATATTTGCATAACGGACAGGATCGGTTCGGCATGGACTGCGAACAAATTCGCCGTTTTGCCCCAATCAGTCACTGTATATTTGCGAAATCGTTGTTAACCCATAATCTGAAACCAAAATCATGGAACAATCAAAAGTGCGGGAGATGCAGGACGTCGTGATCCGCTTTTCGGGCGATTCGGGCGACGGCATGCAGCTCACGGGCACGCTCTTTTCCGACACTTCGGCGCTGTTGGGAAACGGCATCTCGACCTTCCCCGACTACCCCGCCGAAATCCGCGCCCCGCAGGGAACCGTTGCGGGCGTTTCGGGCTTCCAGGTCCATTTCGGCGACCACCGCGAGCTGAATCCCGGTGACTACTGCGATGTGCTGGTGGCGATGAACCCCGCGGCGCTCAAGGCCAACCGAAAGTGGCTCAAGCCGGGCGCGACGGTCATCCTCGACGGCGATTCGATCACCGAAGAACATCTCAAGAAGGCGGGATTCGCAACCCTCGATCCGCTGGCAGAACTCAAGCTCGACGAATACAACGTCGTCGTTCCCGACATCACCTCCATGACGCGCGAGGCGCTGAAAGAGACCGGACTCGACAACAAGGCCGTCGTCAAGTGCAAGAACATGTTCGCACTGGGCATCTGCTTCTGGCTGTTCGACCGTCCGGAGGATTACGCACTCAAATACCTCGACGGGAAATTCGCCAAGAAAAATCCCGCCGTGGCCCAGGCCAACAAGCTGGCCATAGCGGCAGGCTATAACTACGCCGCAAACACCCACCAGTTCGCCAACAACTACACCGTGGCCCCGGCTCCCCGCGAAAAGGGCACCTACCGGTCGATCAACGGCAACGTCGCCACGGCGTGGGGACTCTGCGCCGCGGCCGAGAAGGCGGGCCTGCCGCTCTTCTGCGGTTCGTACCCGATCACCCCGGCCACGGTGATCCTCGAAGAACTGGCCAAACGCAAGGACCTCGGGGTGAAGACCGTGCAGGCCGAGGACGAGATAGCCGGCATCTGCACGGCCATCGGCGCGGCCTTCGCGGGCAATTTCGCCGTGACGACCACCTCGGGACCCGGACTGTCGCTCAAGAGCGAGGCGCTGGGACTGGCGGTGATGACCGAACTGCCGCTGGTCGTGGTGGACGTACAGCGCGGAGGACCCTCGACGGGCCTGCCGACGAAAACCGAGCAGAGCGACCTCCAGCAGGCGCTTTACGGCCGTAACGGCGAGTGCCCGGTGATCGTCGTGGCGGCATCGTCGCCCAGCGACTGCTTCCACTACGCCTTCGAAGCCGGACGCCTGGCCATGGAGCACATGACGCCCGTGATCCTGCTGACCGACGGATTCATCGCCAACGGCTCCGAGCCGTGGCGGATTCCCGAGATGAAGGACTACCCCGCCATTCAGCCCCCGATCGTGGACAAGGCTCCCGAAGGAGGGTTCATGCCCTATGTGCGCAACGAAAAACTGGCCCGCGGCTGGGCGTTCCCCGGCAAAGTGGGTCTGGAGCACCGCGTGGGCGGACTGGAGAAGGACTGCGTGAAGGGCTGCATCTCGCACGACCCGGCCAACCACCAGAAGATGACCGACACCCGCGCGGCGAAGGTGGCCAAAGTCGCCGACGACATTCCCGCACAGGCCGTCTGGGGCGATGCGGAAGGCGACCTGCTGGTCGTAGGCTGGGGCGGCACGCGCGGCCACCTGCAAAACGCCGTGGACGAAATGCGCCGCGAGGGCAAAAAGGTCTCGCTGTGCCATTTCAACTACATCAACCCGCTGCCGAAGGGGGTGCGCGACATCTTCGCGAAGTTCCGCAGGATCGTCGTCTGCGAGCTGAACGAAGGACAGTTCGCGGCCTATCTGCGCCAGAACTTCCAGGAGTTCCCCTACGAACAGTACAACAAGTGCGAGGGACTGCCCTTCACGGTCGCAGAACTTAAACAGAAATTCGAATCCTTACTGAAGTAACCATGGCAGACTACAAATACACCCCTGCGGATTTCAAGAGCGACCAGGAGGTACGCTGGTGTCCCGGATGCGGCGACCACGCGATTTTGAGCGCCGTGCAGCGCGCGCTGCCCGAAATCGCCGACGCGCTCGACACGCCCCACAACCTGTTCACGTTCGTGTCGGGCATCGGATGCTCGTCGCGGTTCATCTACTACATGAAGACCTACGGGTTCCACTCCGTGCACGGGCGCGCCAACGCCGTGGCGACGGGCGTCAAGACGGCCAACCCGCGCCTCTCGGTGTGGGTCACCACCGGCGACGGCGACTCGCTGGCCATCGGCGGCAACCACTTCATCCACGCCATCCGCCGCAACGTGGACCTCAACGTCATCCTGTTCAACAACGAGATTTACGGCCTCACGAAGGGCCAGTACTCCCCCACTTCGAAGCTGGGCAAGATCACCAAGACCTCGCCCTACGGAACGGTCGAGAAGCCGTTCAACCCCGGCGAACTGGTCATCGGCGCCAAGGGCACGTTCTTCGCCCGCACGATCGACATGGAGGTCGCCCTCTCGAAAGAATGCATGATCGCCGCGGCCAGACATACGGGCATGTCGGTGATCGAAGCGTTGCAGAACTGCGTGATTTTCAACGATAAGACCCATGCCGACTTCGCAGCCGACAAGGCCACGCGCGCCGAACGCACGGTGACGCTGCGCCACGGAGAGAAAATGCTCTTCGGCGCTAACAACGAAAAGGGCATCGTGTTCGAGAACATGAAACTCAAGGTGGTGACCGTGGGCCAGGACGGCTACACGCTGGACGATGTGCTGACGCACGACGCCCACGAGCGCGACACCACGCTGCACTCGATGCTGGCGGCGATGAAATACCCCGACTACCCGGTAGCGCTGGGCGTAATCCGCTCGGTCGAGGACGACTCGGTCTACGACCGCGCCGTGGAGAAGCAGGTCGAGGAGGTCAAAGCCGCGAGCAAAATTCACTGCGTGGACGACCTGCTCCGCTCGGGAGCCACCTGGGAGGTGGAATAGCCCCGCAGCCGGGAAGCCGGCATCCGGACAACGAAACGGCGGACCCTTTCCCGGGGTCCGCCGTTCGTTTCGGCAGGAGGGAGGGGTTTCGGCAAGAGGGAGGGGTTTCGGCAGGAGAGAGGGGTTTCGGCAGGAGAGAGGGGTTTCGGCAGGTGGGAGGGGTTTCGGCAGGTGGAGGAAACCCTCCCCGCAACCGGGAATCAATAGACATTGGCCGATTTGCGGACGATATTCTCCAGCAGGCGCTGCATATTGGCGATCACCGGACTGCCAGCCATGCCGTATGCCGCACCCTGCCGCTTCATCTGCGGCCGTTGTCGAGCGTCGTGGCGGCATAGATCATCGCCCGGTTCCCGGGTTTGGCAATCAGCACCCCGCCAGCCAGCCCGATGTCCCAATGGCTGATGTTCTCGGCCGAGGCCCAGATGTCGGAGAAACCCTTCAGCGACGGGCTTCCGGAAGCGTTCCGAAGAGCTTCGGGAGGTTTTTTCGAAAAAAGTTCAATTTCGGAGCCGATTTTTCGGGCCGAAAATTGTGGAAATAAAAAAATCCGATTATCTTTGCACCCACAACAAGGGGGATTAGCTCAGCTGGCTAGAGCGCTTGCATGGCATGCAAGAGGTCACGAGTTCGAATCTCGTATTCTCCACCATAAAAACGGGACCATCGAAAGATGGTCCCGTTTTTCAGTGTATGTTTCCGGCCGTATCGGCCGCACCCGGCACAAACGGCACAAACGGCACAAAAGCATCCGTGCCGGCCTCCACCCGCAACATTAGCGATAATTCAGCGGAAAAACCACGGCAGCAGCCAAAAACGACAAAACGAAATATCCGGCCGTCCTTGCGGACGGCCGGATATGCGCAACGCTGCCGGAAGGCGTTATTTGTCCCGGAAAAAAGCCGTGACGAAAGGCGCTTCGAGCAGGTAATCGGCGCATTCGCGGACGCTGCGCACGATGTCGTTGTAGCTCGAACCTTCGATCTCGACGATGATGTTCTCCACGCCGGCTTCCCGCGCGTTGGCGAAGATGGCGTCGAAGCCCACCATGCCGCTCTGGCCGATCTCACGACGATCCTTGATGTGCAGGAGCCGGAAACGCCCCGGATACTTCTTGAAGTAGTCCACCGGGCTGGCCTTGCCCATCACAGTCCAGTAGACGTCCATTTCGAACAGCACCTTGTCGGGATCGGTGTTTTCGAGCATGTAGTCCAGCATGACCTTATCCTCGATCTTCTCGAACTCGCGCGAGTGGTTGTGGTAGCCGAACTTCATGCCGGCGGCCGCACAGCGCGCACCCACCTCGTTGAAATAGCGGCAGTAGGTCTGCAAATCCTTGAGCGTCGAAATCTTACGCATCGAGGGGACCACGATATATTCCGCACCGGCGGCCTTGTGCGCCGCGATGCACTCGTCCCACCAAGCGAGGGCCTTCGAGAAATCGCCGCTCGCCAGCTCCTCGTCGGAGAGGTTGAGCGTGCAGTGCGTGGAAATCACCCGCATACCGGCATCCTCGACATCCTTGCGGAATTGCTCGGGAGTCTGCCCGTAGAGCATTCCGTCCTTGTAGCTGGCGGCCTCGACCGAAGTGTAGCCCATGTCGGCGAGCTGTTTCAGGACGGGTTTGTAATCGCCCTGGCTCTTGCCGAAAACCCCGATCAGGCTGCGCACCGAATAGAGCTGGATACCGATGTCCTTCTTCGGGGCCTTCTTCGCTTTGGCGGATGCTCCGCCGGGGAGCATCGCCAGAGCGAGGAGGACGCAGATGACTGCGAATAGCCTGTTTCTCATCGTAAGAAGCCCTTAATCGAGAATCTTGACACGGATATTGCGGAACCAAACGTCGTCGCCGTGGTCCTGAAGGCCGATGTAGCCTTCGTGGTTCTCACCGCCGCAGTTGTTCAGCAACTCAAACGCCAGGGGCCACTTCTCGGAGCTGAACTTGCTGTTCTCCAGCATCTCGGTCCACTGGGGAGTCCACAGGTGGTACTCCACGACGTTCTTGTCGTTCTGGCCGTGTACGACCGTGCCTTTGTAAACCATGATCTTGGCCTTGTTCCACTCGCCGAAGGGATTCTGGTTCTGCGGAACGGCGGGGATCATGTCGTAGAGCGACGCCGACTGGCGGTTGCCGTCGACACCCAGCTTGGCATCGGGATGGTTGGTGTTGTCGAGCACCTGATACTCGGGGCACGAGATGTAGATCGGCTCGTATTTGGTCTTGCCGTCCTTCTGGGTCGTAACCTCCTGGGCCAGGTAGAAGATGCCCGAGTTGCCGCCCTTCGAAACCTTCCACTCCATCTCCAGCTCGAAGTTCTTGAACTTCTTGGCGAAGATCAGGTCGCCGCCCTCGCCCGTCTGGGCCTCGCCGCCGCCCGAGCCGTTGAACTTGATGGCGCCATCCTCCACCGTCCAGCGCGAAGGAGCCTTGTCCTTGCCGTAGCCGCGCCAGCCGTTGAGCGTCTTGCCGTCGAAGATCACATAGTAGCCGTCCTTGTCCTGCGGGAACGAGGCGAGGTCCACCTGTGCGTTGTCGACAACGGTGTATTCGGGAACGGCTTTCTTGGCGGTTTTGGCATCGGCCGTTTCAGCCGTCTTGGCCTTGCCGCCGGGGCCGCCGCACGAAACCAGCGATGCGGTCAGAGCCGCGCATACCGAGAATAAAAGGGTCTTTTTCATATTCTTTCTGTTTTTTTAAAGTTTTACGGACAGGTTAGTTAATCAGCGCGGCATGGCGGGAAGCGCCCAGCCGTCGCGGTAGGTGTGTTTGATCAGCTCCTGGGCGAACTGCTGTGCGTTCACGGGATCGGTCCAGGTCTTGTCGAAGGTCGGGTGTCCGTCCTTGATGTGGAAGCCGTCCTTGATGACCGTCTTGATCATGGCGTCGTCCGGGATGTTCGTGAAACGCATGTTCGGACCGTCCCACTCCAGCACCTGATTGAGGCCCTGGAGGCGGACTGCCAGCACGCCCATAACGACCATTTCGTTGAACGGTCCGGCTTCGCTGAAGTCCGATGCCGAAAGCACGCGGTCGTCGGCGTCCTCCTTGCAGGCGCGCACCCAGTCCATCTGGTGCGACTCGGTGATCTCGCGCAGCACCTTCGGAGCCTCGGGAACACGGCCCGAAACCAGATAGGGATCCTTGCCGTAGCAGCCGCAGATCAGCGTGTCCTTCGTACCGTAGAAGATGGCGCCGCCGCCGCTCACGTTCAGGTTCTTGCCGGCGGGAAGCCCTGCGGGACGCTCCGGCATCAGGCCGCCGTCGTACCAGTGCACCTCGACCTCGGGCATGGCCACCTTCGGCATGTTGTCGCGGGCCGGGAAGATGAACTTCACGCGCTGTGCCGAGGGAGCGGACTCGTTCAGCAGCAGCGTCGAACTGCCCTCCACCTTGGTCGGGTAACCCAGTTTGAGACCCTTGAACACGGGGTGCAGGATATGGCAGGCCATGTCGCCCAGCGCACCCGTACCGAAATCCCACCATCCGCGGAAGTTCCACGGCGTATAGGCGGCGTTGTAGGGACGATAGGGAGCCGGACCGATAAACGAATCCCAGTTCATCGTCTTGGGGATGCGCATATCCTCCTCGGGACGCGCCAGGCCCTGCGGCCAGATGGGACGGTCGGTGAAGGTGTCCACGCGGCGCACCTCGCCGATCTCGCCGTTCCAGATCCATTCGCAGACCTTGCGCACGCCTTCGGCCGATGCGCCCTGGTTGCCCATCTGCGTGGCCACCTTGTACTTGTCGGCCAGCTTGGTCAGCAGGCGCGACTCGTAGACGGTGTGGGTCAGCGGTTTTTCGCAATATACGTGCTTGCCGGCGGTGATGGCGTCGGCGGCGATGATGGCGTGCGTGTGGTCCGCCGTAGCGACCATCACGGCATCGGCCGACTTGAGCATCTCGTCGTACATCTTGCGGTAGTCGTTGAACTTCTTGGCCGCAGGATAACGTTTGAAAATGTGGTCGGCGTATTTCCAGTCGACATCGCACAGGCCGATGATGTTCTGGCTCTCCAGGCCCTTCAGCACCGAAGCGCCGCGTCCGCCGACGCCGACGCCCAGGATGTTGAGTTTGTCACTGGGGGCCGTGTAGCCGAACTTCTTACCCAGAACCGTGCTGGGTACGACCGCTAAACCGATCGCGGCAGCCGCTCCCTGCTTCAGGAACGTTCTTCTTGACATTTCTTTTGCCATCGTTTCGAGGTTTAATTTGAGTTAGTATTGAGGTTATTTGATGTTCTTTTCGATGTTGTCGACCTCGTCCTTGAAGATCTTGTAGCCTTTGCCGAGGCCCTTCATCAATTCCGGGATCTTCGTGCCGCCGAACAGCAGCAGCACGACAAGCGCGATGATGACGATTTGTCCCACGCCGATAAATAACAGATGATTCATAAGTTCAGGTAGTTTTAGGGTTATGCGATTGTCATGCGTGTTTGCGCAGCAGGCCGTAGCCGTCCTTCATCGTGCGGCGGCGTTCGCGGATCTGCCGCAGGGTCTCCAGTTCCCCGATGGCCGGGAGGTCGTGCTCCCGCGCGTCGCGCAGGAACCGCCAGGCGTACTCCGAGGCCAGCGCCGCGTCGCGGAACTCCGGGAGCGCCTCGCTGCGGCGGCCCGTCTCGATCGACTCGGCGAAGAGCTTGCAAAGGGTGTCGATGTTCTTGCCCCCGTAGGGCTGGATGAGGCGGTGGGTCTGCGTCACGCCGTGCAGCTCGACGATCGCCGTCTTGAAATCGTGCGTCATGCGTGCGATGCCCTTCGTGCCGATGATGTCCACATAGGAATTGTGGGTCTGGGTCTGGGCCAGCTGGCCGTAGACATGCCCCTGGGTGATGTCGAACACCACGCCGTTCTCGAACGTGCCGTGGCATTGCAGCCACCAGGGGTCCTTGTAGTTCCACATCCGCACGGCCTGGGCATTCCAAGTCTTGAATTCCGACTGGGCATACCAGCGTGCGATGTCCACGTAGTGCATGCCGCAGTCGTGGAACGCGGGGCCTTCGTATTCGTGGCCCTCGCCCGGAGCCAGTCCCGGAGTCATGTGGCAGACCCGGATGATGGCCAGTTCGCCGATCTCGCCCTGGGCGATGAAATCTTTGATCGTATTGTGATACCAGGAGTTGCGCAGGTAGAGGTTCACCGTCGAGAACAAGGGCGTGTTCTCGGCCAGCTCGACGGCCTGCCATTCGTTTTCGATACTGTCGGAAATGGGTTTTTCAGCGATGACGTGCTTGCCCGCGGCGAAAGCCCGCTCGATCTGCGATTTGCGCGAGTCGGCCAGAGCGAACAGCCCCACGACCTGCACTTCGGGATCGTCGAAAATAACCTGTTCGTCATCCACAACCTTCGCCCCGGGGGCCAGCTTGCGCGCCAGGTCCCGCGATTCGGCGCAGACGTCGCAGATGTACGCAACGTCCCACCTGCCGCTTTTCTGCATCTCGTCGAGGTAGAAACCTCCCATTCTGCCGAAGCCGATAAGGCCAACTTTTACAGGATTCATCGTGTAGTCAATAAGGTCGATTAAAAGTTAGGTTCAGCGCCGCGCCTCCCGTTTCCGAAGGAAAATACCGGCAGGCGCACCACCTCAATTACAAAATTACCCCGAATAACCTTCGGTTTGAAAACTGAAGCGGAAAATGTAGAACCCAATTCGAACCATATCTCTAATTAACAATATATTACATTCTGAAACAACCCGAAAAATGTAGACGATCTGGAATGGTCAGACGTCCGTTTTATGGGCCGTTCCGATCTTCATGACCATCTTTTCGAACTCCTCGCGCGAGATGGCCGCCTTGTTGCGCACCTTGGTCCGGTAGTTATAGACGGTCGAAAGCGAACAGCGCAGGAACGAAGCGATCTTCACGCTGTCGGTGATGCCCAGACGCAGCAGGGCGTAAATCCGCAGCTCCTTGTTCAGCAGGTCTTCCTGCTTGAGCACGATCCGCTCGTCCTCGGTCAGCAGGGCGTTGAAGTCCTCGACGAACGACGGATAGAGGTTCAGGAAGATGGCGTCGAAATTCTTGTAGAGTTCGTCCTGCTCGTCCTCGAGCATCGAGGTCGATTTGAGCCGTCTGTTGAGTTCGTCGAACTTCCGGTCCTGGGCCAGCTTCTTGAGCGACTTGCGGTAATCGTCCATTTTGTCGATGTACATGGAGCAGAGGTCGAAGAACCGCGCTATGTACTGCACCTTGACGGCATTGGAGTCCGACAGCTGCTCGTTCTTCTCGCCCAACTCCTCGTTGAGCCGGGCCAGCTTCGCATTGGTCTGCGAAAGCTCCTCCTTGATGCGGTAGACCCTGCGAAGCTGCTTGTACAGGTAGACGAACAGCAGCACCAGCACCGCCGACAGCACGCTGATCAGCACCAGATAGTATTGCAGCTTGTGTTTGGTGCGGGACTCTTTGGCCTGGTGCGAGGCAATGATGATCGAGTAAAGTTCCGACATCTGGACCGTGCGGAACTGCACGTTGGAGAAAAGCGCGTCCTCGACGGCCGCCTGCGTGTAGCGGAACGCACGGAAAAGATCGTCGTGACGGTAATAAAGCGTCGCGAGCGCCTGGAAGGCGGCGTTCTCCTTCGTGGAGTTCCGGATGTCGGTCATCGCCGACAGCATGTAGTACTTCCGCGCCAGCCAGTCGTCCCCGCGGCGGCGGTAGAAACTGCCCACCGAATAGGCGCACTCGGCGTAGAGCTGTGAATCGGGTTCGAGGCTGTTCAGAAACCCGAGCAGCCGGACCTCCATTTCGTGCGACTGGTTGCGGCGGCTCATCTGGGAGAACCGGTCGAGCTTGTAACGCACCGAAACCGTGTCGGCAAACATGATCACCGAATCCTGATAGCGTTCCTCCAGCTCGCGGAAGTGTCTCTGTCCGCTGAAAGCCACGTATTGCTGGTAGAAACGGTTGTAAGCCTTGTAATAGGTCGCCAGCATGTCGCGGGGCACCGACCGGCGGTCGATCGAGTCCAGCATCCGCTTCGCCTCGATGGACATGCCCGTCGACGAGTAGAGTTCCGCCAGGCGGATTCCCGAAAGACAGCCCTTGCGGCGGTCGCCCAGACGACGCGCCAGCAGGACGTTGCGCTCCATGTAGCGGATGGCCGAGTCGAGTTTGTACTTGTGGAATTCGCCGAACAGCCTGTCGTTGATCTCGTACTCCTGCGCGGGAGTCAGGCCGCTCACGCTCAACAGATGCCGCAGTTCGGCGATACGCTGCTCCTTCTGGCAGTCGTAAACCTGCCGGTTGGCGATCATGTGGTCCAGTTTGTCCAACAGCGACTGCGTTTCGTTCCGCTCGCAGGCGGACGACACGACCGCTACGGCGCAGAGCAGCAGCAGGGTTCGCAGCAGGTATGTGGGTTTCAGCAGTTTCATGGTCGGGGCCGGCCGCCGCAGGAAGCGTCCGCGAACAGGGCAAAAGTACAACTTTTTGCCGAATGCCGGCTTTCTTTTTAATCTTTCCTATTTGTTTGACGCCGCAAAGACATATCACGCGTCGCAAACCGAAACGAAGAGACGCTCCGGATTCCGGTTCGGATTTCAGAGCGAAAAATCTCCTTTTCACGGTTCAAGGTACAAAAAATCGCCGACATACGGAACAGAACGGGCAAAAAAAAGAATCCCCGGCGACAGAATCGCCGGAGATTCGGGCGGAAATCCGCCGGAGGGAGGCACGGCACAGGATGCGTCCCGAGCCGTAATTCGCAGGCAATGAGCGTTGAAAGCTACCCGAGCTTCATCACGTCGTCGATGCCCATATCCTTATAGGTGCTTGCCAGCTCCTCGCTGCGGTCCGAAATAACCAGCAGCTTGTCGCCCAGCTTGAGTTCCGTCTTCCCCTGCGGCACGAAGTACTCCCCGTCGCGGCAGACCATCATCACCAGCGTATTCTCGGGCAGGGTGATGTCCTTGAGCGTATGGCCGCTGGCGAGCAGGTTCTCGTTGACCTCGACCTCCGTCAGCGCCGACTTCATCTCCTCGTGCATCTCGACGTTGAAGGCCGATTCGCGCTCCTCGTAGGCCAGCCCCAGCAGATTGGCCATGCCGCTCACGGTCGTACCCTGCACCAGAAGCGAGATGATCGTCGAGAGGAAGACCACGTTGAACAGCAGCTCGGCGTGCTCGACGCCCGCCATCATCGGGTAGATGGCGAACAGGATCGGCACGGCGCCGCGCAAACCCACCCACGAAACGTAGAGACGCGCCTTGGTCGTGAAGCGCCGGAACGGCAGCAGGCAGGCGAAAACCGTGACGGGACGCGCCACGAGGATCATAAACGCGCCGACCGCACCGCCGAGGATCAGCACCTCGGGACGCAGCAGTTCATCGCTGTTGACGAAAAGTCCCAGCGTGAGGAACATCACGATCTGCATGAGCCACGTGAAACCGTCGAAGAAGACCGTCAGCGAGCGTTTCTGCGCCAGCTTATGGTTGCCCACGACCAGACCCGCGAGGTAAACCGCCAGGTAGCCGTTGCCCTTGACGAGGTCCGTGAAGGCGAAGGCGAAGAAGATGAAGGCCAGCAGCAGCACCGAGTAGAGCGAGTGGTTGGCCAGGTTGATCTTGTTGATCGTCCACACGGCCAGCCGCCCGATCAGGTAACCCGAAAGCGTGCCGACGACCAGCTGCACCACGAAATAGAGGGCGCTCATGCCCAGACCGCCCCCGCCCTGGGAGTTGGTGACCACGCCGATCAGCAGGATCGTAAGCATGTAGGCCATCGGGTCGTTCGAGCCGCTCTCCAGCTCCAGCAGCGGACGGAGATGCTGTTTGAGGCCCTGCTTCTTGCTTCGCAGGATCGAGAAGACCGACGCCGAGTCGGTCGAGGACATCGTGGCGGCCAGCAGCAGCGCCAGCGCGAAGGAGATCTCCAGATCGAGCCACGGAGCGACGAGCCAGACGAAGCCCGCCAGCACCATGGCCGTCATAACCACTCCCACCGTGGCCAGCACGACGCCCGGCCCGATGATCGGCTTTATCTCCTGGAAGGAGGTGTCCATACCGCCCGTGAAGAGGATGATGCACAGCGCGATCATACCGACGAACTGCGTCATTTCGACCGAGCGGAACGAAATGAAATTCAGCCCGAACAACATGCCGACCCCCAGAAAGAGCAGCAACGCGGGGGCGCCGAAGCGGTAAGCGACCTTGCCGGCCATCACCGCCACGAAGAGCAGCAACGCACCGACCAATACTACATTTTCACCACTGATGTCTATCATCTGTCCAATCTGTTTTTTCGTATCCAAAATTCAGCGGGCGCAGTTCCGGTCCCGGAGCGCAGCGACAAACCCTACGCCTCGCAAGCCTCCTCTTTCAGCGGGCTGATCTGCAACCGGGTCAGCGGCCGGTATTCCAGGTCCGCGTACTCGAAGGCCTGCATGGCGGCGAAGCGGTTGTCGGGCGTACGGTACATGGCCACGGAGACCGCCGGAACACGCGCATGGGGCATTGCCAGCAGCCGTTCCACATTGCCTTCCGCCACGAGGGCCACCACATCGCGGCTCTGGGAACGCTCGAAGTAGAGTTCGTCGTAGCGCAGGTAACTGCGTCCGGCACGGTAGTAGGGCGCGCCCTCGGCGCTGAAAAAGCGCGCCGCGAGCGTGATCATCCCCGCCAGGGCCAGCGAACCGCCGATGAACACCGCCGACGAGCGGAGGTTGTTGGTCATCGAGGCTCCGTAAACGTGATTCAGAACCAGTATCGCCACGCCGGCCGCAAGCAGCGCGGCAGGCAGTACGAGAGATTTGCGGCGGCGCACCACAACCTCCCCGGGCAAGGCGTACATCGCCTCGCAAATTTTAATCTTATCCATATCTCTTTCATTATCAGTCGTTCGTATTTCAGGCAAACAGAACGGCGAACCGTTCGGGAAATACCGCACGCTAAATAATGAGCCGCCGCAGCCGGTAGACATAGTAATCCACGGCATGCGGTCCGGCGGAGAGATCGGAGGTTCGGAACGCAGCGGTTAACTTGGCAACTCCCGTACCGCAGCCCCACGAAGCGGCGCCGCGCACGACGGCGCGTTCGGCCGGAACTTGCCGGTCGCCGTAACGGAACGAAGGCTGCGCCGGGCAGGATTCCGCCTCCCGGAGCACACGGGGTTGGTGGTTCAGGTCCGAATTGTACGTACGCTCGCACTGCCACTCGTCGGTGTGCATATCGCCCGCCGAGAAGGCCGCAGAGGGCGCCTGCTGCCGGATGCACGCACCGTCGCCGCCCTCCGGAAAGAGCAGGCACGCCGTGAAGGCCAGCACGATGAAAAGCAGTTTACGCATCTAACGGTTCGGAAAATTACGTCGGCTACAAAGTTACGTTTTTTTCGGACAAATCCGCGGCCGAAGCCGAAATTATCCATAAAAAAAGCCGATTTTCCCGACACAGAGCCGACCCCAAAAAGGCCTTCTTTTTGCCGGGAAACGTCTTCCGCGGCTTCCGCCCGCGGTCGACTGCCGGCCAACAAGCGGCAAAATTCCGAACGGACAACGCTCGAGATGCCCCGTCAGATCGGATTGGATATGCCCCAGGATGTGCGGCAGGCAGGCCGCAATCATCCGAAATCATTGGGGAATGAAGATATAAGTGATGGTTCCCGTCTGACGGGCGGGCGCCGAGTCGTCGATGTTGAACAACGAATTGCGGGCGGCGCGCAGGGCCGACTCGCGCATGCAGTCGTCGCCGCCCTCGGTGACGCGCGCGCCGGTCACCTTGCCCGCACGGTCCACCGTGACCGAAACCGTCACGTCGCCCCCGCCCTCGCACAGATAGGCCGGGACCTCCAGATAACGCGACGTACGCACGGGATCGGTAATCGAAAACGACACCGTGACGCGCCCCTTGACCTTGCGGTCCTGACGTTCCGCGCCGTCCTCCTTCCCGCGGCGTTCGCGGATGGCCCGCTCCTCGGCAAGCCCCTGCTCGTAGGCCTCGCGGTTGGCGCGCATCCGCGCCTCGGCCTCGGCCGCCGCCTCGTTCAGCGCCGCAGCGTTGGTCCCGCGGTCGTCGCGGAGCTTCTCGTTCAGGGCGTTTTCGTTCGACGCCTGGTTGCGGATGCTCCGCCAGTCGATCTCCTCCTGCCGCTGGCGCTCGCGCACCTCGCGCTCCAGGCGGTCGCGCTCCTGCTCCATTTCGGCCAGCGTCTGAAGGTCGATATACATGCCCTGCTGGTGCGTGCGCCGGCCCACGACGATCTTCGACGAGACGAAGACGATCATCAGCGCCAGATAGGCGATCAACGTGACGCACAGGCCGATACGATGGTCGTAGGTCCACGACCCCATATCCTCCCTGCGGTTGTCGAAGGGCAGTTTGATACGCGGCCTGCGGGCGGGTTTCGGTTTGTCGTCACGGGGTGTTTCAGTCATTGCGGTGTATCGGAATTTTGAGCAAAAGTAGCGTTTTTTACCGAAAATTTCCTATCTTTGCGCGCAAATATATAGAAACACCGCTTATGTCAACCAAACAACAAACGCTGAAGGCGCCGATCTCATTCTCGGGAAAGGGCCTGCATACGGGCGTCAAAGTTACCATGACCGTGAATCCCGCCGAGGCCGGAACCGGAATCGTATTCCGCCGCACCGACCTCGAAGGACAACCCATAATTCCCGCCCTGTGCGACAACGTCGTAGACACTTCGCGCGGCACGACCGTCGAAGCCGGCGGCCACCGCGTGCACACCATCGAGCACATCATGTCGGCGCTCTGGACCCTCGGCGTGGATAACGCCGTGATCGACATCGACGCCCCCGAGACCCCCATCATGGACGGCTCGGCCCGCGAATACGCCCGGGCCATCACCGAAACCGGACTGGCGGACCAGGACGCCGAGCGGCAGTTCTACCACGTGACCGAAAAGATGGTCTACACGATCCCCGAGAAGGGCGTGGCGATCATCCTCTACCCCGACGACGAATTCTCCGTCTCGGTGCACGTGGACTACAATTCGAAGGTCATCGGCAACCAGTACGCCACCTTTAACCCCGGCGACGACTTCGCCCGAAAAATTTCGCCCTGCCGCACGTTCGTCTTCCTGCACGAGCTGGAGCCGCTGATCAACATGAACCTGATCAAGGGCGGCGACCTGGACAACGCCATCGTGGTGGTGGAAAACCCCGTGCCCGACGAACAGCTGGACAAGCTCAAGAAGGTCTTCAACAAGCCCGACATCGAGATCAAGGCGGGCTACCTCAATAACCTCGAACTGCGCTGCAACAACGAGCTGGCGCGCCACAAGCTGCTCGACCTGCTGGGCGACTTCGCGCTGCTGGGCGTACGGATCAAGGGCCGCGTCTGGGCCACCCGCCCGGGACACTTCGCCAACACGGAGTTTATGAAGCAGCTCAAGCAGACCATCCGCCGCGGAGGCGAGAAACCCCGCTACACCTACGACTGCCGCAAGCCGCCGCTCTACGACATCAACGACATCCGCCGCATGCTGCCCCACCGTCCGCCGTTCCTGCTGGTGGACCGCATTTTCCACTGCGATTCCTCGTCCGTGGCGGGCATCAAGAACGTGACGATGAACGAACCGTTCTTCGTGGGCCACTTCCCCGAGGAGCCGGTGATGCCGGGCGTGCTGATCGTCGAGGCCATGGCGCAGTGCAGCGGCATCATGGTCTTGAGCAACGTCCCCGACCCGGAGAACTACTCGACCTACTTTATGAAGATCGACGGCGTGAAATTCAAGCGCAAGGTCGTTCCGGGCGACACGCTGCAATTCGAAATCCACCTGCTGGAACCCATCCGCCGGGGCGTCGCCCTCGTGGAGGCCAAGGCGTTCGTCGGCGAGACGCTCGCCTGCGAGGCCGTGATGATGGCGCAGGTAGTCAAAAACAAAAAATAGAGGAAATGATCAGCAACCTGGCCTATATCCACCCCGACGCCAAACTCGGAGCCAACGTCACGGTGGAACCATTTGCCTATATCGCGGGCGACACGGTGATCGGCGACGACTGCTGGATCGGTCCCGGAGCCGTGATCCACGACGGGGCGCGCATCGGCAAGCGATGCCGCATCCACACCGCCGCTTCGGTCGCATGCCTTCCGCAGGACCTGAAATTCGCCGGCGAAATCACCACCTGCGAAATCGGCGACGACAACGACATCCGCGAGTACGTGACCATCAGCCGCGGAACCGCCTCGACCGGAACCACGCGCATCGGCTCGAAAAACCTGCTGATGGCCTACGTCCACATCGGGCACGACTGCATCATCGGCAGCAACTGCGTGATCGCCAACCGCGTGTCGCTCGCCGGCGAAGTGCACGTCGGCGACTGGGTGGTCATCGGCGGCCACGCCGCCGTCCACCAGTGGACCCACATCGGGGCGCACGCCATGGTGCAGGGCGGCGCGCTGCTGGGGCAGGACCTCCCGCCCTACGTCATCGTGCGCAACGACACGCTCCGTTTCGCGGGCATCAACAAGATCGGGCTTGCGCGCCGCGGCTTTTCGCACGAACGCATCGCCGAGATCCACGACGCCTGCCGCATCCTCTTCCAGAGCGGCCTGAACTACCTGAACGGTTGCGACGAGGTCGAAAAGCAGGTTCCGCAAAGTCCCGAGCGCGATACGCTCCTCGAATTCATCCGCACCTCGAAACGCGGCATCATCAAACCCTACGAATCGCGTTGCAAAGAGGAGTAAATTTTGCGTATAAATATTGGTATATCGGAATTTTTCACTATATTTGCGGTGTCGAAAGACAGCGTGAAGGGTAAGGGGACGGGCAGTCCCCTTATTTCATACTTACACCGGACCGAAATTCAACGACTATGATAGAGACGAAAAAGATAATCGAAGCGGCGGAACGTCATTTGGAAGGCTCCGATATGTTCGTGGTGGAGTGCACCTCGACCCCGGGCAACGAAATCGAACTGACGATCGACAGCGACACGTCGGTCGGCATCGACGCCTGCGCGGAGTTGAGCCGCGCCGTCGAGGCGCAGTTCGACCGCGACGAGGAGGATTTTTCGCTGACGGTCATGTCGGCCGGCATCGGCTCGGAGCTGAAAAGCCTGCGCCAGTACCGCAAACTCGCCGGCAAATCGGCCGAGGTGCTGCTCACCAGCGGCGTGAAGATACTGGCCAAGCTGGAGGAGGTCACCGACGAAGGCATCACCCTCTCCTACGAGGAGAAGCAGGCCGTCGAGGGCAAAAAGAAGAAACAGTTGGTGAAAGTCACGCGCAGCTACCCCTTCGATCAGATCAAGTACACGAAGGAGTGGCTGGATTTCAAGTAACAATTAAAAATCAGATAAAGCACACAATGGACAATCTCAATCTCATCAGCAACTTTGCCGAATTCAAAGAGCTGAAGAACATCGACAAGTCGACGATGATCGGCGTGCTGGAGGACGTCTTCCGCCACGCGCTGCAAAAACAGTATGAAACGGACGAGAATTTCGACGTCATCATCAACCCCGAGAAAGGCGACCTCGAAATCTGGCGCAACCGCACGGTCGTCGAGGACGACGCCGTCGAAGACCCCAACGCACAGATTTCCGTCTCGGAGGTCAAGGCCATCGACCCCACCTACGAGATTGGAGACGAATACGCCGACGAGATCAAACTCTCCTCGTTCGGCCGCCGCGCCGTGCTGTCGCTGCGCCAGAACCTCGCCTCGCGCATCCTCGATCTGGAGAAGGCCAGCCTCTACGAAAAATACTCGGAGAAGGTCGGCGACATCGTCACGGGCGAGGTCTACCAGGTGTGGAAAAAGGAGGTGCTGATCCTCGACGACGAGGAGAACGAGCTGATCCTCCCGAAGGCCGAGCAGATCCCCAACGACTTCTACCGCAAGGGCGACACGATCAAGGCCATCGTCAAGTCGGTCGAGATGAACAACAACCAGCCGCGCATCATCCTCTCGCGTACGGCCAACCAGTTCCTCGAACGGCTGTTCGAACAGGAGGTTCCCGAGATTTTCGACGGCCTGATCACCATCAAGAAGATCGTCCGCATCCCCGGCGAGCGCGCCAAGGTCGCCGTGGAGTCCTACGACGAGCGCATCGACCCGGTGGGCGCCTGCGTCGGCATGAAGGGTTCGCGCATCTACTCGATCGTCAAGGAGCTGCGCAACGAGAACATCGACGTGGTGAACTACACGGCAAACCCGACGCTGATGATCCAGCGTTCGCTCAATCCCGCAAAGGTGTCGTCGATCACCATCGACGAGGAGAAGATGACCGCTTCGGTCTACCTCAAGCCCGACCAGGTGTCGCTGGCCATCGGTAAGGGAGGTCTCAACATCCGCCTCTCGAAAATGCTCACCGGCTATGACATCGACGTTTACCGCGAGGTCGAGGAGGAGGACGTGGCCCTCACGGAGTTCGCCGACGAAATCGACGGATGGGTGATCGACGCCCTGAAAGCCGCCGGATGCGACACCGCCAAGAGCGTGCTGGAACTCCCCGTCGAGGAGATCGCCGCACGCGCCGACCTCGAACTGGAGCAGGCGCAGAAGGTCGTGGAGATCCTGAAGGCCGAATTCGAATAATCAAAGCAAGACAAGAAAGGAAAAGAGACAAGATATGGGTAATGAAAGAAAATTAAGGCTCATTCAGGTTGCAAAGGAGTTCAAGGTGGGGCTGAACACCGTCACCGACTTCCTGCAGAAGAAGGGCATCAAGAGCGACGGATCGCCCAACACGCTGGTCGATGCCGAGACTTACGCCGTTCTGGAGAAGGAGTTCGGGGCGAACCGCAGCGCCGCCAGCGCACGTGATTCGATCCGCGAACGCATCTCCCTGAAGCAGACGACCGTAACCCTCGAAGAAGCCAGGAAGCAGGAGCGCGAGGAAGAGAAGGAGGTTGTCATCAAAAGCAACGTCATCAGCGTCAAGGACGAGATTCAGCAGCCGAAGTTCCTCGGCAAGATCGACCTCTCGCCCAAGCCCAAGGCGGCTCCGGCTCCCCAGCCCAAGCCCGCACCCGAGGCCGAGGCCGTGAAACCCGCACCCCAGCCGGCGGCTCCCGCCGCGAAAGCGGAGGAGGCCCCGAAAGCTCCGGAGGCCGTGAAACCGGCTCCCGCACCCGCTCCGGCTCCCCAGCCGAAGCCGGCCGAAACGCCGAAACCCGCAGCGGCCGCAACGCCGGCCCCCGCGAAGGCCGCAGCCCCCGTGCAGGAGGCCCCGAAGAGGGAAACGCCCGCCCCGGCTCCGCAGCCCAAAGCCGCAGAGACTCCCGCACCCAAACCCGCTCCGGCCCCGGCAGCGCCCGCGGCACAAGCGGCTCCGGCCCCCGCCCCCGCGGCGGAGCCGAAGCCCGAGGCCCCGAAGGACAACATCTTCCGCCCCGAGACGGTGACCCTCACCGGTCCGCAGGTGCTCGGCACGATGGACGTGTCGGGCTTCGTCGCAGGCGGCAAGCATAAGCGCAAACGCCTCCAGAAGGAGAAAGTCGACGTCAGCAAAGCCCCGAAGGGCAATGCACAGGGCGGCGGCAACCGTCAGGGCCAGGGCGGTCAGAACAACAACGGCAACCGTTCGGGAGGACAGGGCCAGAACCGCGGCGGAGGTCAGAACCAGCCCCGTCCGGGCGAAGGGCGCCGCAACAAGGGCAAGAACGCCCCCAAACCGATCGTGCGCCCGGAAGTGAGCGACGAAGAGGTTTCGAAGCAGGTAAAGGACACCCTGGCGCGTCTGACGGCCAAGGGGTCCAAGAGCAAAAGCTCGAAATACCGCAAGGACAAGCGCGAGGCCGTCGCCGAGCGCATGAACGAGGAGTTCGAACGCGAGGAAATGGAGCGTTCGACGCTCAAGGTCACGGAGTTCGTGACCGTCAGCGAGCTGGCCACGATGATGAACGTCGCGCCGACGGAGGTCATCATGGCCTGCATGAACCTGGGTCTGATGGTGTCGATCAACCAGCGTCTCGACGCCGAGGCGCTCGTGGTGGTCGCCGAAGAGTTCGGCTACAAGACCGAATTCGTCTCGGTGGAGATTCAGGAGGCCATCGCCGACGACAGCGAGGACCGCGAGGAAGACCTCGTTCCGCGTCCGCCGATCGTGACGGTCATGGGACACGTCGACCACGGTAAGACCTCGCTGCTGGACAACATCCGCAAAACCAACGTCATCGAGGGCGAGGCCGGCGGCATCACCCAGCACATCGGCGCTTACAGCGTGGTGCTGAACGGGCAGAAGATCACCTTCCTCGACACCCCGGGCCACGAGGCCTTCACGGCCATGCGCGCCCGCGGAGCCGCCGTGACGGACGTGGCCATCATCATCGTCGCGGCCGACGACAGCGTCATGCCGCAGACCGTCGAGGCGATCAACCACGCGCAGGCCGCAGGCGTGCCGATGGTTTTCGCCATCAACAAGATCGACAAACCCAACGCCAACCCCGACCACATCAAGGAGCAGCTCTCGCAGATGAACTACCTCGTGGAGTCGTGGGGCGGCAAATACCAGGACCAGGAGGTTTCGGCCAAGAAGGGCCTGAACCTCGACAAGCTGCTCGAAAAGGTGCTGCTGGAGGCCGAGATGCTCGACCTGAAGGCCAACCCCAACAAAAAGGCGCAGGGAACGGTCATCGAGTCGACGCTCGACAAGGGCCGCGGCTACGTGTCGACGATCCTGGTGCAGAGCGGCACGCTCCGCGTCGGCGACGTGATCCTCTCGGGAACCTACACCGGCCGCGTGAAGGCCATGTTCAACGAGAACGGCAAGAAGGTCGAAGCGGCAGGTCCCTCGACGCCCGTGCAGGTGCTCGGACTGAACGGCGCGCCGCAGGCCGGCGACACGTTCAACGTCATGGACGACGACCGCTCGGCACGCGAAATCGCCAACAAACGCGAACAGCTGGCCCGCATGCAGGGCATTATGACCCAGAAGCACGTGACGCTCGACGAGATCGGCCGCCGCATCGCCATCGGCTCGTTCAAGGAGCTGAACATCATCGTCAAGGGCGACG
>ERZ839767.431-NODE-431-length-74661-cov-7.825148_pt1 | contig 74661 bp, 67 predicted proteins | sample MGYA00519879_ERZ839767 | MGnify/ENA primary metagenome ERZ839767 (study PRJEB31850, sample SAMEA3708852) | human gut metagenome | biome: human gut; feature: human-associated habitat; material: faeces | place: China | collected 2014 ...
TACAATGGGACGTACATAATGACGGTCAATGCTGACGATGCGGTCCCTGACCTTCTTCCCTACAAACATTTCCTTTTCCTGTACAAGAACCTTTCTGATGATGGAAAGACGTTTCTGGTAATCCTGGGTATAGCGGAGTAAGGTTCCGTACTCTCGATGAATCTCATCCCTCTGTATGAGGAGCTTTTCAAGAAGCCTGATCATACGACGCTTGAGCATTCTTGTCCTCGAAGCCTTCCTTTTTCTTTTCTTGCAGTAGGACAGATAGGACTCCGCTACATTCCTGTATTTGTTGCGGGGACGTCTTATGCCAGGTTCCACACAATGCCTGCAGATATATCTATAGAGCCATTCAAGGCTTTCCCAAAGGAGTTTCATGTCAGTAGGATAACGCATATGGCTTTCATAGCATGTGGCATCGGCCATACAGACGTGAAGGCTGTCAAGATAGGGTTTCCAGTGTGAAGCCAGCACTTCCTGGAGGGAATCAATATCAAGACGGGACGCTATCTCATTGCGGATAGCACTGACTATCTTGTAGTTGGTTATGGGGAAGGACGGATTTATCATAATCCCGCAGAACATCTGGTAGTGTATGTTCCCGTTCAGATGTTCCACCAGCTGCCTGTCAGAGAATCCGGTGTATGCCTTCAGGACCATAAGGGCAATCTTTGCGCAGGGACTGAATATATTCCTGCGCCCCAGATGCTGGTCCGACAAGCCCACAGTCTTTGCTATATGCTCAAATGGAAATACCGAATGAAGCCTGCCAAGCTCACTCTCATGAAAACTTTTGCGGTATCTTTCCAGAATATCAAATTCTGTAAACCCCAAAGTAGGGTGAATTTCTGAAATATTTTGTATCTTAGCCATATCTTAGTCAGGGTATTTCCCCCGTTTTGGCTGCCAAACCTTATTTGCGGGGGAATACCTAAAGATACAAAAAAGCCAACTAATTCGCAATATTTTATGTATGAATTAGTTGGCTAATTTTATAGTATTTACTGAATGTCCCTATTTATATAATCCCCTGCGAAGTTTTCCTTCATCTGTAGCATAGTAGCTTGCTTTATCACCCGTTGTAAAATACGAATGATCGGCCGGTAAACAATAATCGCTATGACTGTCCCGATGGGAAATGCCGAGCTGTCCACGCAGTAACAATCCATCGATGACATTCCATTCCACGGCAAAGTTATCGGTCACTTCCTGATAACCATTCTTATCGATCGTATGAAGTCCGGCATCCCATAACGGATTCCCCACACCGTTACCTACCTGATAGAAGGTATCGAACTCTTTCACCACATTTCCATGTTCGTCATAAGGTGAATTATAGGGCTGTTGGGCCACGTAATCGCTGAACGAACCGTAATTGCTTTCTTTACCGCGAACCATACCGTAAGAAGTGTAGTTCTTAAAAGTGAAATTCTTAATCTTATACATTAACGTAACAGAACCGTTGAACGTACGGCGTGAAGAGTTTTTCATAGCTCCCTGTACATTCTTATAATTCATGGTCGCACTCCAACGGAATTGCTCACTCCCCCCTTCCATCCGTAAATTATAGTGTGAGCCTATACCTACACGTATCGGTTTATTAATCCAATCGGTGGAACCACCGGCCAATACCCGATGCAGCCGATCGTTGTAAATTTCTTTATAGCGGCGGTCTTCTGAAGGACTGCTTTGGGAATCATACAAGCCGGTTTGCCTTTCCAACTCCAATTTTTCCCGGGCATTCAGCAAATCATAAGAAGTCAGATCAGGCACCTCCAGATCGATACCCACCTCAGCGTTCACCCGCAATTTACCCGCTTCCGGCTGCTTGGTCACAATGACGATGACCCCATTAGATCCCCGCGAACCGTAAATCGCCGTAGCGGCTGCATCTTTCAGAATATTGATAGAAGAAATCTCATCGTCATTGTAATCCATCAGTTTTTCCAACGAAATCTCGAAACCGTCCATAATGATGAGAGGAGTATTCACGGCATTCGAAGCCGATTCGTTGAATTCCTGTACGCTCATCGGCAGGGACGAATTACCGCGGATATTGATTTGCGGCAAATTGTTCGGATTACTCCCCGCCAGATTATTCACCGCAAAGTTCAGCGATGCATCCGCATTTTTCAACGTCTGCAGCAAGTTCTGACCGCGGTGTACCTGCAAATCCTTATCCGTAATGGTCGATACCGAACCGGTATAGCTCTCGCGGGCTTTTTTGAAAATACCGGTCACCACCACCTCGTCCATCTCGGCCACCTCTTCCTTTAATACAACATCGATTTCCGTACGTTTACCCACCGGTTCTTCACGAATCTCCATACCGACCATGGTGAAAATCAGCATATGCTCACCTTCGGGCAGTTTCAGAGCGTATTTTCCCTCAGCATCGGTAGCGGTACCCAGAGACGTACCCTTTATCAACACCGTCACACCCGGTAAGGCATTGCCTCCGGTATCCCGTACCGTTCCCCGAATCTCCCTAAATATGGTGTCGGTAAAATGGATGCTTATGACGCGAATGTGACTTTGGCTTACAACAAAACCTTGTGTGACCGTCATCAATTATATATCGGTTTGGATTATTCCGTGTCGGTGGACCGTTCGTCGTCAGTTTTATTCGTATTGGAAGGCTATAAAAATAAGGAATCGAATTTTGTCGCCAATGGTTTGGGGTATGAAACAGACGGTATTCCGACAGGTTCGCAGGCTACAAGCCGCCGACTGGGTTTTACGGGGAATGTCAACTATACTTATGATAGTCGTTATTATCTGGATTTATCTTACCGGGTGGATGGAAGTTCCACTTTTGGCAGTGATAAGAAATGGGCGCCTTTCTGGAGTGCCGGTATCGGATGGAATTTGCATAATGAGCAATGGTTTAAAGGAAATGACGGTTTGAATATTTTACGGTTGAAAGCCTCCTATGGGCAGACCGGATCGCAGGTTGGGTCGGGTTCCGGAGCGGCTACCGTTTATACCGATGTATTGAATAATAAATATCTGCATTGGACCGGTTCGGAACTCAGCGAGTGGGGTAATCCGCGTTTGACCTGGCAGACGACCGATGAGTTTAATGTAGGCACGGAAATCGGTTTGTGGCAGAACCGGATAAAAGCGGAATTCGACTTTTATACCAAAAAAACCAATAATCTGTTGTCGAATATGGACTTGCCTTTATCGATGGGTTTACCCTCGTATATTGCCAATGTCGGAGCCGTAAAAAACCGGGGTTGGGAGGCTTCGCTGAACGCTTATATTATCCGTGATCCGGAGCGGGAATTGAGTTGGATGGTCGGCGGGCAGTTGGTGTATGATAAAAACTGGATATCCGAATTGTCCGATGCAATTAAGGCACAGACTGAAGAATATCTGAATCAGGACGTAGATGTATCCAATTTGTTTTATGAGGGTAATCCTCAGAATGCGATATATGCCGTACGTTCGGCAGGTATCGATCCGGGTACGGACCGGGAAATGTTTTTCACCAGGGAAGGCGGACTGACCGACTCCTGGCATGCCGGAGACAAGGTATATTTGGGCTCGAAAGATCCGCTATATCGGGGTAATCTGAGTACGATGGTCATGTGGAAGGGACTGACTTTCAACGTATCGTTCGGATATCGCTGGGGAGGGAAAGTGTATAACCAGACGTTACTCGACCGGGTAGAAGTGACCCGGAATGATCTTACACTCCGGAATGTGGATCGCCGGGTGTATTCGGAACGTTGGTCGCAACCGGGAGATATCGCTTTCTATAAAGGTATCGGGACCGAGACAACCCGTGCTACTTCACGTTTTGTTATGAAGGACCGGGTGCTCGAATTGCAGTCGGCCAGTCTGCAATACCGTTGGGACAGTGAATTTATCCACCGGCAACTCCATTTATCTTCTGTGACTTTCGGTGTAAATGTGTCCGATTTGTTCCACTGGTCATATACCCGGCTGGAACGTGGTATAGACTATCCGTTTGCGCGGAATATACAGGGAAGTATAAAGATTTTATTCTAACGATATAAAGAAAATGATATGATGAAACAAATAGGATTGTGGATTGCGCTGACCTTGTTGGCTGTGTCGTGTAATGACTGGCTGGATGTCCGCTCATCGGCGGAGTCCAAAGATAAAGAACAGTTCTCCTCTGTGCAAGGTTTTTATGATGCTTTGACGGGCTGTTATATGGCTTTGGCTAAACAGGATGTATATGGGGAGCGGCTGACGATGTCCGATATCGAAGCTTTGGCCGGGCTTTGGGAACTGCAAAAAGACGATGCCAACGACGAACGGGTGGCGGCATGTTATGATCTTTCTGTCAAAGCGTTTTCTTCGGACAATGCCCGGGCAGCGATTCAGAAGATATATGCCGGATTGTATAATGTGATTGCCCAGGCCAGTATGATTATCAAATATGCCGAAGAAAAGGGCGGTGTATTCACCGATCCGACGGTGCGTGATGTGATTATGGGTGAAGCTTATGCCTTACGGGCTTATTGTCAGTTGGATGTGTTGCGGTTGTTCGGGCAGTTGCCCCGAGGCGGAAAGCAAGTGGAATTGCCTTATTCCTCAACTACTTCGATTGATGAAATGCCTGCATATTACGGTTTTGACGACTATGTGGAGAAATTGGAGACGGATCTGGTAAAAGCGGAAAACCTGTTACAGGATAACGACCCTGTGTTTGCCTATACTTTTACTGATTTGAACGGAAAGACAGATATTGGGAACGATTTCCTGACCTACAGACAGTTCCGCCTGAATTTCTGGGCAGTACGGGCATTACACGCCCGCCTGGAGCTTTACATTGGGCATGCACAAAAAGCGTTGGCTATTGCCCGGGAAATCATCGGTGCGACCGGTGCGGATGGTGAGCCGGTGATGTCGCTGAGCGGGACTTCCGATTTTGCGGAAGGTTATGTGTTGTGTCCGTCTGAATGCCTGTTTTGTTTGAGTAAGTACAACGTGAAAACACTTTCCACAGAGTTCTTGATCGGAGGGGAAACAGGAGTACAGTATGATCCCACCAAACATTTGGCTATTACTCAGGATAAATTGATTAACGATTTGTTTAAAGGAGAAAATACAGGGTCTCACAATCGTTTTATCAATTGTTGGAACCGGAAGGTTCAGAATAATCTGGGAACAGTTTATGCGGCTATTAAGAAATATTGGTATGATGATGATGCAGAAGATCAGACACTTTGCCGTCAATTAATTCCGATGCTGCGGATGTCGGAAGTGTATCTGATTGCCATGGAGACGTCGGAAGATAAAGAGGAAGTGAATCGCTGGTATAAGGAGTATATGAGGGCACATGATGTGTTGTCGGAGGTGGGTTTTACCTCTCTTGACGAGGCCCGTAAATGGGTTCGTGATGAACACCGCCGGGAGTTTTTTGCCGAGGGGCAGGCGTTTTATACCTCTAAGCGCGTTGCAACCGATGATTCCGGCTATATTCTGCCTTTACCTGAAACTGAGTTCAATCCCAATAACTTGCAAAATTAGAATCTTATGAAAAATAATTATAAAAGTATGGTTGTTGCGATCGCAGCATGCTTGTCGACCGCTTGTGAAGAAGATCCTCAAGCGATTCGTATGCCCGATTGCCGGTTGAATTTTTTGTATGAATATACGACAGGAGGGATTATCCCGGCAGAAAAGATGAGGGATGAATACCGTTTTACTTCCTTCTCGTTTGTATATTCGGGTGAAGAGGTTGAGACGGATACGCTCTGGTTCGAGGTGTTGACGCTGGGAGAGCTTTCCGATGAAGATCGTCCGCTGGCATTGGAACAGGTTGCCGAAGAAGGGGTAGAGAACGCTGTAGCGGGGCTTCATTATGTAGCGTTCGACGATCCGTCTTTGCAGTCGTTTTATAGGGTGCCGGGGCATGCGAGCCGACAGAGAATCCCGGTGGTGGTTTTAAGAAAAGACCCGATGTTACAGGAAAAAAGTGTGACGTTGAAATTCGGTTTTAAGGATAACAGTGTTTTCCGTCCGGGGTTAGACGGATTGACGACACGAACGATAGAGATAACCGACCGTTTGGCCAAACCTTCGGCCTGGGAGGACAATTATCTGGATTATACATTCGGGAACTATGGGCAGCAAAAACATCAACTGATGATCGAATGGACCGGTAATAAATGGGATGACGAATATATTACGGAATTAGTTGCCGGAGATCCCAAATATATGAGTTTTCTGGATCAGAAGTTTGCCCAACGGTTGAAAGAAGAAAATGCCCGGCGGATGGCCGATCCGGAAATTGGTGATGTGTACCGCGAAACAGATGGTACGCCTGTTGATTTTACACCTAAAAGTTTTTTTTAAAATGCAGAATCTATGAAAAAGAGAATATTACAAAGTTTGGCCGGATGCTTTCTTGCTGTAGCCATCTCGGCTTGTTGCGATGATGACAGTACGCTGGCTTCGAAAGATTATGCGGATATCGAGATTGCTGCATTGAAAGATACAACTGTCGTTTCTTATTCCGATGTGATCCTTGAAATTACACCGGAGGTGAAAACGACTTATTCCGAAGATCAATTGGAATATGCCTGGTATATGTATGATCCTAAAGAAGCTTCAGGTTTAGATGCCGTATTTGAGAATAGCTACAGGGAATACAAGGTATGCGAAGGGAAGACTTTATCGTATGAGGTGAATCTGCCTTCCGGCAGTTATGTGTTTATTTTCGAAGCGAAATCGAAAACAGACGGATACACCCGGACGACTACGATGAAAGTGGCGGTTTCAACCGATTTTTCCCGTGGGTTTTATATTTTGAAAGAAACGGCCGACGGTACCACCGAACTCGATTTGTATACTCGTGAGAAAGGACTGAATGCCGATTTGCTTTCTAAAATGTGGGGAGCGCCCTTGGAAGGGTTACCTGCGAATCTGGCTGTTACATATCGGCAAGTATATGTCGACGAATCTACCCTGAATACGGCAAATACCAATATGTTGCATATTTTTACGGACAAGGATTACCGGGGATTACGGACGGAGGACCTGAATACGATTTTTGACCGTTCATCCCTTTGTTTTGAGGCATTAGGTGATGATGAGGTGCCTTATACTTTGGGAACGACCCTGATGCAAACTATGTTTTTTTCCAGTAAAGGGGTTGCAGCAACGACCAATGGAGGTATGACATTTAGTTATAGTACCGGAAAATTCGGAATGGCAACAGGAAACGGAGGCAGCCGCTATGTAGTGGATTTGTTGATGAATTTGGTTTATTGGAACAATGCGGAGCATCATTTGTATTCGGTAGATATGAATGCGGCAACAGCTTTGCCCATGGAATACGATGTGAGGGATTTACATGAAGAGCGATTGGAATGTATAGCCTCCGGGTTGAATTATATGGGGGGGAAAGCTACCGGATGGTTTGTTTGCGAAGACAACGAAGAAGGTACGCGTTGGTTGTACTTACTGGAAGAAGAATCGAGCGGTTTTTCACTTCCGCCAGTTCGGGAGGTTCGGCGATTGGATGCTTCCCTACACATTGCTTCGGGAAGTTGCGTTGCCGGGAATGCCTTATCAGCTACAGTGATTTATTCGATTCATAACAATAAATTATATGCTTATAATTGGAATACAGGGTCGGAATCAGAAATTACCCTGCCGGGTATCGGATCGGGAGAGACATTGGCCTATGTGTCTAATCAGTTTCTGAACAAAAGTGAAATCTTCGATAATTTGGTGGTTGCTACTCACCAAAACGGCAGGTATAAGATTTATTTTTACGATAGTATGGTCGGAGGGGCGCCCGACCGACAGACGGACAGGATAGCTGAAGGCTCCGGAAAAGTGAAGAGTGTCCGTTACGTCACTTCGGGGAGTGCTATTCCCGGAATGGCTGTAAAGCCGATGTTCCCTTGGTGTGATTGAGTATAAGTGTATAATATTATTTTGAATAAAAAGAAAATGAAACGAATAATTTTAAGTTTTTTATTGACGACAGTAGTAATAGTTGTTTTCGGACAGGTCGAGATTTTCCACGGTTCCTTACAAGAAGGGCTGGCAAAAGCTAATCGTGAAGGGAAACAGGTTATTGCCATGGTGTCTACTTCTTGGTGTGCTCCGTGTAAGATGGTTATGGAAAAAGTATTGCCGACGAAAGAAGCCGGAGATTATATCAATCCGCGTTATGTTTTTCTGAAATATATCATCGATAAAGCCGATCCGGATAAAATTGCGGATACTTATGGGATCTCGGCTTTCCCGACTTATCTTTTCCTGGATAGTACAGGGCAGGAAATTGTCCGGCATGTGGGAGGAAGCAATACGGCGGAGCAATTGATTGCGGTGATTGAAAACAGTATGAACGACCCGATTATAGAATTGAAACGTAAATTTGAAACGGAACCTTTAAAATATGGTAGTGACTATATAAAATGTTTATCGGATAAATATGATTTCAAGACGCTGGAAAAGACCGTGGAACATTTGTTTGTACGGATGGACAGGCAAGGGTTTTATGAAATGTGTTTTCCTTATCTGAAATCCGGATTCGTGGATTTTAGTTATGATATCGCTGAAGATATGGCGGGAAACAGAGAGTTTCTGAATGAAAAATTCGGGGAAAAGAAGGTCGTTTCTGTTTTGAAAAAATGGGCCGATTCTAAAATATGGAAGTTGGTTGTGGCAGAAAAAATGGATAAGAAAGATGCACGGGCATACCGTACTATTTTGAACCGTTTGCCGGAACTCAAGGGGGCGAAGCAACGTTTTGCTTTTAAATATGCGGAACTGATCCGGAAATACCGAATCAATCGGTTGTTGCAGAAGACCTTGGATGAAGCCGGAGATTTAACGGCTGCAGAAACTGGCGAAATATTTGGAATGGTTGTTTTTTTGTGCGGCAAAGAAGGAATGCAGGAATGGGGAGAACGTTTGGAACAAGTTGCCGGACAATTGAACGATTGGTATAAAGATAACGAAAACGATATGTATCAGTGGATAAAAATGCTGGAAATGAAATCGTAAAATGTACCGGTCGTCTCTCCGATATCAGTGACGACCGGTATTTAGATATGTCGTGATTATTTTCGGGCATTTTATTGATTTGACACAGGGGCTGTTTCCAAATGGATGTTTGGATTCAGCCTCTTTGGTTATTAGACCGGCAGTTGTTCATGATTCAAAAACTTTTATTCAATGAATCAGAATGCGTTTAAACCACCGGCTGACGTACTGGTATGCCGTCACACACGCGACGGGATTTATATACGCCACAAAGATTACTTCCGTAAGTACTTGTACACCGATTTGCTTTGGGTGAAAGCGAGCGGTTGCTATTGCGACCTGTATTTTCGCGATAAAAAACGCCTGACAGTGGCCTTTCCCTTAGCAGTCGTAATCAGCAAACTCCCTGACGACTTGTTTGTCCGTCTTCATCACAGCTATGTCGTCAGCCTTTACGATATCGATACGTTCTTTGGCAATACGGTACGGATAGCCCAACAGGATTTTCCTGTCTTTATATACGTATTTCCCTGCCTGTATAATAGATTTTGAAAGGGGTATGCGGTGGTACTGCTTTTACTTCCGAGAACATCTATGTGTTCAACGAACGTACGCTTTTCGATCTGGCCCGTTTGTTGCTGGTCTTCGGCACCCTTCCTCCGATGAATTGTCTTGAATCGGCGGAACAGCCGGGGTGGCCCATAGTCCTGACCTGGAAAAACAGTCTGACGCCGGCGGTGACGGTCCACCTGTATTGCTTTTTCGTTTCGGTTGACGGGGTGGCTTATTTTCCCAGAGTTATTTGTGTATCCATTTAAAATCTGACGTATGCCGGGGTAGGACGTGGAACGGCATTCAATGCCTTTGTCGGGCTCAATATGGATAAAGTATCGTTCGATGCCGGTTCGAAGGCAACGAAAGATTACGGGCGGCTGTTGCTGGCTTCCGGTTTGCAGCGGATGCGTATCGTTGCTTTGAATAATCGCGGTGTGGCGGGCGAAACGGAATATGCCTTACCTGAAGAGTGGGAAGCATCGAAAGTGGAGGCGTATTGTTTTGCCACTTCCCCCAATGGACGGATGGTGTCGGACAGCATGCATTTAACGGTCTGAAAAAAGAAAGGAAATGGAAGAGGGTATAATGACCGGTAATGCAGCGGGCGGCCTCCGTGCAAGGCCGCCTCCGCCGCCCTTTCCGGTAAGAAAGTCCACCCAATTCTGCATCGTCGGTCGATGAGGCATGCGGAAATGGTTTTGTAGAATGATCTGATTAATTTGAATACCGGTATTCATTAGGAGCGATGCCCGTAATTTTTTTGAATAACAGACTGAAATATTGTACACTGGTATAGCCTAACCGCCGTGCTACGACGGCCGGGGTGTTTTCCGCTTTGAGCAACATCCTTTTAGCCGTTTCAAGCCGTCGCAGTTGGAAATACTCATCCAACGTCTTGCCGGTTTCGAATTTCAACAAATCGTTGAAATAAGGGACGGATAGGCCCAGTCCTGTGGCACAATATTCCGATGTAGGCAACAGAGCACCCTGTAACCTGCCGGAGGCGATATAGTCATCGAGCAGGTTTTCCAACTCTTCGAGCACGGTCTTGTTCTTATTCTCGCGTGTGATGAACTGCCGCTCGTAGAAACGGGTGCAATAGTCCAGCATCAACTCGATATGCCGTGAGAGAATGGTTGCGGTGTGCGTGTCGATGGAGTGGTGCAGTTCCTCTTCGATATTTTCAAGACAGCACGTAATGGTTGCCGTTTCCCGTCCGGACAAGTGTAATGCCTCTTCCTTGTTATAAGAAAAAAACGTATAGTTCCTGATATGATTTTTCAGTGAGGTACGGTACAGTAAATCGGGATGAAACGCCAACAGCCACCCTTTGTCCGGCAACACGCCCGCTTCGTTCATGCGGAAAATTTCCCCGGGTTTGAGAAATACCATCGTGGCATTGGAATAGTCGTAATACTTGCGACCGCAACAGCCACAGCCGTCCGGGCATTCCTCGATGAGCAGCACGGCATAGAATTCGAATTTCACGGCTTCCTGCTCCAAATCCGGGTGTTCCAGATTGATGATACTTGCCTGGGGATGCAGTGTTTTACATCCCAAACGGCGGTTGCATTCACACACGCTCTTTATGTCCAACGTCTTTTTCATCTGTCCTTTCAGCCAATCATCTTTGCCCGGTATTCATTCGGTGTGCATCCGGCCCGTTTCTTAAACAGGCGGCACAGGTGCTGCGGATATTGGAATCCCAGGGAATAAGCTATCTGGCTTACCGTATCCTGGGTGCCGGATATACGGTCCTTTGCCACTTCGATTATTTTCTCCTGAATATATTCCTGCGGAGTCTTTCCGGTTTCTTTTTTCAGCATGTCTCCGAAATAATTGGATGAGAGACACAATTTGTCGGCGAAGTGTTTCACCGAAGGGAGTCCGTCCCGCTCGGCGGCGGATCCTTCGAAATACTCGTCCAGCAACTGCTCGAAACGGGTCAGCACATCCCGGTTGCTTTTGCTGCGCGTGATAAACTGCCGTTCGTAAAAACGCATGCAGTAACCGAGCAGTAATTCGATATAGGTAGCAATCAGTGTTTTACTATGTTTGTCTATATCATGCTCCAGTTCTTTCCGTATGATTTTCAGACAATCCAAAATGATAGTCTGTTCCTCCCCGGATACGTGCAACGCTTCGTTGACTTCATACGAGAAAAAGGTGTAGTTCTTTATCGTTTTATTCAATGACGTGCCGCGAAGCAGGTCGGGATGGAAGATGATGCCATAAGCATCGGTTTGTATATGCCCGACTGTCGGCGTCGTCTCTGCTGTTTGTCCGGGAGCGAAACAGACGATGGTCCCTTCTTCGTAATCGTATTTCTGGCGGCCGTACTTGATGTCGCATGCCTTTTCCAGTTTTAAAAACAAGGCATACACTCCGTAATTAAAACGTATGGTGCCCACCGCGCGGGTCGCTTCATTGAGATTGATCACACTGACCAACGGATGCAGGGTTTCAAGACCGTACAAACGGTTGTACTGATCTACATGGTCCAAATAGAGTATCTTATCCATATTCTCTATGTCTTTATTTTTCACTGTACAAAATTAGAGGATGATACGGATAATCCCATAACCCCGATTACAGATAATATAACCCTGGCTACAGATTTATGCCGTTTTTTCTGGAAATCATGTAATTTGGGTTATCATATCTGTAATTCATCTACACTGTATTTTCAGGTATACGCTTAACTTTGTATCAGGAATCTGAAACTCTGAATCAATAAAATCAAATGACAATGAAACGAATATCAACTATTATGATTGCAAGTTTGTTAGTTATGGGAACGACTGCCGTAGCACAGTCCGAGCCGGTTCCCGGGAAAAACGGTAATAAGTATGTGCCTTACGAAGAGCGTACCGGCAACGAGTCCATCGTCTATTTCACGCGTAACCTTAGTGCTGAAGGACTTATCGAAGCATATGAACAGGTAAGTGCGGACATCAAGGGACATACCGGAGTGAAGCTGCATACCGGGGAGCGGAACGGACCGAACATTATCCCGCGGGAATGGGTTAAAGCCCTGTTCCGGAAAGATTTGTCGGATGCCAATATCGTGGAAACCAATACCTATTACGAGGGCGACCGTTATACCACCGAACAACATCGGCGGACATTGGAAGTGAACGGCTGGACATTCTGTCCTGTAGATATTCTGGACGAAGAAGATACCCTGACATTACCTGTTCACGGTGGTAAATGGTTCGGAAAAATGTCAGTAGGCAGCCATACTACCGACTACAACTCCCTGGTGGTGCTTACCCATTTCAAAGGACATACACAAGGCGGTTTCGGCGGAAGCAACAAGAACATCGGTATCGGCTGTGCGGACGGGCGGATCGGAAAGGCCTGGATTCACACTACACCGGGACAGGATAACCAATGGGATATCCGTGAAGAGGAATTCATGGAACGCATGACCGAATCCACAAAGGCTGTCATCGATTACTTCGGCAAGCAAATCACGTATGTCAATGTGATGCGCAACATGTCGGTATCGTGCGATTGCGAGGGGGTGAATGCCGCTCCTGTCGTGACCCCGAATGTCGGTATCCTTTCTTCTACCGATATTCTGGCTTTGGACCAGGCATGCGTGGATTTGGTATATGCCATGACCGAAGCCGAACACCATGATTTGGTGGAACGCATCGAAAGCCGTCACGGGTTACGCCAGTTGTCATACATGAAGGAACTGGGAATGGGCAATGACCGTTACATCCTCATCGACCTGGATAATGGCGGCAAGCGCATTACCGCCGCGGAAGCTGTCAAGGGTCTGAAACCGTTTGTCAAGGAGTAAATGTATTTGAAAAAACATATAAATAGATAAACCATGTCGAAGAATATTCTGATTTTATCGTCCAGTCCCCGTCGTGGCGGCAATTCGGACACGCTTTGCGATGAATTTATGCGCGGAGCCATTGAGAGTGGAAACCAGGTAGAGAAAATTTTCCTGCGCGACAAGAATATACATCCTTGCACGGGGTGCAGCGTATGCAGCCGGTATAAGAAGCCCTGTCCGCAGAAAGACGATGCGGCTGAGGTGATTGAAAAGATGCTTGCGGCAGATGTCATCGTGATGGGAACACCGGTCTATTTCTATGCCATGAGTGCTCAGATGAAAATGATGATAGACCGTTGCTGCGGACCTTATACCGAAATGAAGAATAAGGAGTTCTATTTCATTGCCACGGCTGCCGAAGAGGATGAAACGATTATGGACCGTATCGTTGCCAATTTCATGGGATTTCTCGATTGTCTGGAGAACCCGACGGTAAAGGGAACGCTGTTTTGCGGCGGTGTATGGCATGCGGGAGAAATTAAGGGAAGCCCGAAATTGCAGGAGGCATACGAAATGGGCAGACTGGTATAGGGAAAGGAACGGATTATGACACTTTTACCATCCTGCGGGGGGTGACCGTGGGTGACAATGCCATTATCGCCGCCGGATCGGTGGTGACGAAAGATGTGGCGGCCAATACGGTTGCAGGAGGCGTACCGGCAAGGTATATCCGTGACATTGACAGGAACGAAAAGCCTGATTATCCTTGTCCGTCTGAAACGGGAACGGTGGATAAAAGAAGTATGGGATAATCTCTGTGATTGGGGTTATACAATCTGTAATCCATCTACCGGGCCTCTTTGCTGGGCGCTGTAACTTTGCGATGTGAAAAGAAAACAAGAAACAGTAATCATTAAAATCACATCGGTTATGAAACGGATAACTTTTTTAACGGCCGCTTTCCTCTGCCTCTCCGGTTTGACGGAAAGCCCGGCACAGGACACTCAAAGTAACAGGAATATGGAAGAATTGAAACTGACACAGGAATGGGACAAAACGTTCCCGAAGAGCGATAAGGTGAACCACAGTAAAGTAACCTTTGTCAACCGTTACGGCATCACGCTCGCTGCCGACTTGTATGTACCGAAAACGACCGCCGGGGGAGAACTGCCGGCTATCGCTGTCAGCGGTCCGTTCGGTGCCGTGAAGGAACAATCGTCGGGGCTGTATGCTCAGACACTTGCCGAACGGGGTTTCCTCACGATTGCTTTCGACCCCTCGTTTACAGGTGAGAGTGGCGGACAACCTCGCAGTGTGGCTTCGCCGGACATCAATACCGAAGACTTTTCGGCAGCGGTGGATTACCTGGCGACGCGTCCGGATGTGGATGCCGGGCGTATCGGCATCATCGGCATCTGCGGCTGGGGAGGTTTTGCCATCAATGCGGCAGCCAACGATACGCGTATCAAGGCAACCGTGGCCTCCACCATGTACGATATCAGCCGCTGTACGGCGAACGGTTATTTCGATGCTGCCGACAATGCGGACGCCCGTTATAAAATGCGTCAGGAGTTCAATGCCCAGCGTACGGAAGATTATCGCACCGGCACTTATCCCCGCACCGTGATGAATCCTAAGCCTGCCGGCGACGCACCACAGTTCATGAAAGATTATTATGACTATTACAAGACCGAACGAGGCTATCATCCCCGTTCCATCAACTCCGGTCTGGGATGGAACAAGACCTCCTCACTGGCTTTTGTCAATGCTCCTATACTTGCGTATGCCGATGAAATCCGCAGTGCCGTGCTACTCATTCATGGCGAAAAAGCCCACTCCCGTTATTTTAGCGAGGATGCCTTCAGGAAGCTGAAGGGTGACAACAAGGAACTGATGATTATTCCCGGAGCCGTGCATACGGATTTGTATGACCGGACGGACATTATTCCGTTCGACAAACTGGAGGAATTTTTCGATGAATACTTAAAATGAATTACAAACCGGGAGCAGAAGTACCGGGCTTATTCGGATGATTATGCCGAGGTGCAGCCTTTTATTGTAATGAAATTAAAAATACCTGCTGCCCCGATGATGGCGGCAGGTATTTTTTCCGGTGAGAAAATCCACAAAAATGGGTGGAGAATTTGCGAATACGCCGAAAGCTTACTATTTTTACAGCCCGGACGGAGTGAATCCGTTATTTGGGTATATTGTTGATTGTTTATGGAAAATTTTATTGTTTCGGCGCGAAAATACAGGCCTGCAAGTTTCGATACGGTGGTGGGGCAGTTGGCTATTACTTCCACTTTGCGGAATGCCATTGTGAACCATCAGTTGGCTCAGGCCTATCTGTTTACCGGTCCCAGAGGGGTCGGTAAGACGACTTGTGCCCGTATTTTTGCGAAAACGATCAATTGCCTGAATCTGCAGCCCAATGCAGAGCCTTGTAACGAATGCGAATCCTGTAAGGCTTTCAATGCCGGGCGTTCGTTGAATATTCACGAATTGGATGCCGCTTCCAATAACAGCGTGGACGATATCCGCGGATTGGTAGAGCAGGTGAGGATTTTGCCTCAGGTAGGGAAATACAGCGTATACATCATCGACGAAGTGCATATGCTCAGTACTTCGGCTTTCAATGCTTTCCTGAAGACATTGGAAGAGCCGCCTGCACATGCTATTTTTATTTTAGCTACCACAGAAAAACATAAAATATTACCCACGATATTGTCCCGTTGTCAGATCTATGATTTTAATCGGATGAAAGTGGGAGATACTGTCGAGCATCTGAAGTATATTTCGGCAAAGGAGGGGATTACAGCCGAGGAAGCCGCTTTGGACGTGATCGCTCAGAAAGCCGACGGAGCTATGCGTGATGCGCTCTCTATTTTCGATCAGGTGGTCAGTTTTTGTGGCAAAAACCTGACTTACGAAAAGGTCATCGAAAACCTGAACGTGCTCGATTACGATTATTATTTCCGTTTGACCGATTTGTTCAATGCCGGAAAAGTGGGGGAAGCCTTTTTACTTTTCAACGAGATCATCGGAAAAGGATTCGATGGCGGAAATCTGATTGCCGGCTTAGGAAAGCATTTCAGGGATGTATTGGTTTCTAAAGATCCGGCAACCGTCCAATTACTGGAGGTCAGTGCGGGAATAAAAGCACGCTATGCCAAACAGGCGGCGGATTGTCAGGTAGATTTTCTATACGAAGCTTTGAAGATCGTTGAACAATGTGAAATGCAATACAAAGTACGCATGGAAAAGCGGCTGTGCATCGAATTGGCATTGATCAAACTCTGCCAGATCAATGAGCTAAAAAAAAAAATCTGAGGGCTTCTGAGGTCGGTTTTCTCCTGAAAATAGAAGGTTTTGCGGGTAAATTTCAGACGGCAGCTAATGCTTCAGAAGGGGGACAGGCTGTCGCTACTCCTAAACCGGTCAGGCATTTTGCTGAAAATGACCGTCACCGCCCCGATGCTTCTTTTAAAATAAAGGATTCCCTGAGGCAAATCAGTCAAACCCAGCCTGTCGTCAAAGTGCAGAAAACAGAGGTGCAACAATTCAAAGTAGAAGCCCGTGATGTGATCGACGAAAGGAAGGTCGTGGCTGCCCTGGAGCGTTATATACAAGATCATCGTCCTGAACCGACGGTTGCCATAGCTCTCAAGACCCATCGGCCGGAGATCGACGGTGAAAATATTGTTTTAGCAGTAGATAACCAGTTGCAACAAGATAAGCTCGAAGCTTTAAAAATGCATCTCCGGAATGTACTGATGAAATTGTTGAACAATGGCTTTATCACCTTGTCATTTAAGTTATTCGACGATCAGAATTCGACAGAAGAAAAAAAATTATTCACTGCCGGAGAAAAATTCCGGCATTTTATAGAACTCAATCCCGTCGTTGCAGACCTGAAATCGATATTCGGGTTGGAGCTCGATTAAAAAAAGTAAAAGGCTTAACCTTTTACTTTCTATCTACGTCTCTGGAGTTGGCTTGGGCGGTAGGCATGATGACGATGTCGTTCAGGCAGACGTGGGCCGGACGGGTGATAGCGAAAATGATGGTCTCGGCAATATCCTCGTTGGTCAACGGAGTCATGCCCTGATATACTTTGTCGGCAGCCTCTTTATCTCCTTTGTAGCGCACGATGGAAAATTCGGTTTCTACCATTCCCGGGGCGATATTGGTTACTTTAATATGATGTTTCAGCATATCTGTCCGCATAGCCCTGGACAAGGCATCCACAGCATGTTTGGTTGCACAATACACGTTTCCTCCGGGATATACTTCTTTTCCGGCGATGGAGGCCAGATTCACGATGTGACCCGTATTCCGGGCGATCATCAGGGGGGCTACAGCACGGGTGATGTATAACAGGCCCTTTACATTGGTATCGATCATTCTTTCCCAATCGTCGAGGACACCCTCCTGGATGGGAGCGACTCCCACTGCCAAACCGGCATTATTGACCAATACAGAGATATCCCTCCATTTCCCCCCGAGATTTCGAATGGCTGTCTCGACTTCTCCGGACTGACGGATATCGAAGGCTAAGGGGAGTACATCGGCTCCTTTCTGGCGGATACTTTCAGCCAGTTCTTGTAAACGGTCGTTTCTCCGGCCTGTAATGATTACATCGAATCCGGCTTCCGCAGCTTTTAAAGCTGTTGCCTGGCCGATACCGGAAGTAGCTCCGGTGATTAATGCTATTTTATTCATCTTTATCGTATTGTAAAATGATTATCCGAATGATTCACAAACTTACAATTTTTAGCTTTAAAATCGGACAAGATTTGTTGAAAAGAATCAAAATAACTACTTTCGTTCCGTATGTTGAATAAAGCGTTCTATATAATCCTATTCCTATCCTTATCCTGTTGCGTGCAGGCCCAGAAAATAATGCGGAATACCAGTCTGTTGAATTATCAGCGGGGTGACCGGACCGTATTGCATTTCGGTTTTAGCCTCGGGATCAATTATATGGACTATAAAGCCGTCTTGTCGGGAGCCAATGGATGGAGGGCGGAATCGGGCAAACTGGATGTCGGATTTCTGGTGGGTATTGTTTCTGAACTGAGATTAGGTGATGATTGGGGGCTGAGATTTTTGCCGGGACTGGAATTCGCTACCTGTTCGCTGGTGTATACGCAGGTGCCGGAGGTTGAAAATAACAAACAATATGCTTATAATGAGTCGGTTTATGTCTCTTTGCCGTTGATGTTGAAATACAAGGCCAAGCGGATTAATAATTTCCGTCCCTTTATTACTGCAGGAAGCAGTTATAAATTCGATTTTCAAAAACACGATAAGATCGATCCGGACAAGTCGGTTTATTTCCGAACCCGTAGAGGGGATGTTTTTCTGGAAATGGGAGCTGGTTCGGATTTTTACCTGCCTTATTTCAAATTTGGAATAGAGTTGCGTTTTTCATTGGGATTGACGGATGTATTGGTACATCGGCCTGATCCCAAAAATCCGGGATATGAGGATTATACACAATCTTTAAGTAAACTACGTGCCCGGATTTTCACGATTTGTTTTAATTTTGAATGATATTCAGCATTCTTATTTATCAGAGATATGTATACAGAAATTCAGATCAGAATAAAGCCAGAACAGGCAGGTGTGGAGGAAACATTGCGGCAAATCGCTGCCCGGGTTGCAGGAGTCGGTGCAGAACGGATCTGCCGGGTAGATATTGTCCGTAAGTCGATCGATGCCCGGCAAAAAGAAGTGATGTTCAACCTGGTCGCCGGACTTCATATCGACCGTATCGAGGAGAAAGAAAAGGTTTTCGTTCCGGCCTACCGGGATGTGTCCGACAGAGAAACGGTGGTCGTGGTCGGTGCAGGGCCTGCCGGTTTATTCGCAGCTTTGCGTTTGATCGAACGTGGTTTCCGTCCTTTGGTACTGGAAAGGGGAAAGGCTGTCGAAGACCGGAAAAAGGATCTGAATGGTTTATATAAGACCGGGATGGTAGATGAGGATTCTAATTTCGGTTTCGGGGAAGGAGGAGCCGGGACTTTTTCCGATGGAAAACTCTATACCCGTTCGAAGAAAAGGGGAGATGTACGCCGGGTTATGGAAATTTTGGTCTATCATGGAGCCAATCCTGCTATTCTGGTCGAAGCCCATCCGCATGTCGGAACCGACAAATTACCCGGAGTGATCGTCAATATCCGTAAAACTATTCAAAAACAGGGAGGAGAAATTCGTTTCGGTTGCCGGGTGACCGGTCTGATAATCCGTGAAAACAGTATACAGGGAGTGATTGCCGGAGGACAGGAAATTGCGAGCCGTCATGTCATATTAGCTACCGGCCATTCGGCCCGGGATATTTATCGGATGTTGCAAAGGCAGGCGGTACGGATGGAGCCGAAAGATTTTGCCGTCGGATTGCGTTTAGAGCATCCCCAGCAGGAGATCGATCGCATCCAATACCACACCCCGGAAGGGAGAGGCAAATGGTTACCTGCTGCTGAATATAATTTTGTCACCAATATAGACGGACGGGGAGTATATTCTTTTTGTATGTGTCCGGGTGGGGTAATCGTACCTGCGGCAACGGGGCCGAACCAACAGGTCGTCAATGGAATGTCCTCCTCCTACCGGAATACCCCCTGGGCAAATTCAGCTATGGTGACAGCTATCGGCCCGGCCGAATTGGAAAGTATGAATTACCGGGGATTATTTGCCGGCATGGTATTTCAGGAAGCCTTGGAACGACAGGCATGGGAGGAAGGGGGCGGTGGGCTTTTCGCTCCTGCTCAGCGGTTGACCGACTTCCTGGCCGGAAAGGACAGTAGCACTTTGCCGGCGACGTCTTATAAACCGGGAGTACATACTTCTGCTATCAGTGAATGGTTGCCCCGGATCGTTTATCGGCGTTTGGCGGCCGGACTGCAATATTTCGGACAACGGGCCAAAGGATTCGTATCCGAACGGGCACTTTTGCTGGGGGTAGAAACCCGTACCTCTTCTCCGTTGAGAATTCCGCGCAATGAGCAGCTGATGCATCCCGAGATACGAGGGTTATATCCTTGTGGTGAGGGGGCTGGATACGCCGGAGGAATCATTTCGGCAGCCATGGATGGCGAAAAATGTGCCGAAAATATCTTCTGAGCAGAAAGCCTGTTATTTTTTTTGAAAAAAATGGATTTTTTTTTTGAAAAGTATTGACATCCTCAATAAAATTGCTACATTTGCCTTTAGAGAGAGGTTTAAAATTCTAACCCTAAAAATTAATATTATGAATAAAGCTCAATTAATTGACGCTATTGCTGAAAAGGCAGGTTTAACAAAAGCAGATTCTAAAAAAGCTCTGGAAGCTTTCGTAGAAACAGTTGGTGAAGCACTGAAAGGTGGTGATAAAGTGGCATTGATCGGATTCGGTTCTTTTTCTGTATCTGAAAGAAGTGCTAGAAGCGGTAGAAACCCACAGACTGGCAAAACGATTACTATTCCGGCTAAGAAAGTTGTTAAATTCAAAGCAGGCGCTGAATTGGCAGAAAAATTCTGATCAGGAAATTAAGATAAAAGAAGGGGTGTTTCGAAAAAGCACCCCTTCTTTTGTATGGGATTGTATATGGAAAAACAGAAAATAGAGAATTGGAAGGTACTCCGTTCGGAGTATATCGCCAGAGAACCCTGGTTTACAGCCCGCCGGGATGAAGTGCAATTGCCGAACGGTAATGTCATTCCTACTTATTATGTATTGGAATATCCGGCCTGGATTTGTGTGATCGCTCTTACTAAGGAAGGGGGGATGATCATGGAAAGACAATACCGGCACGGAATCGGACGGGTTGATTATGAATTGTGTGCCGGGGTTGTAGATCCTACAGATGCCAGTCCTTTAGAAGCAGCCAAACGGGAATTACTCGAAGAAACCGGTTTCGGAAACGGAGAATGGCAGAGCTACATGATCATAAGTGCGAATCCCGGAACGCATAATAACCTGACTTATTGTTTCTTGGCTACCGGAGTGGAGAAGGTGATGGAGAGGCATCTCGAACCGACCGAAGACATTGTGGTGGAAGTATTAAGGCCGGAACAAGTGAGAACTCTCTTACTGAAAAATGAAATCATACAGGCGACTCACGCAGCTCCCCTTTGGAAGTATTTTGCTGAGAATCGTTGAATCTTGTTGTGTTTATTATGAAATCCATCAAAGAACAAGTAGAATATTTACGGGATTTTGTTGTCGATGAAAAAAATGCCCTGTTCGATCGGTTGATACAGGAGCGGACCGATTATGTAACGGTTGTGTTAGAAGATTTATTTCAATCACATAATCAAAGTGCGGTGATGCGCTCGGCCGATTGTTATGGGATACAACATGTCCACCTGATCGAAAACCGGAATTCATACGATATGACTTCCACAGTTTCGCAGGGTGCGCGGGATTGGCTGTCTATTCACCGGCATAAAGAACTGGAAAACAATACCCAGGCTACGATCGATCAGTTGAGGGCCGAAGGTTATCGTATCCTGGCTACGACTCCCCATGCCAACGATATTTTTGTCGACGATATCGATTTGGAAAAAGGGAAAATGGCTTTTTTCTTCGGGACAGAATTAACCGGTTTGTCCGATTTGGTTATCGGACAGGCAGACGAATTTGTAAAAATACCGATGTATGGGTTTACCGAAAGTCTGAACGTGAGTGTTTGTGCGGCTATTACGATGTACAGTGTTACCCGTCGTTTGCGCGGGAGCGGTATCGACTGGCATTTATCCGATCGGGCGAAGGATGAAATCTTATTCAAATGGTATAAAAATGCCATCAAAGCTTCCGGCGAAATTCTGGAAAGATTCAATGAAGAATAGGAACAGAAAACTTCGGGGTATGAAATGGTTTTGGATTCTGGGGGTACTATTGGGGGCCGGAGGGCCGGTGCGGGCACAAATGGATAGTGTTGTCATCTGCTTGGAAAAAATCAAGACGGCGACCGAAGATTCGGTACGCTTGGAATATGCCGGCGAGATCGAATATTTTATACGGTCTTCGGCTTTCGGTAGTTATCGGACTGAAAAGCCTGTGAAATATTTGGGGTATAAGAGATCGGACGATGCAGGGATCGAGTTGTTTTCCTGGGCCGTACCTCTGCGCGAAGGGCAGGCCTTTTATAATTTATTCCGCTTTAAAAATCCGGAGCGGAGTTACCTGATCAAAGCGTTGCCCGGAGATCGGATGGCTTGGTTGTTTTATGATTTTGTCCCTTTCGAACATCAGAAGCAGGGGTATGTACTTTTGCTGGGATGGTCGAAAACCCGGAATACCAACCGGAAAGCGGTATGGGTGGCCTGTTTCCATCCCGACGGAACGGTCACTTATAATCATCCTCTTTTGAGAAAAGGAGAGAGCAGAAGTGCTTCTCTGACCTTTGAATATGCGCTGGATGCGAGTATGCTTTTGAAACAAGATAAAAACGGAAAACGTATCCTTTTCGATCATCTTGCTCCTACAGATCCGAAATATGAAGGCTATTTTATGTTTTATGGGCCCGATGCTTCCTGTGATGCTCTGGTTTTAAAAAAGGAAGAGTGGTGGTATGAAGAGAATCTGACCAATTAATTCAACATATACAAGACAGATGGAAGAAGATAAATTTAATTTTTTAACAGAACAATTCGACGATATAAAAATTCTCCGGTATCAGGTACCGGCTTTCGGGCAACTTCCATTACGGGAAAAGATCTTTGTCTATTACCTGAGTCAGGCTGCTTTGGCAGGCCGGGATATACTATGGGATCAGAATAACCGGTATAATTTGCGTATCCGGAAGATTCTGGAACGGATTGTCCGGGAATATCCCGGGGATCGGAATACCGATGAGTTCGGGCGTTTTCTGATTTATACGAAGAAGGTGTTCTTTGCCAATGGCATCCATCATCACTATTCTATGGATAAGTTTATCCCTGGTTTTTCTAAGACTTATTTTCAGGAATTGTTGGCGTCGATCGGTATTCCGGAGGTGTTTCCCGAATTGGAACGAGTTATGTTCGACTCCGGTTATATGGCCAAGCGGGTGGTTTTGGACGAAGGGAAAGATTTGATCCGGGCTTCGGCTAATAATTATTATATGAATGTAACCCAGCGGGAAGTCGAAGAATTTTACCGCACTTCCGGTGAAGAGGATTCCTGTCCGGTATCCCGGGGATTGAATTCGACCCTGGTCAAAGAGGAAGGGGTAATCCGGGAAGCAGTCTGGAAAATAGGAGGAAAGTACGGTCAGGAATTGGCCCGGGTCGTAGCATGGCTTGAAAAAGCGATACCCTATGCTTATAACGAACAGCAGCAGAAAGTAATTCGGTTATTGATCGATTACTATAAAACGGGAGATTTAAAACTTTTTGACCGGTATTCGATCGAATGGTTGAAAGAGGATCAGGCCCCGGTCGATTTTATCAACGGGTTTATAGAGGTATACGGGGATCCTCTGGCTTATAAGGCCAGTTGGGAATCGGTGGTGGAGATCGTCGATCAGGAAGCCGGAGAACGCACCCGTAAACTGGCCGGAGAGGCACTGTGGTTCGAACAGCATGCCCCTATTCGCGAAGAATTTAAGAAACAAGAAGTGAAAGGCATCACTGCTCGTGTTATGCAGGTGGCTATGCTTGGCGGAGATTGTCATCCGGCTACTCCGATAGGGATCAATTTGCCCAATGCCGAATGGATCCGCGAACGCTACGGAAGTAAATCGGTGACTTTGGACAATATCACTTATGCCTATGATATGGCAGCTAAATCTTCCGGGATGATCGACGAGTTTGCCGGTTCGGACGAAGAAATTCGTTTGGCTCGTGAATGGGGAACTATCGGGAGTAATGTGCATACCGATCTTCACGAATGTCTGGGTCATGGGTCGGGAAAAATGTTGCCGGGTGTGACTACCGAAGCATTGCGTAATTATTATTCTACGATAGAAGAAGCCCGGGCGGATTTGTTCGCCCTCTATTATATCATGGATCCCAAATTGGTCGAACTGGGAATTATCCCTTCGTTGGAAGTGGCTAAAGCGGAATACAACAGCTATATCCGGAACGGTTTACTGGTACAACTCACCCGCATTAAATTCGGAGACCGGCTTGAGGAATCCCACATGCGTAACCGCCAGACGATAGCCGCCTGGGCTTATGAACAGGGGAAAGAAGCGAATGTAATAGAGAAAGTGCAAAGGGCAGGTAAGACCTATTTTATCATTCGTGATTTCGATGCTTTAAGAGTACTTTTCGGGCAATTGCTGGGAGAAGTACAGCGGATCAAATCGGAAGGAGATTTCGAGGGAGCCCGGAAATTGATCGAGACCTACGGAGTAAACGTCGACCGTCGGTTACACCGTGAAGTGTTGACCCGTTACGAAGCTTTGGGAGTGGCTCCATATGCCGGTTTTATCAACCCTGAATATCGCCTCGTCGAACAAGATGGAAAAATTATCGATGTCGGAATCACTTATCCCGACGACTTTCTGGGACAGATGATGGGGTATGGGGAAAAAAGGTAAAAGGATGAAAGGCTATAGGCTAAAAGCAAAAAAGCTATAGGCTTTGGGTTTTCTTACCTTTTGTCTATAGCTTTTAATGCTTCTTCGCCTTTAGCCTTAAGCTTCTTCGCCTTTAGCTTTTTTAATGCTTCTTCGCCTTTAGCCTTTAGCTTCCTTGCCTTTAGCTTTTTTAATGCTTCTGCCGTGCCGTAATGATAGCCATAAAGTCGTCGGCTTTCAGGGAAGCTCCGCCGATAAGGCCACCGTCGACGTCTGCCTGACAGAATAGTTCGTCGGCATTTTTGGGGTTGCAGCTTCCGCCGTATAAGATCGAGGTGTTGTCAGCTACTTCTTTACCATATTTGTCGGCGATGGTTTTACGGATAAAGGCATGCATTTCCTCAGCTTGTGCAGAGGTGGCTGTTTTGCCGGTACCGATAGCCCATACCGGTTCGTAAGCTACGACGATGTGTGCGAACTGATCGGCAGAGAGGTTGAATAAACCGTTTACCAATTGAGATTTTACTACTTCGAAATGTTTGCCGGCTTCCCTCTCGGCTAAAACTTCTCCGACGCAGAAAATGACATCCAGGTTATTTTCCAGGGCACGTTGTACCTTCTTAACCAGGATTTCATCGGTTTCTCCGTAATAGCTTCTTCTTTCAGAGTGACCGAGAATGACATACCGGCTTCCGGTAGAGGCCACCATAGCTGCGGATACTTCACCGGTATATGCTCCGGAGACTTCTGTAGCGCAGTTTTGTGCAGATACGGCAATGACTGCAGGATCTACCATTTTACTTACTTCGGCCAGATGAATGAAAGGGGTACCGATGATGACCTTCACATCCTTTGCATTAGCAGCTTTTACTTTGCTGTTTACCTCTTTAGCCAGTTCAATCCCTTCCTGCAGGGTTTTGTTCATTTTCCAGTTACCGGCAACAATTTTTTTTCTCATGATTCGTTGTTTTAAATTGCTTTATATTCTTTAATTGTCAGTTTGATTTCTTTCTTTATTTTATCATCCTTTTATATTTCCGGATTATATAGAGAAATATGCAGGCGATATAGAGCATAATCAGGCTGTAGATCAGATATCTGTCTGTGATAGCCTGTTGTTCTTGCAGGCAATAGGAAGCTAAGTCTTTGTTCTGTAATTCCTCCACTTCCGGCAGATCCCGGTGGCCCCATTTGTCGAGGATAGTCCCCTGACGTAAAAGGATCAATCCGGGGTTCGAGCGTACGATCGTTTTCAACTGTATTTCATCGGTTGAACAATAATCATAATTTACCTGATGAGCTTCGGTATATTTCCGGATATCATCGGCGGCAGAAGCACTCAAACCATAAAACCGGTAACCTTTATCTTTGGCATATGCTGCCAGTCGGTTCAATTTTTCCTGATTTTCAGGATCGGTTTTATTGATGTTGTAAGCGATAACCAAAAAGGTATATCCATTATCTTCTAATACTTCCTGGGTGATGTCTCCCAATTCCGGATGTTCGATGACGAAATCATGAATCGGAGCTTTATATCCTTCTTTGATCAGTTTCTGATCCGAGCTGACATATTCCCAGTTTACGGTATCTTGCCAGGGATAGTTTTCCTCGGTAAAGTCTTTTACTTCTCCTGTCTGTTTGTTTTTGTATTTGAGCGTAATCGCATATTCGTCATGCGGAGCTCCGTCGGGGATGGCCATACCCTCGGAGATATTTTTACCGATAGCATAGGGACGGAAATCCACGATAGGCAGGTGACGGAAGGAGTACCATTGTACACAGAACATGAAAATAACCGTCCCCACTAAAACCACAGTTTGTTCCAGAAAGTTGAAAATCGGTTTATACTTATCTCTTGTGTAAAAGATAACTAATGTCATCGCCAGCAGAATGATATTTTTCCAGAAAGTTTCCCAATTGGTTAAGATCAGGGCATCCCCGAAACATCCGCAGTCTGTGACCGGATTCTTGATAGCCAGGATCAGGGTGAGAGGAGTAAAAAATCCCATAAACAAAATGGCTCCCCAGGCAGCTGTTTTTATCTTGATATTCAGGAACAGACAGATACCGATAAGAAATTCTGCCATAGAGAGCAAGAAGGAGAAAAACAGGGTACTGAATCCCATCCAACTCATGCCGAAAGCATTGAAATAATCGGTGAACTTGTAGTCTGAACCGAGCGGGTCCACTCCTTTTACAAAACCAGAATAAATAAATACAATACCGACTAAAATACGGCAGATATTTCTCAATAATTTCATATGGTTGTGTTTATTATAGATTGACATTTTCTACAGTCAGCCGGATCAAAGCGAATACGGCATAATTGATCATATCGTAATAGTTTGCGTCGATGCCTTCCGAAATTAAGGTGTTGCCCTGATTATCTTCGATCTGTTTCGTACGGTTGATTTTCATCAGGATCAGGTCGGTATAAGAACTGGTCCGCATACTTCGCCACGCTTCACCGTAATCGTGATTTTTATCCAGCATCAGGGCTTTGGCTTTTTGAAAATAGTTTTCATATAATTGGGAAATCCGTTGCTGATCGGTCGGGATATCTTCTCCCGGTCCTAATTCCAGCTGAATCAGCCCCATGATGGAGTAATTGACGATACCGATAAATTCAGGGACAACCCCTTCGTTGATTTTGCAGACCCCTTTTTCTTCGATACTCCGGATCCGGTTGGCTTTAATAAATATTTGGTCGGTGATCGATGTCGGCCGTAAAATTCTCCAGGCCATTCCATAGTCGTGCATCTTTTTGGTAAAGATATCGCTGCATGTTCCGATCACTATATCGTATTCTTGAGCTGTTTCAGGCATAGTGTTAAATAATTAAAAACGTACCGATAAAATCGGGTTTATAGACTTTACAGACAAAATAAAAACGGTACGATAAATTTGTTATTATTTTGAACGTGTAAAATTAATGAATAGATTTGAGAAGTAAAAAAGATTGAGGTGAAAGATTGAGGATTAGAAAGAAAGATGGAAAAGAAAAAAGAACTATAATAAATTGAAAGCATTGAAAACAATAAAGTTAGGAAATCAGGAATTGGATTTTACTGTTCCGGCAGTGATGGGGATACTGAATGTAACTCCAGACTCTTTTTATGATGGTGGAAGATACCTGAGTGAGGTAAAAATTGTCGAACGCATTCATCAGATTATGGATGAAGGGGCGGACATGATCGATGTCGGGGCTTATTCTACCCGTCCCGGAGCCGATTATGTAGACGATCGGGAAGAAATCAGACGTTTGTTGCAGGCGGTGGAACTGATTCGGAAACATTATCCGGAGGCGATCGTTTCGATCGATACTTTCCGGGCAAAAGTAGCCGAAGAAATCGTCGCTGCTCAGGGACCTGTTATCGTGAACGATATTTCGGGAGGAACGATGGATGAGGGGATGTTTGATTATGTGGCCCGGACCGGTGTGCCTTACATCATGATGCATATCCAGGGGACTCCACAGACGATGCAGAAAAATCCTCATTATGAAAGTATCGTAAAAGAAGTAAGGAAATTTCTGACAGATCGGATCGCTTGCCTGAATGCCGAAGGTTTTGATAATATTATTCTGGATCCCGGCTTCGGTTTCGGTAAGACTTTGGCACACAACTATGAGCTGATGAATGGGTTGGAGCATTTTCAGGACCTCGGTTATCCCCTGTTGGTCGGAATTTCCAGAAAATCGATGATTTACAAATTGCTGGGTAATTCACCGGCAGAAGCATTGAACGGTACCGCTGTGTTGAATACGGTCTCTTTACTGAAAGGAGCGAATATTTTAAGGGTGCACGATGTCAGAGAAGCTTGTGAAGCGGTAAAGATCTTCAAGGCATTGTCCGGAGAAATGTAATGCCCCATTTTTGGTAACTGGCTTTCCTTGCAGAAACCGATCGGAAGACCGGCGGAGTTAAAGTTCGGGTTCAGGACCGAAGTGTGTGACTTCGCCGGTCAGCCTTTGGGGCTTTTAATCGGTTTTCAGGGTTCCCAGAAGAGGAGCGATGATTTGCCAAAGGACGATCCCGACAGTCACCGAGATATTGAAAGAGTGTTTCGTCCCGAATTGGGGAATCTCTATACAACCGTCGGACAGATCGATTACCTCTTGTTGCACTCCCTTGACCTCATTCCCGAAGATCAGCGCATATTTCTGACCGGGTGACAGAGAAAAGTTTTCCAGCGAAGTGGTATTTTCGGCTTGTTCGATGGCAAAAATCCGATAACCTTCCTTTTTCAACCGATCGACCGCTTCTGTGGTATCTTTGACATATTCCCAATCGACCGCATCTTCGGCTCCCAGGGCAGTTTTATGCACTTCCCTGTTTTCCGGAGTGGAGGTGATACCGCAGAGAAAGATTTTTTCGATGCGGAAAGCATCGGAGGTTCGGAAGACCGAACCTACATTATTCTGACTGCGGACATGATCCAATAGGATGACCACCGGGAGCTTGGGAGCTTTTTTGAAGGCTTCGGTACTGATCCGGTTCAATTCTTCGTTTTGTAATTTTCGAAAGTTCGTCATGGCGTCTCTTATTGTGTGTTGGCAATTTCTCCGATGAGTGTGGCGGAAGTACAATCCTTGATTTTAACCTGAATCAAAGAACCGATCGGAATATTTTTAGCCGGAAAAACGATTACTTTATTCTGACTACTCCGTCCGAACATCTCGTCGGAGCTCTTTTTAGATACGCCTTCTACCAATACTTCGAAAGTTTTACCGATATCGCGGCGGTTACTTTCCAGCGACCATCCGGTTTGCAGGTCGATCAGTTCCTGCAGACGCCTGCCTTTCGTGGTTTCGTCGATGTTATCCGGGAGGCTTTTGGAAGCTTGGGTACCGGGGCGTTCCGAATATTTGAACATATATGCCAGATCGAACCCCACTTCCCGCATCAATTCCAGTGTTTGCCGGTAATCTTCTTCGCTTTCGTTATGGAAGCCCACAAATACATCTGTCGAGATGCCGCAATCGGGGACGATGCGGCGAATGGCAGCGATCCGGTCGAGATACCATTCCCGTGTATATTTGCGGTTCATATCTTTCAGGACAGAATTACTTCCCGATTGTACCGGCAGGTGAATGGCTTTGCAGATATTGGGCCAACGGGCGATCGTTTCCAGGGTTTTATCGCTCATGTCTTTGGGATGTGAGGTGGCGAAACGAATCCGCATATCCGGGACCGTACGGGCTACTAATTCCAGAAGAGCCGGAAAGTCGACCCTCGTTTGTTCGTCTTTATAAAGATAGGAATTGACGTTTTGTCCCAATAAAGTGACTTCTTTGTATCCCCGGCGTTGCAAATCGATCACCTCGCCGACGATACTGTGCGGACTCCGGCTGCGTTCCCGTCCACGGGTATACGGGACAATACAGTACGTACAAAAATTGTTACATCCCCGCATGATAGATACGAAGCCCGAAATCGCCGTCTCGTCTATGCGCGAGGGGCAAATGTCTTTATAAGTCTCGGTGGTAGAAAGTTCGATATTGATGGCTTTTTTGCCTTGTGCTGCCTGTTCGATCAATAGAGGCAGGTCCATATAAGCATCGGGACCGACGACGATATTGACATTTTTCTCTTCTTCGAAGAGTTTCGCCCCCAGGCGTTCGGCCATACAACCCATCACGCCTACCAGGAGGTGAGGGTTGCGTTTCCGGATTTCCGAGAATCCCTGTACCCGGCCTCTTACCCTTTGTTCGGCATTTTCCCGTACAGAACAAGTATTCACCAGAATGACATCCGCTTCGTTCTTATCGGTTGTATGTTCGAAGCCGGCGGCGGTCAGAATGGCTGCTACAACTTCGCTATCAGCCACATTCATCTGGCAACCATAGGTTTCTATATAAAATTTTTTTACCATAATTTTTGTTGTTTCTTTCTCTCCGAATAGATCGTCCTATTGTTTTTAATCTACCGCAAAAGTAATATTTTCAAATGGAAGAGCTGTCTGATTCATAAATTTTATGGTTGAATGACTAGCGCGGGAGAATAATTCGTTTAAATTTGTGGGATGGATAGAAAACGTATATATTATATGGTTAGTTTTCATCGTTTGATTCATTATCAACTCAATGGTCAACTGCACCATATGGATACGTTTGCCGTGCGTGGTTAACGATACAAAGATACGAATTTATCTTATTTATGTCTTTATAGACTGCATACTTCCCACAAAACATACAGTCTATGGAAGACGTGTTTGTGATTTTCGGTCACTGTTCGTGTTATTAAAAATCATTTTTTTCTTTTGATCGGGAGTCTGGGAAATAATTTCCTGAAACGCACCAGATAAATGGTAATATTTCCTCCTGCAATAATCAGAGTGACTGCGAGAATAATCATCAACATACCGCAACTCAACCGTAGTGTCAGGGATTCTCCGAAAACGACTACTCCGAAGAAGACAGCGGTCAAAGGCTCTAAAGCCCCCAAGATAGCTGTAGGGGTGGAACCGATATATTGTATGGCCTGGGTAGTACAAAGAAATGAAATCGCCGTTGGAAAAATAGCTAAAGCGATCAGGTTACCCCACAAATACCAGGTTTCAGCCACACGAAGACTTTGGCCGAAATCGACCCGGACCAAAAATAAGACTAATCCAAAGAGTAAAACATAGAAAGTCAACGAAAGCGTCGCTAAATTCTTCAGGGTCGACTGGTTCACTCCTACAATATAAATAGCATAGGATAGGGCAGAAATCATCACCAAAATAATTCCTGTCAGATTAAGTGTGCTACCGTCACCGCTTTTATATAGCAGGCCGATACCTCCCAAGGCCAGTAAGATACATAATACTGTCGGTAAGGTTAATTTTTCTTTAAATGCGATCCACATGATCAATGCAACCAGGATAGGATAGACAAACAACAAAGTGGAGGCAATACCGACATCCATATAATTGTAACTCTGAAACAATGCCAGCGAGGAAAGGGCTACCAGTAATCCCATTATGATCAAGGGCAACACTTCTTTACGTTTCAGCTTAAAACTTCTCCCCCTTGCCACGATCATCATCCCCAACACGGGTATGGCAAAAAGATAACGGAAAAAAAGAACCGAATCCGGATTCATACCTGCTTTATACAACGGCAAGGCAAATAACGGATTCATCCCATAAGTGGCCGCTGCAACAGCGCCTAAAATATACCCCTTGGCTTTTACGTTCATAAAATTGAATTTTGTGGTCAAAAATAATTCATTTTTAGTTATCTTATCAGAAACAGGCAAAATTTATCGAGGGAATTAGAGTTACAAGAATTAATAGAATTACAGGAGTTATAAAGGGCAGGATACACCTTTTATAACTCCTTCTTCCAACAAGTAATGAATCAAAAACAGTACCGACAGGTAAGCAGGAGGTAGTAAATAAAACTATAAAGACTTATATTATGTGGTATTTTTCGTAACTTTGCCTGTCGTTTTACATATTGCATTCACTTAAAAATGAAAATAGAAAAATTGCAATCCTTATCAGACGAAATTTTAGATGAATTATTGATCGTATGGGAAAAATCAGTACGTAGTTCTCATCATTTTCTGAAGGAAGAAGATATCGAATACTTCAAACCCTTAGTGAGAGACCAATATTTCCTGGCGGTCAAACTGTTTGTCATACGCAATGAGAACGGAAGGATTGCCGCATTTATGGGATTAAGCGATAATATGCTGGAAATGTTGTTCGTACTGCCCGAAGAGCAAGGACACGGCTACGGTAAAGCATTTGTGGATTATGCCATCAACAAATGTAATACCTATAAAGTGGATGTTAATATTTCAAAATAGAGCAATTTTTAGGCATATTCTACGTTTAATCAGAATAGGTTTAATAAACAAATTAGGATATGAAGTATTTAGTAAAAAAATCAGTCTTACTACTGTTGGTAGTCTTGGCTTTTTGTGCGTGTGACAACAGCAATGACAATGGTGAAGGTATTCAGCCAAATCCACAGCCATCGAAATCTGTCGTCAATTATACTGGCGAAGTAGAGTTTGTGGTGGATGCGCCACAAATTCGTGAGGATATAGAGCAGGATTTGAAAGCAAACCCTCCTTTTGGAGGAAGCAGGAAATATCAGTTTATCACAAAAAAATACTCGACGCTTCCTGCTGTATATATGCTATATGCGGTGAATCCTGAGGACGATAAGTCTGCTGACGGGTATATACTGAGCATCGCTGGTAAAGCGGAGAGTAAGGACAATTATAGATTGTTCTCTGCCGTATCTGGACTAGCTTGGTATAAGATGGATATTGTGCCTGTCGACACAAAGGATGGCAAGCCTGTTGCAACATACGATGTGTTTATGCATCTAAATATTCCTTCTTCTTTGGTTCATAGCAAGATGTATTTCTGCGAAGACCTTACGGAGAAATATCGCCAGAAGTTCCCTAATGAAGACATTCATGCCGTGGTTCGCCGTTTGGTTCTTTCTTATGTCAGTGGGGGTGATAATATAAATGAATAGGAATATATCTGAACAGAAGATTTTATGTAAAAAAGTCCTAATTTCTATGTTTCTCTTCTTGCAAATTATGGGATATTAAGAAAAATATCGTATCTTTGTCCCCGAATTGAGGCGTTCTTTGCATATTGCAAAATACAGAAACGAGCAGAAGTCCGCTCGTTTCCATATTGTTACCTATATAATATAGGCAAACGCCCAACTTCTTGATTTTCAATCAAAGTCCAATTTAGAGCGAGTTATCTTCATTAACCTGTATTATTATCACACATCTGATGCCATACAGAATCTGACTCAGGTAGTGGATGACTTGTTCACCAAGTATTCTCCAAAGAATTGTCTTACCATTAATACTTTTGGTACAGATGCTAGTTATAATTTCTCATTTGGAAAATTCAATTTGTATTCAAGTGTATCTATGTTCTACGTTAAAGCAAAATCTTACGTTGACGAGCTGGATGACAAAGATTTGCGAAGTCTGAATACATCTTTTTCTGCCAATTTAAGTTACCGTTACAAAGTTTTGAACTTTTATGCGAACTATTATCATGTGCTTCCAGGAATAGAAGAATCCTTTCACACTGGAAACATCGATTGTGTCGGCTTAGGATGCAAGATTGATATTATTAAGAACAAACTTCTTTTGAATATACAAGCCCAAGACATCTTTAGTGGTACTAAGAGCAATAACAGAACTGAATATAAAGATTATGTCTTTAGAAACAGAATAAACAATGACAACACCTCATTCCGTGTGGGATTGACTTATAATTTCGGCAAGCAAAAAGCTAAAAAGGCAGATATAAACATCAGCAACAATGAAACTAATCGCTTGCCTGATATAAAGAAATAAGAAAATGAAAATTATACAAAGTTTTTGGACCGGCAACAAGAATAGTCTGACCGATAGTTATGGATGGCTTTTACCTATATTCAACTATCTGAGCTGGATTATTAGTTGTTATCAGTTACGACGTTATTATGATGATGTTACTTTGGTAACCGACAGTCAAGGATATGATGTTCTTATCAACAAATTGCACTTGCCATATACGGATGTAATCGTATCTCTTGACTGTCTGAATCATTATAATCCGAACTTGTGGGCATTGGCAAAAATTAAGGCCTACCAGTCTATAAAGGAACCATTTATCCATGTTGATGGCGATGTTTTCATTTGGACAAAAATTGATGAAAGCCTAAGGGATCATGAACTCATTGTCCAGAATGAAGAAACTACAACTGACTATTATGGAAAGATGTGGCGTGATATCCGTCATGCTATCAGCTATATGCCAGAGGAAATGAAACGATATGACCTTCATATTGATAACAAAGCTTATAATATGGGCATTTTTGGAGGTACAGATATTGATTTTATTCAGCGATATACCTATAAGGCATTTGATTTTTCTATAAAATAACGCCTAAAAAGGCAAAAAATAGCAAAATAGAGCATTTGTTTTGAGTTTCAAGTGGTTGTGGCAGTCATTGGCTTTAGTTGGCAGTGACAAGGAAATGAGGAAAAAGAAGATTAGAGAAGTAGAAACGCTTTCAAATCATTACCCAATGGAAACGCCCTAATAAGCATTTTTAACGGTGGCGGTTCATATTTCCCCATTCTGCGTAAGTTTTGGTTTTGCCATGCAACTCTCATAGTTTAATTTTGCACCGAACAAAAAAGTAAGAAGTATGTTTCGAGTTACTCGAAACCTTTTGGGTTACTCTCAAAAGAACTTGCCTGTCGGTGATTTGTTCCTCCGTAGTCTGACAATTAAGATGGAAAGAACATATAAAAAAGCATAAAAAGTTTCTGATTTTTCTCATAAATAAATTAGATTTCATATCTTTGCGCAAAATTAGAAACAATGACAGAACTATTGAGTATATTATATAAGCTGCGGATATTCACTTCGGATGAACTTTCTGAGGCTCTGAAAGACAAGGTGAAGGCGGTGGAAGCGTTGCTTGCTCGGTACAAGCAACAAGGGTGGATTGTGGCTATACGGCGCAATACCTATTGCATGAAGGATATTGCATCTGGCTTACCTGTTTGCGACAAGTATGAGATAGGAAGCCACTTGTCACATACAGCTTGCATCAGTTATCACACAGCATTGGAATTTCATGGATTGGCTCATCAACCCTTTAATGAGGTTTTTGTGAAAAGCATGACTCGCTTCAATTCCTTTTCTTTCGACGATGTGGATTATACCTATTGCCGACAAACAAAGGAAATCGTTGGTATGATGACACCCAAGGGAAACCCTTATGTGCGAGTAACGGATGTGGAGAGTACGTTGTTGGATTGCTTTAACCGCATCGACCGAGCTGGTGGTATTGAGGAATTACTGCATTGCATGGAGGGTATCGTCTTGCTCAATGAGGAAAGGCTCATCGATTATCTCGCAAGGTACGACAAGGCATTCCTGTACCAGAAGACAGGCTATCTGTTGGAGCGAATCAAGGAACAAGCCAACATCTCAGAATCCCTCCTGGAGCTGTGCCGAGCCAAGGGAACCAAAAGCGTCAAGTGGTTGACTAACAACGAAGAGTCGGATACATTTGTAAATAAATGGCGCATGTATGTGCCGCAAGAACTAACATCAAAGGAAGAATATGAACTCATATAACAAACAAGCTCTTGACATCATCGCCAAGGAGCAAGGCTTTATTCGCGACAACCTCGAAAAGGTGATGCGATTGGTGGAGATACTCAACTATTTCCATGACAGTCCTTTGCTGTCTAAATCTCTTGTGCTGAAAGGTGGCACAGCCATCAATCTCACCGTTTTCCAACTGCCAAGACTCTCGGTAGATATAGACCTTGACTTTACGGTGGATTGCAACCGAGAATCCATGCTCTCCATTCGCCAAGAAGTAAATAACGAGATTCTACGCTATATGGAGTCGGATGGTTATCATCTTGCGCCTGGCTCCAAGACACCGCATACGCTTGACTCATAGGTGTTCCATTATACCAATGCCGCAGGCAACAACGATGGCATCAAGATAGAAATCAACTATTCCGACCGTTGCCATATCCTGCCTGCCATAGAGACTCATGTGTCCATTCCGTTTCTGAGCGATGTGAAGGTACGTTCTCTTTCACCTGTCGAATTGTTTGCCACCAAGATAAACGCCTTGATAGGTAGAAGTGCTGCACGTGACATTTATGATGTCTATAACATGGTGAAGCATCAGCTATTCGTGAGCGATGAAGAGAAAACGTTGCTGAGAAAAGCGACCGTCTTTTATCTGACTGTTGGCTCAAGCAGAAAAGACAACGCTACGCCTACGGAATATACTGACTTTCCGCAGATAGACAAGATCCGTTTTCCGCAGATTCGTTCGCAACTCTTGCCTGTGCTTAGGCGCAATGAGCATTTTGACTTTGAAAAAGCCAAGACAGAAGTGAAAGACTTTCTCTCAAAGCTATTGGTTCTGACAGAATCAGAGAAAGAATATGTACGGGAATTCAATGACAAGAAGTATATTCCAGAATTGCTGTTCGAGGATAAAGAGATGGTCAATAGAATCAAATTTCATCCAATGGCTTTGTGGAAGACAAGGAGTCGTTGAATGTTTTTTCTGTAAATTTTGAAAAAAGTTGTTGTTTTGCTTAGTTTTTTGATTCCCTCAACTGTATATATAATATGGACTATAAAAACAGAGAATAGGCTATGAGTAAATATCTGATAAGTTTGATTTTGCTTTCGGTGATAAGTATGGGCGTTTCTGCCCAACGCATTACCCGACAATATAATAATGTGTCATTCTCTGCGGCATTGAAGGATTTGAATGCTCGACAGGATAAGTATGTCATCAACTTTGTGTATGACGAGTTGGAGGATTTCAAGGTGACAAAGAACATAAAAAATGAAAGTGTTCCAGATGCCATCATGAACTTGATAGGCTTTTATCCTATCAAGATGAAACAAGTGGATAATGTTATTATCGTTGAATGTATCCAAAAGACTTCTAACAGAATGATGGGGCGCATTGTAGACACTCACCATCAACCAGTCGATTTCGCCAATGTCGCTTTGCTCAATGTTAGTGATTCCAGTTTAATCACGGGTGGTGTAACAAATGAGAATGGTCAGTTCGTAATTCCTTGCGAGGTGAAAAAGGCGATTGTGAAAGTGAGTTGTATGGGCTACAAAACTTATTGTAATGCATATCGTACCGGTGAGGTTGGTGCCATAACCTTGGAGGATGCAACAATTAATCTGCAAAAAGTTGTGATTAAAGGGCATCGCAAATACATATCAAGAGAAAACGGTAAACTTACGCTTGACGTTCAAAATTCCAATTTGAAAAATATTGGCAAGGCAACAGATGTTATCAAATATATTCCTGGGATGCTCTATACAAATGGAAAGTATGAGGTGTTTGGTAAGGGTGAGCCTGTCATCTATATAGATGGAAGAAAGCAGACTAATACTTCAGGGTTGTCACTCCTTTCTTCTACCAACGTGAAGTCTGTACAGCTCATAACAAACCCTGGGGCAGAATACGATGCAGAAACAAGGAGTGTCATAAACATCACTACCGTACACCATTCCTTGGATGGACTTTCTGGTATTGTGGGTGCGGAAATATCCAAACATAAGAATTTGTCTAACAACGAGGAGGTTAACCTCAACATCCACAAGGGAGCTTTGGATGTATTCCTCGCATATCAATATGACAATACGAGAAGTGACATCAGATATGATGTTAACCAGTTCAATTACGAGCAAGATACATTTCATGAGATTTCTGCTTCTGAATATTCCGACCGCTCTCACTCTCATGACTATAATGTTGGTATGAATTATGCCATAAACAAGAATCACACTATCGGCGGAAGATATTTGGGAAGCATCTCCAACTACAAGATGCTCGACTCTCCTTTCGACTATATGCAGACGTACAAGAATGATGAACTGCTGACATCTACAGACAACAAGACTGAAGAATCTGAAAAGGAAAGGTTTCACAATGTCAATCTGTATTATATCGGCAAACTAACAGACAACCTACAGCTCAACTTGGATGCCGACTATGTTTATGCTCAACTGAAACATAAGCAACAAGTGAGCGAGACAAGTAGAATAGATGCTGTCTCAGAAATCACGCATATGCAAAACGACCAGCGAAATCGTGCGACTGCACTCAAAGGGGTATTTGCTTGGAACATGAATAAGAATAATAGGCTTGATTTCGGAACGGATTTCAGTAAAATCAGTTCATGGGGTATGTCTGTAAACGAAGAAGGGAAGATAGCCGATGACCAATTCAAGAATAAGGAAACCAAGTATGCAGGATTTGCCACCTTTAGTTTGTCTGCCTCCAAATGGAAAGGAAGCATCGGGCTTCGCTATGAGTACATTCATGCCATCAACACAGACCAAGGAGAAGTAAAGAACAAGACCAATTATTCGGACTTACTTCCATCCCTTTCTCTTTCCACTATGTTTGGGAGAGTGGGGATGAATCTTGATTTCAGTAGCAGGGTCAACCGTCCTTCGTTTCGTCAGTTGAACAACAGTGTGAGCTACAACAATCAATACCATTATGAGCAAGGCAACATTTATCTGAAACCGCAATACGTGTATGATACAGAACTTAGTGTGAATTATAGCATATTCGACTTCAAGTTGGATTATCAGTATATCAAGGATTACATCCATCCGACTGTCGTTGCTGTATCCGGCAAACCTGGAACGGTAACTTGGATGTCAACCAACGCCAAGGATTTCCAGCAACTAGGAGCGCAATGTGTTGTTTCACCTGTTTTTGGTTGTTGGCGACCTACTTTGACGGTGGGTGTTTATAAACCTTATTTCACGCTATCATATAATGGAGAGCAATTAGACTACAATCATCCATACGGTCTCTTCGCTTTCCAAAATGTAGTGGCACTAAGGAACGATTGGCTTTTTCGATGTGATTTCTTTTGGAACATTAAGGGACATCATGGCATCTACGAGCAAAACGGTTATTCGTCATTCAATATGATGGTACAGAAACAGTTACTTAAAAAGAAATTGACGATAACATTGAAAGCAGAGGACTTGTTTGATAGCTCGAAGTTGAACGATGTAAAGAGGGTTAATTTTGTGGTGCAGAACAGAAAGGTGAATAACTTCAATCGCTGCATCATAGCTTCCATTAGTTACAACTTCAATAGTTTCAAAGATAAATACAACGGAAGCGGTTCTGCTGAGGATGAGATTAATCGTTTTTAGAAAAGTATTGGTTTTCAAATCAACCTCTAAAATGCAATACCCAAATTCTGTGTGATGAATATCTCAGGATTTATTAACCGAGATGTTCATCCACAGAATCTCATGACATTTTCAATGACAAGACTTGGTTTCCTACGTCCAGATGTTCATGCGAGGATGTTTTTTATGAGGTATTCTGCATCGTAGACAAAATGATGTTTTCGCATACCGATACGGAGAGCCGCCTGGCCTTTGTGGAAGGAATAGGGCAATATGAAAAAAACTATGTTGACGAGGATGAGTATGCTACAGCTCAGGACGAGCGGCAGAGAATCGTATTTGTCATCCTGTATATGGCAGCTGTGATACTTCAGATGATGCCTTTGGAGTCGAAATTGTCTCAATTTTCGGTAATGATTATGGCGCAATGGAGAGGTTATGTGGCTTATGAGTTTTCTAACCGATGCCTGGAATCGCTGGAGAAGAACCGGGATGTGGTTGAACAGCTGGCAGCCAAAATCGGTTATTATGGCGAGGATGGTTTCTTCGTTTCATCTCAGATCAATGAACTGATGCGCCAGAACAATGATGAAGATTATCTGCACGGATTCGAGCCTGAACCGCAGAGGGCATTGGAATTGGAAGTGACAGACGATGAGCATCAGGAAAACGGCGGGCAGGAAAAAACGGAAGAAGATAATGAGAGGAAATGGGGCGACTTGAGCCAGGGAGAAAGAGTAAAGCGAGCCTTGCAGAAGATGATAGACGAGAAGGCTATTCCTTTGAAGAAAGACTATGCCCTGATTATGGTGGCGCTCTCTGATATCAAAGATTTTGAAGGCAAATTTGATAATGGCGCATCTTTCTGCAAGTATCTTACAGAGCAGCTGAAATTGCCTTCCGACCTGACCAATGCCAGTGTCATCTCCAAGCGTTTCTCCAAGATGCGTGGCGAATTTCCCAACTGGAGTTTTGATGATGTAAGTGATCCTAACGCCCGGCAGAAACTCATCAATATCGCTAACCGCTTTGTTGCCATCTACCGTAAGGGTCAGTAGGAAGCGGGGAAATGATTGCTTCTTGTGAGTGTTGGCAAGTTTTAGATGGAATGTTAATGAAGATAACACACAGGCTTACCGATTTTATTTGCATATGGGTTATAAGGTTATAGGACGGGATGAATTTGATTCTTTCGGTAAATCTTTCCCTATTATACATTTACAGCAACCGTCTCTTCCGGATTCAAAACTTTGAATTTATGCACTACAATATCGGATATGGTGAATGGTTTGGGGGTAATCATATGGGTTGCTGCTATGATCTTCGGGGCGAGAAAACAAGGGTTTATCAAATAATCGTGTGATGAAACAATGGTAGTTTTACATATGGGAAAGGCGCATAGCTCTGATGAAGTGACAGATTGTTCGCCAGCAACCAAAATTACGTTGTCGATACTTGTAGCTTTTTTTCTCTCAAATTGCCCTGATATTCTCCATCTGTTATCGTTCTAACATATTCATACCCTAATTTTTCATACCATGAATTCAGTTTTTGATTGCCTACTATACAATCGAGCCTCACAAAGTGCATACCCTGCAATCGTGTATACTCCTCTATTCGTTGGAGAATCTCTTTTCCGGCATTCTTTTCTCCGATAGCAGCTACAAGGTTATGAACATAATATGCTTTGCCATTCGATTGTCCACAACGGACATCTTGCGTTAACAATACAGCACCTGCTATAATCCGATTGCTGTCTTTAGCAGTCAATACATACAGCAATCCTTTTTCAGCAGCCTGAATATAATAACCGTCAGGATAACGTTCACGATAATGGCTTTTATTCCATTGATTTATACCGTTACAATCCATCCATTCAATACGGCGTTCTATAAGTCCGATAATATCGGGGACATCGTAAATGGTTCCTGAACGGAATAGGGAATTATGTAATACCATATCATTTGAGTTCTTTCATTTGGCAGTTACAAAATTAATCATTTTCCGCATATCACATGATGAACAAGTATATATTAGCTGAATAAACCACTTCCTTTTATTTCAGAAAAAGAATTAATTTATCCTTCCGGTAATAATATCGGTATTGTAAAACTTTCGAAAGGAATATTGTTCCTGTCTGACTTCCAGACAGTATCGAAAATACCGAGGGTTACAGATGTTAATTCTAACCGCTGTAACCCTTGTTGCTTAAAAGCGCTTTGATCTTGTTTTTAGAATCTGATTCCCAACGTGATTCGGGCTTCATTACTTAGGTATTTGTTTTTTACAGGTTCGGCTTGAATGTCGTAGTAGGAATAAAATACGGTTTCATTCTCCGAGAACTTATGAATAAATGCTGCATCACAATAGAACATACCGAAATTGAGGCCGGCTCCTGCAGTAAAAGCCTGAATGCGGTTATAATTTTTATGAGTTTCGTTGTGGTAGGGGGAATCCCAGAATGCATAACCGGCCCGCAGGCTGAACAGACTGTTGAAACGATATTCGGCACCAACCCTGAAATTATGGGTAGCACGAAGATAATCTTCGATGTCCTGGTTGGTGGTTTGTTCCATAGAACCGTTATAATCGTCTTCAATCTCGCTGATATTGGCATTCTGGTAATTGACATATTCGTAATCGACACTGACGATAGCCTTTTGGTTGAGTACCGTGGCCATGCTTAACATAGCCCGCCAGGGGGTACGCATATTAAAGTCTATCGAATAGTCCGGACTGTAAAAATCGAACTCGTAGCCCTCTCTGCCATTTGACGGATCTTGTGACGTATAGAAAGACGAGTATATCGAAGTGGCCATGCTGTAATTCATATTGTACCAGGTCGGGGTATGGATGGCAGCTCCTAACCGGATTTCCGGGATAGGACGATAAATTACACCGAATTTCAGATTGGTACCCACTCCATTCATTTTCTTATATTCATAATAAGTATAATAATCTAATCCACTGGGTGAATTTTCGGAGGGAGCTTCCGTATACCCGGAATGCATTTTATACCAGATGGACTGAATACCGATGGTCAATCCCAGGTACAATTTGTCTTTATAATTGGTACCGAAAGAAAAAGCATATTCTCCCTGGTTACCGTCTTCTTTCATGCGTTTGGTCTGGGCCACAATTTCTCCATTATGGAAGATAGAGTGATAGTAGCCGAAATTAGGATCTTCTTCATCCTCGTTCCGGTTGATCAGGTAACATTGATAAGCCAGATAGCTGCTGAAAGAATTCAATTCGTCGGAGGGATAATCTCCGCTGCTTGCGGCCAATACGTCCAGCAAAGAGGTGGAGGAGTTCCAGATCACCTGATCGGTTTTTCGGTTGAAATTATTCAAATTGGTATAATTGATACCGAAATTGATGCCTTTCCAGTCGAAGTTGGGAGAATAAAAAGCGAATACAGCTCCCAGATCTCCCAATTGGAAAGAATTATCTTTAGGACTATAGTCGGTAGCCTTGGTGTTGGCAAAATTTAAACTGGGCGTAATGGAGATTTCCGATTTCCTGAAAACGCCGATACCGGCCGGGTTAGCACTTAGGGTTGACAGATCACCCCCCAAAGCTCCGAAGGCACCCGCCATACCTGCCGAACGGGCTGTTCCCCAGTTCTGTATCCTTGAAAATTGTACGGCATCCTCGAAAGTCTGGGCTTGTGAAGCAAATGTGAATCCCAGAAGAACGGATAATATGATTACTTTTTTCATGATGTGCTGGTTTAAGTTTATCTTCTAGTTGGACGATTTACTGTGCCCCGGGAGGAACCACCCGAACTCCGGGAAGGGCTGTAACTACTGCCTGAACTCCGGGAAGGCGATGAACTCCGGGAAGGGGTATAACTGCTACCCGAACTCCGGGAGGCCGATGAAGATCTCCGGGGAACATAATTCGAAGAACTGTTGTTATTATAAGTCGGTCTGTAACTATTTTGAGGACGATTATAAGTTTTTACATTACCTGAACCGCTACCGGACGGACGGGTATACCGGTTGTTCGTAGTGGTTGAAGGCCGGGTTGTGGTAGATGGCCGGTTAGTCGTCGTTGATGGCCGCGTTGTCGTTGTCGGGCGATTCGTCGTTGTCGACGGCCGGGTGGTTGTCGACGGCCGGGTTACCGGACGTGTTCCCCCTTGTGAGGGACTGGACGTATTGGTTCCCGGGCGTATATTCGAGCCTGTATTCGGCCGGGTGATCGTTCCTGGACGGGTAGTTGTCGTATTCGGACGTGTCGTACCTGTCGGCCGGTTGATACCGGAAGTATTGGGGCGTGTTGTGCCCGGACGGTTAATCGTTCCGGTTGAACTGCCCGGACGGGTGGTTGTTCCTGTTCCTGGCCGTAAAGAGTTGCTGGTGCCCGGGCGTAACGCACTTCCTGTACCCGGACGGGTGCTGTTCGGGCGGTTCAACCCATTGTTGCTGTTGGGCCGATTTCCGTTTGGGCGTATGCCGCTTACTCCGCCTCCGAATCCTGGCCGTTGTCCTGCCCAATGAGGCCGGTTGGGCCTGTTGGGATAATGACCGCTTCCACCGCCCCAGTGCGGATAATCCCAACCGGGATGTCCCCAATGTGGGTGATGCCAGTGTGGATAACCCCATCCCGGATAGTAACCACCGTACCAGGGGCGATACCAGGGATCGTACCAACCTCCGTACCAAGGATCGTACCAACCTGAATTCCATCCGAATCCGATGCTCCAGCCCGGACCGCCCCAGCCCAGATTCAGACTCCAGTTGAAACGGTTGTTGAAAGTAGCGTCGAAAGCCCAACTGTCGAAGCGGGGATTGTTCCATACGATGGTCCAGATATATTTCGGATAAGTACCGAAAAGCAGGGAAGAATATAAATTGATATTCGTATTGGACGGAAACCACCAGTAACGTCCGTTATCTGTATAGACATTCCAATCCGAATCGAACGAAAGGTTGAGGGCTATTTCCTGCCCATTGCTGAAATTGGCGAATCCTTCGGGATACATGTTGATGATCCGTTGTATTTCTGCCAAATCGCTGGCCGGGCCCCGGTAGCCTCCGATCCAGTATCCGGTATTTTCGTACAAGGTCATATCGATCTCTTCATTGTTGGCAAGCTTCTCTTCTGCTTCCCGGGTCAAGCTTTGGATATTCACTTGCTCCAATTGCCCGCTACGGGCATTGATCTTCGTGTTGTTACTACTCGAGAAGGTGGCAGGCGGTGTACTGCTACCTGCTGAACGGGAGATTTCCCCGGCTAAGACAGTCGGATCGACCGGTTGTTCGGTCCCGATATCATGTCCGGTAAGATTTTCTACTTCCCGGATAGCCAGCGCTTTTTTCCCGGGGACGTAATAGATATCGTCCTCCATGATAGAGCTGAAATTCCGGGTAGTGGAACAGGATACTATTATAAAAGCAAGACCTGCTATGTATAAAGAAAATTTCATGTTGTTTTATTTATTCGTTTTATTATTAATATCAAAAAGTATACCAAGAAAAAATTTGCTATTGTTTTTATAATTCTTTTTTAACCTGTTGCCGATCATGGAATAAAAATAATCAAATTCGGTCACATCTACTATTTTTTTCTTTAAATTTGCTCCCGTTTTATCAAATAATAAGAAGATGGGCAAGTTTTTAACATCAAGAAGCGAAGATTACTCACAATGGTATAATGAATTAGTGGTAAAAGCCGGTTTGGCCGAACAATCCGTAGTGAGAGGATGTATGGTGATCAAGCCTTACGGATATGCAATCTGGGAGAAGATCCAGCGTCAGTTGGACGATATGTTTAAACAAACAGGGCATGTCAATGCTTATTTCCCGTTGTTGATTCCCAAATCTTTTTTCTCTAAGGAAGCCGATCATGTCGAGGGGTTTGCAAAAGAATGTGCTGTTGTGACGCATTATCGCTTGAAAAATGACCCGAACGGAGGAGGAGTTGTTGTCGATCCGGCAGCAAAATTGGAAGAAGAGTATATCATTCGTCCGACTTCGGAGACCATCATCTGGAATACTTATAAAAACTGGATACAATCCTATCGGGATCTGCCGATTTTGTGTAATCAGTGGGCTAATGTGATGCGTTGGGAAATGCGTACCCGGATGTTTTTGCGTACGGCTGAATTTTTGTGGCAGGAAGGACATACAGCCCATGCTACGAAAGAAGAGGCGTTGGAAGAGGCCAATAAGATGGTGAGGGTGTATGCCGATTTTGCACAAAATTGGATGGCTGTTCCCGTCATTATGGGCTCGAAGAGTGAGAGCGAGCGGTTTGCAGGTGCCCTGGAAACCTTTACGATCGAAGCTCTGATGCAGGATGGAAAAGCTTTACAAGCCGGAACTTCGCACTTCCTCGGACAGAATTTTGCCAAAGCTTTCGATGTACAGTTCACCAATGCTGAGGGAAAACTCGAATACGTGTGGGCAACTTCGTGGGGGGTATCGACCCGTTTGATGGGCGCTCTGATCATGGCTCATTCGGATGATAACGGTTTGGTATTGCCTCCGAAATTAGCACCTTTGCAGGTGGTTATCGTGCCGATCTATAAAGGGGCCGAAGGATTGAAAAAAATCAGCGATAAAGTACAGGGGCTGATCGAAAAACTGAGAGCTAAAGGAATCTCCGTAAAATATGACGATCGCGATACCCAGAAACCGGGTTGGAAATTTGCCGATTACGAATTGAAAGGTGTGCCTGTGCGTTTAGCGATGGGAGAACGGGATTTGGAAAACGGTACCATCGAAGTGGCTCGCCGCGATACTTTGACGAAAGAAACTTTGCCTTTGGAGGGTATTGTCGGACATATAGAAAAATTGTTAGAGGATATCCAGGAAAATATTTATAAGAAAGCATTGGATTTCCGCAATAGTATGATCACTAAAGTGGATTCGTACGATGAATTTAAAAATCTGCTGGAAAGTAAAGGCGGATTTTTCCTTTGTCATTGGGATGGTACTGCAGAAACTGAAGAAAAGATAAAAGCCGATACCAAAGCGACGATCCGTTGTATTCCTTTCGATAGCCCTGAAGAAGAAGGAAAAGATATGGTGACCGGTAAACCGTCTCATCGGAGAGTGTTGATTGCGAAAGCCTATTAATGTAATATGTAAAAAGCTAAAAGCTGGCAGGTAAGTTTGCTGTTTTTAGCTTATAGCTTTTTACTTTTAGCTTTTTTGCTTTTTATGATGAATGTTACTGACCGTTTTTTGAAGTATGTAGGTTATGGTACTCAGTCTGACCCGAATACGGGATTGAATCCCAGTACACCGGGACAGATGGAGTTTGCCCATGTATTGAAGGAAGAGATGGAAGCTATAGGTATCCAGGAGGTGGAACTGGATGAATTCGGCTATGTGATGGGAGTTATACCTTCTACTGTGGAACGGGAAACGCCGGCTATCGGGTTTATCGCCCATATGGATACCAGCCCCGAAATGAGTGGCAGGCATGTGAACCCCCGGATTATCGAGAATTATGCGGGCAATGATATTGTGCTGAACAAAGAGAAGGGAATCGTACTTTCGACGGAGGAATTTCCGGAATTGATGAATTATGTGGGGCAAACATTGATCACTACAGATGGGAATACCTTGTTGGGTGCGGACGATAAAGCCGGAATCGCCGAGATTTTGACCGCAGCCGAATATTTGATCGGACACCCCGAAGTTAAACACGGTAAAATATGCATCTGTTTCACTCCCGATGAGGAAATAGGGGAAGGGCCCGATCATTTTAATGTAAAAAAATTCGGGGCTAAGTTTGCCTATACGATGGATGGAGGAGAGATCGGAGAATTGGAATTTGAGAATTTTAATGCCGCTAATGCCCGGATCGTTTTCAAAGGACGGAATATTCATCCCGGGTATGCGAAGAATAAAATGGTCAATTCGATTGCTGTAGCCAATGAGTTTATGGCTAGTCTGCCTAAAAAAGAAGTGCCTGAAAATACTTCCGGTTACGAAGGTTTTTTCCATGTGTATTCGATAAAGGGAGATGTGGAAACTACCGAGATCGAAATCCTGATCCGTGATTTTGACCGGGAACGTTTTGAATGGCGCAAAAATACGATCGAGAACGGGGTGCGTGAATTTTCCAAACGTTTTGGGTTGAAAATCGAGTTGGAATTGAAGGAGCAGTATAGCAATATGCGTGAAAAGATCGAACCGGTTCACTACATTATCGATATTGCAAAGCAAGCCATGCAGGAGTTGAATATCAAGCCGTTGATCGTGCCGATCCGGGGAGGTACGGATGGGGCACGGTTGTCGTTTATGGGGTTACCTACTCCGAATCTTTTTACGGGAGGACATAATTTTCACGGGCGCTATGAATATATACCCGTTTATGCAATGGAAAAAGCCGTACAGCTGATTATACGGATTGCCGAATTGTGTACGAAAATCTAGTTTGACTTTTTAAATCGTTTCATAAGGCAGAAATTCAGAAAACCGACTTTCTTTTCCGGCTTCGGATTGTTTTCTGGTTAGAGATGAAATTATATCTCGTCATCACGTTGTGATTGTCATTGATATTCCGGTCCGATCGGGTGATGAGCCGGTAAGAATCGGTATTGCTGCCGAAACCGGTTCAGGAACCGGTTTCGGTTGGGAAATATTGTGATAAATTAAAATAAATTCACTACTTTTGAGGAAGTGTTTTTAAATAGCGTGGTTATGAAAAAGTACATTTCTGAAATGATCTTTACTTTCATCTTTGTACTGGTTGTTTTGGGTGTAACCGATGACAAGAAGGGAACACCGGTGATGTGTGGTTTGGCGATCGGACTGACGTTAGTGTTGGTACATATCGTTTGTATCCCTATCACAGGAACTTCTGTAAATCCTGCCCGTAGCATCGGACCGGCTCTTTTCGAAGGGGGGAAGGCATTGACACAGTTATGGTTGTTTATTGTCGCTCCTTTTGCCGGTGCTGCTTTATCGGCTGTCGTGTGGAAGAGTATCGGCAGCGAAAAATAACGATTCGAATTCTTTCGTTCTTGTCGGGAACAGGACTGCCTCTGTTTGGATAGTCCTATAAATTCTCCCGACCAGAACGAATGAAGTTTCGGTGAACTGAAAAGCGGATAAAGTATAACAATGGGCGGGGAAAGCATCGTCCAATCGACGAAAGTCCCCGGGGGAGCGGGAATCTGACGTATTTCCCTCTTTTACGATGCTTTCAGGCTTTATGTTATCGGAGTAACCGATAGGGCTGTTAATTCAGCATCCGGTATTCGTTGGGAGTGACTCCTGCCACTTTCTTAAATAGGCGGCTGAAATGTTGCGGATATTGGAAACCGAGCTCATAAGCGATTTCGCTGATGGTTTTGCCGGTGTCGAATACTTTTTCTTTTGCGATATCGATCAGTTTGGTCTGGATATGTTCGGAAGCGGTTTTCCCGGTCTCTTTTTTGATCAGATCGCCGAAATAATTGGCGGACAGATGCATTTGATCTGCACAGTATTTTACTGTCGGCAGGCCCGAACTCTCCGGTTTTTCGGAATAGAAATAGTCGTTCAGCAAATTTTCGAACCGGGTGAGAATGTCTTTGTTGACATTTTCGCGGGTGATGAATTGACGGTCGTAGAAACGGACACAATAGTTGAGGAATAATTCGATATTGGATACGATCAACCGCTGGCTGTGTTTGTCGATGGTGTGATGCAGTTCTTCTTCGATATTACGGAAACAGTCGATGATGATATGACGCTCTTGCTCGGAAAGATGAAGGGCTTCGTTCACCTGATACGAAAAAAAGGTATAGTCTTTGATCGTACGGCCTAGAGTGGTTCCCCGTAAAAGATCCGGGTGAAAGACCAGGGCCATCCCCTGCGGTTGATAGACTTTACCGTCGTCTTCGACACCGATGACCTGTCCGGGAGCGAGAAAAACAAGTGTTCCTTCCTGATAATCGTAATAGTTACAACCGTACCGAAGGTTTCCGCATTTTATTTCTTTCAGAAATACCGTGTAAAAGCCGAAAGAATGGAGACCGTGCCGTAGACGGCATGATTTGGCCAGATCGATGACATTAACCAGCGGATGTAAAGTCTCTTGTCCTAGAAGTTCATTATACTGATGAATCGTGTCGAATTTTTGAATGGTATTCATGGCTGTTGTATTTTATTCGATACAAATTTAAATATTTTTTTATTGCCTGATTCATAGGATGTACCGGATCGGTAAAAATGGTAGGATAATCCGTAATTGGTGTACTCCCGACCTGTTTGTCTCCCGTATTTTTGTCATGTCGGAAAAACTTTATAATTTGGAAGATGAAAAAATATGAAGACTATAAAATTGAAGAACGGTATTGAAATGCCGGTTTTGGGTTTCGGAGTCTGTCAGGTGGCTTATTTCATTGCAACCAGGGCGGAGACGGAGCCGGAAAAGATCGAACGTACTTTCGGTTGTTTACGGGGTACGGCTTGTCTGGAAAATTCCTGCGGGAAAAGGGTGATCGCTGTCACCGGACTATGGCAAAAGGGAGAAATGAACGGTTTGCTTGATATGAAGCAGACCAATGAAATGGGTAAAGCGGTTTAAGGCCGGGAAAATAAGTCGGAGAAATATGGGTAAAAAAAGATTTCGTATGATGTGGGTGATTTTGAGTGTTATCGTTTTGTCGGCTCTAGTTGGAGTCGTATTTGTGAATATGCCGCAATTCGGTCGTTTACCCCGGGGAGAACGTTTGGCTAGAATCGAACGCTCGGCCCATTACCGGGATGGAGAATTTCGTAACTTACACGAAACGGTATTGATGACTTCCGGCAAAGGATTTTTTCAAAATTTGACGGGCTTTTTATTCAGGAAACAAGCAGGACTAAGGCCGGATAGTACTCTGCCTGTTATCAAAACCGATTTACAGACCTTGAACCTCTCAGAAGATCTGTTGGTTTGGTTCGGCCATTCTTCCTATCTGATCCAGATGGAGGGGAAACGTTTACTTGTCGATCCGGTATTTTGTACGGCTGCACCTGTTTCGTTCGTAAACAAACCTTTCAAAGGAACGGAGGTGTACCGGCCGGAAGATATGCCCGATATCGACTACCTGATCATTACCCACGATCATTGGGATCATTTGGATTACCGGACAGTGACGGCTTTAAAAGATCGTGTGCAGAAAGTGGTATGTCCGTTGGGGGTAGGTGAACATTTCGAGTATTGGGGGTTTTCTCCGGAGCGGATTGTGGAATTGGATTGGGAGGAACAGGCCCTGTTGGATGACGGCTTCCGGATACATTGTTTGCCGGCTCGTCATTTTTCGGGACGCGGATTGGCCCGCAACCGTTCGTTATGGGCCTCATTTCTTGTGACCGGCTCCCGACGTAAAGTTTTTATCGGCGGGGATGGTGGATACGACACGCATTTCGCTGAAATCGGTATGCGTTTCCCGGATATCGACTGGGCTATTCTGGAAAACGGTCAGTACAACGAAGGGTGGAAATATATCCACCTGATGCCCGGATATATGGCAGCGGTAGCCAGGGAATTGAAAGCGGCAAAAATTCTGACGGTTCATCATTCTAAATATGCTTTGGCTGCTCATCCCTGGGACGAACCGTTGAAGAATGCACGGAGGATGCGGGATAGAGATTCGCTACCTGTAGTTATTCCGCAAATAGGCGAAGTTGTAAATATGACGGGACATTAACCGGATGCTGTATGGATATGCTTATCAATCATCATCTGAGGTCAGCTTTTCCCGTTCTTTTTTGCTTAGGCTTCGGACTACGATTTCGTAGGATTTGCCGACCAGTTCTTTTATCATGATATCGGGGACATCCTGGTTAAAGTAAATACTGATCCAATATTTCTTGTTCATATGCCAGCCCGGTTTTATTCCAATATATCCGGCTTGTAATTCTCCGGATTCTTCGGGTTGGCATTTGAGGCAACAAAAATCGAAAACTTCGATATTGACGAAGCAAAACCATTTATCCGCTACGTAGAAGCACAGGACGTCACGGCTGTATTTATCGGCAACTCCTGAAAATGGCATCTTTTCGTATACTCCTTTGAATGACAAGCAATATGCTCTGAACTCTTCAATATTCATTTCTGTTACGATGGATGAGACCGGACAAAAATACGGTATATTTATTTAGATTCAAGCTTAAATTCTCCTGTTTTTATGGATAGATATCCGGAAATGTGCCGTAGGCCGGGTATTGAAATTATCTCTCTTTCTTTTCAGGGTTTGGCTGCAACGTATGGTTATCCGGTCGGCTGGAATAGCAGAATGTAAAATGTGGTCGGTTGGATGATTTTGTAGAAAGGGGTAGACTTGTAAATAAATAAATTTTTTTCAATCCTGACTACCCCATTTTTCGTTTGAGATTGTTATAAGAATGAAAACACAATAAATTTCAGCAGATTTTTCAAAATTTAATGAATGTAATTAATCCGGAATGAGGAGCTTAAATCTGTAAATAGAAAGACTTTGAAAGTGGCAGAAAGCTATTTGACGATTTTTGATTTAGGATAGATTAAAAAATGTTTTTATGCGATTGGATATGAATATTTTTCAGATAGCGGCTAAGTATGCAGCCAACTTAATGGGGATTGCTACGCCGGAAGAACGGGAGGCGTTGGAAAACTGGAAGCAGGAAAGCGTGTGGCATACCAATCTGGCGGAGAGATTGGATCAGGAAGAAGATTTTAAAGAAAACCAGCAGTTGTTGGAACGTTTTTCTGTTACAGAGGCCTGGAAAAAAATGGAGAAGAATCTGGATAAGGCTATGGGAAGACGTGCCGGGGGGAGGAGGTGGTGGAAATATGCTGCTGTCATTTTAGTGATGTTGGGAGGTGGATTCTGGTATTTTCAGATGAAAACAGCTGTGCCCGTAAAGCCGCCCCTTATTGTGCAGCAGAGTATTCCTTCCGGAAAGCGAAGTGCAAAATTAACCTTAGGAAATGGAAAGGTGGTAAAGCTTGTTCCGGACGGTCGGTTTACTTTGGCAGAGATGGATGGTACTGTGATTCAAAAGGATTCTACGGGGATTGATTACAGGCAGATCGGAGTAGGTGAAGATACGCTTGTTTATAATCAGATGGAAACTTTGACCGGGATGGAGTATACGTTGACTTTATCTGATGGTACGCGGGTTTATTTGAATGCTGAGAGCCGGCTAAAATATCCGGTAGTATTCCGTGGCACAGAGCGGGTGGTAGAATTGAGTGGAGAGGCTTATTTTAAAGTGTCTAAAGATGCACTTCGTCCTTTTGTAGTAAAGATGAATGGGGTGAATGTACGGGTGTTGGGGACTTCGTTTAATGTTCGTTCATATGCAGATGAAGGGCAGGTGGTAACAACTTTGGTGGAAGGAAAAGTGAAGGTGAACGATCAGGATATTGTGGCAGGAGAGCAGGCCGTGTATTCGAAAAATGACGGTAAAACGACCGTACGGCAGGTTGAAGTAGAACAATATGTGGCCTGGCAGGAAGGAACGTTTGTATTCCGGAATGAACGATTGGAAAATGTTATGAAAACATTGGGGCGTTGGTATGGGGTGGAATTTCATTTTATAGACGAAAGAGCTAAAGAAATCCGGATCGGTGCAAGGTTTGGAAGGTATGATGATATGCAACCGATTGTTGATATGATAAAGAAGACAAATTTAGTAGAGGTGTTGCAGACAAACCGTTGTTTGTATATATCGGAGAAAAAATGAAATTAAAGATGATGATACTGAATACGAATAGGGTGGATGGCAAGGGGATATGAGGATAGAGAAATGAAAATATAGCGTTTGGGGTATACGGGTTTGAAATAAAAATGTTCCCGGTGGTCTGCGAAACTGGCCGGGAACATGCTTAAATAATCAAAGTGTGTTAAACTTTAATTCAACAAATTTATGAAAAAAAATCCTGGAATGGTTTTTCCCGCCCGGGGAAAACTCTCTAAAATTTTATTTGTGGTGAGACTGAAGTTTTTTTTGATTCTGTTTAGCTGTTTTCAGCTGAATGCAGCAGTACATTCTCAAAATAATGTAAGAATCAGTTTGGATTTGGAAAATGTGTCTTTGGAACAGGTGATCTGGGAGATTCAAAAGAAGACGGATTTTGTGTTTATGTACGGAACCCGTGACATTGAAGGAGTGAAGCAATTGACGGTACAGGAAACGGATAAGGAGGTGAACGAGATTTTGAAAACGTGCCTGAAAAATACTGGTCTTTGGTTTGAGATTTCCGGAAATGCCGTAGTGATAAAAAAAGAAGTGACAGCAACCGAAGGTCGTAAGATCACCGGAAAAGTGGTGGATGAAAAAGGGAATCCACTACCGGGAGTGACGGTCATTATCAAGGGAACTTCTTTAGGGACGGTGACTAGCGTAGAGGGAGAGTTTACAATCACTTTACCTGTGGCTGATGGACAAGCCTTGTTGTTTTCTTTTGTGGGGATGGAGACGATGGAGGTGAAGATTACGGATAAGAATGATTATAAGATTGTCTTAAAGGAGGATGTAAAGGCACTTGACGATGTGGTGGTGACCGGATATTTTAATAAGAACAAAGATAGTTTTACAGGGGCACAGGTAACCGTGAAAGGGGACGAGCTAAGGAAGGTGACTACCGGGAATGTGCTTCAGGCACTTTCTGTATTTGATCCTTCTATCCGCTTTGAGGACAATATAGACATCGGATCGAATCCTAACCGGATTGCTGATTTTACGATTCGGGGAAATTCTGGAATCGGGCTGACTGAATTTGAAAAGGAAGCAGTGAGCCGGGATAATCTGAAAAATAATCCGAATCTGCCTACGTTTATCATGGATGGTTTTGAAGTAGATGCAGAGAAAATTTTTGACCTCGATATTGAACGGATCGAATCGTTGACTATTCTGAAAGATGCTTCGGCAACGGCTATTTATGGTTCTCGGGCAGCGAATGGAGTGATTGTTATCAAAACGAAAGCTCCCTCGGAAGGACAGTTGCGGGTGAACTATAATTTTACTGCTTCTATCGCTATACCGGATTTAAATGGATACGACTTATTGGATGCCCGTGAAAAGTTGGATTTTGAAAAGAGCATAGGCATGTATAAAGATAATAATGCTGATGCGCAGATCAATAAAGATAAAGATTATAATTATAAACTGAGTCTTGTTGAGAGTGGAGTGAATACCTATTGGTTGTCTCAGCCTTTGAAGGTAGAGTTTAATCAAAAGCATAGCATATTCATTGAAGGTGGGGATAAAGCGGTTAGATATGGTATTGATTTTAAGTATGATAAAGACAATGGGGTGATGAAAGGATCGGCTCGTGACCGCGGAGCTTTAGGTTTTTCACTTTCTTATAATCTAAAAGATAAACTTTTAGTAAGGAATTATCTGACTGTCAATAAAGTAAAATCTAAAGAATCCCCTTATGGTGACTTTTCCCAATATGCCTTGCTGAATCCCTATTATCCTTTTCAGGATGAGCACGGTAATCTGATCCGTAAGATGACGCAATACATAAATACCAATAAACAAATTTGGAACCCTGTGTATGAAGCAACGGTAGGAAATCGGGATGAAAGCGAGTATCTGGACGTGACCAATAATTTCAGTCTGGAATGGAGTATCGTACAAGGATTACGTTTGCGGGCCAATTTCTCTTACGGTGAAAAGAAAGAACAAGTGGAGACTTTTATTTCACCGGAATCATTGCAGTATGAAAGTTATGAGTTGTCGTCCGGTGAAGGATTGTTAAATAAAGGAGAAGGGTACCACGGGACGAGTAATACGTATAGTATGGATTTTAACTCGGTATTGACTTATTATTTGGGAGTGGGTAAACACTTTGTCAATACGGCATTAGGTGTCAATCTGACAGAAAGTGGTAGTCGTAGTGTGAACTTCGACGTGAGAGGTTACCCTTCCAAGATGATGGATTATATCTCTTTGGCGAAGGAGTTTACCAATACCCATCCCGGAGGAAGTGAGGGAAAAACCCGATTGGCAGGTTTTTTTGCCAATGTCAATTATTCTTATGCGAATCGCTATTTATTGGATTTATCGGCTCGTTTGGATGGTTCGTCCATGTATGGTTCGGAATCTAAATTTTCTCCTTTCTGGGCAGTTGGTTTGGGTTGGAATATACACCATGAAAAATTTATGGAAAATACCGGTATTTCCAGACTGAAGATCCGTGGGTCTATTGGAACGACAGGAAAGGCTTCTTTTCAACCCTATCAATCTCAGACGATGTTCGAATATATACAGGACGGCTGGTATGCGACAGGAATCGGGGCAACCCTGATGGCTTTAGGGAATCCGAATCTGAAATGGGAAACGACGACTGCTTACGACTTGGGATTGGATTTCGGCATGTGGGAAGATCGGTTGACGGTGACTTTCGGGTATTATCTGAAAAAGACCAAAAACCTTTTGAGCAGTGTTACTTTGCCTACTTCTCTGGGATTTATTGATTATAAAGAAAACCTGGGACAGATGGAAAATGAAGGAGTGGAATTGGCTTTACGGAGTTTTGTCTATAAATCGAACGATTGGAATGTCAGTCTGTTTGTGAATATGGCTCATAATAAGAATCGTATCGTATCCATTTCGAATGCTTTGAGTTCCTATAACGATAAAGCCGATCAGGAACAGGCTAACAATGACGACTATAAAACCAAGCCGATGGTCCGGTATAAAGAGGGAAGATCTTCAACCGCTATTTATGCGATGAAATCGTTGGGTATCGACCCCGCTACCGGAAAAGAGTTATTCCAGCGTCAGGATGGTACTAATACGTACGTTTGGGATCCGAAAGAGAGTGTGGTGTGCGGTGATACAGAACCGAAAGTGACCGGAGCATTCGGAACGAATATAACCTGGAAGCAACTCAATCTAAACATGAATTTCAGTTATCGTCTGGGAGGACAGGTGTACAACCAGACCTTGATCAACCGGGTAGAGAATGCTGATCCGAGAGATAATGTAGACCGTCGGGTATTGGAGCAACGCTGGCAGAAACCAGGCGACCATACATTTTATAAAGACATCAACGATAAGTCGACGACTCCGGCTGGTTCCCGTTTTATACAGGATGAAAATGTATTACAGTTGGGATCTTTGTCATTGTCTTATGATTTGAAGAAAGAATGGCTGAAACCTATCGGTTTTGATATGGTTCGTTTGACAGCAATGATGAATGATGTGTTTCGTTTGTCGACAGTGAAGCGGGAGAGAGGGATTTCTTATCCATTTGCCCGTAGCATGAGTTTAGGTGTAATGGTTCAATTTTAATGCAATAGAATATGAGTTACAAAAAAATTAAAAATATGACAGCTGCAATCCTGTTGGGATGTGCTGTCCTCTCACAGTCCTGTACGTCGTGGTTGGATATTACTCCGGAGGCACAGGTGAACGACAAGAAAATATTTTCTACTCCTCAGGGATTTAAGGATGTATTGAACGGGATTTATATTACCGCTTCGGGTGAAAAATTGTATGCCAATAATTTATTGTTCGGATTTACGGATGTTTTGGCTCAGTATTACGCTATTCCGGACGAGACACATGAGTTTGCCCAGTTGGCCAAGTACCAATACAAGGATGTGAATATTTCGCCTAAAATTGATGAGATGTGGCTGGAATTGTATTTCTGTATTGCCAATTGTAATATTTTATTGGAAAGATTGGAGGAAGTCGGTCCGGATTTTTTTGAGGATGAGCGTACTTATTATATTTTACATGGAGAAGCCAGGGCTTTAAGGGCTTTTTTCCATTTTGATCTGTTGCGTTTGTTTGCACCTTCGTATAAAGCAGATCCGGGATATACAGCTATTCCGTATATTACAAAATATTCGAATAAAGTGTCGCCTCAAAAGACGGTCAGTGAAGTGATCGATAGTGTGATTGTAGATCTGAAAGCTGCCGTTACCGATCTGGAAGGCCGGGATCCTATTTTTGATCCGTTGTATCAGGCAACTACTGGCTCGGATATGTATATGTGGACCCAGCCGATGCCTGACCGGAATGAATTTTTGTCTTATCGTGGATTCCGTCTGAATTATTATGCTGTGAATGCTTTGCTAGCACGGGTATATGCTTATAAACTGGACAAAAAACAGGCTTACGATTATGCTAAAATTGTGTTGGAATCGGGAGTATTCAAATTTACCGATTATTGGAAGATTACTAGCGATATTCAATATCGGAACCGGATTTTACGGCCTGAGATCGTCTTTGGATTCAATGTACCCCGGATGACTAAAGTGTTTGAACCTTATTCGCCCAGCTATAGTAGCAGCAAAAAGTGGTTGACGATAAAGAATAGTGAACAGATGTTTGAAGGAAGTGCCAATGATTACCGTTTGAACTATCTGATGGAGCATGAAATATTGGCTGCTTTCGATCGGCCCAGTTGTATCAAATTTGTGAAGCCTGAGAATGCTGATGAGATGACGGAAGAGGAGATGGGGAGGATAGCTCCGATGATTCGGATTAGTGAGATGTATTATTATGTTTGTGAATATCTGATGGATAGCGATCTGAATGGAGCTAAAACAGAATTACAGAAATTACGGAATGCCCGGAATGCCAAGGAGGCCTTGATTGCAAATTCACCCGCAGAGCTGGAAGATGTGATTGTTAACGATGCCCGCCGGGAGTTTATGTGCGAAGGGCAGCTGTTTTATTTCTACAAACGGTTGGGACGGAAAGTAGTAGATGAGTCCGGAAATTATACCATGACGGAGAAAGATTTCGTATTACCGTTGCCGGACGTGGAATTGGAATTCGGTAACAGATTGTCTGAACTTTATAAATAGAAAGGTATGAAAGCAAAGATATTGGCATTGATCATAGGGTTGGGAATGGGATTGGTGTTCTGTTCCTGTGAAAAAGACCTCGAAAAGTATTCGGGTACGGACTATATACGTTTTGTATCGGTGTTTGAAAAGGACAGTGTGGATTATAATTTCGGATTGGCTGGAAAGACAACGACAGATCGTATTGGCATAGAAGTGAAAGTGACAGGCGAAGTGTTGGATTATGACCGCGAATATAAGGTAAAGGTAAATCCGGCAAGTACGGTTCAGGAAGGGGTGCATTTCAATATTCCGGCGCAAAACTGTAAGTTGCGGGCCAATCGGGTTACGGATACACTTTGGGTTGAAGTGATGAATACAGAAGAATTGAAAGCGGAAAAATTGTATCTGCAGTTGGATTTGGTGGAGAGTGCCCATTTTAAATTGTGTTTCCCGGAGAGTAATAGTTGTAAAATATATCTGACTGATCGGATCGTTCGGCCCGGATGGTGGGATGAGTGGCATGAAACCGAAGGATTGGGTAGTTATTCTGAAACGAAATATCGTTTGTTTATCCGGATTAGCGGTACTTTTGATTTGGAAAATATTGCTTATCCGGAAAAGAGGGCCGCTATCCTGAAGTTTAAATATTATCTGGAAGAAGAAGCCGCTCAGGGACGGGTAATCATGGATGAGAATAATCAACCTATGCAGGTGAAGATGGTGGGATAGTAATAAAGGGGTACCAATTAAATTTAGATCGAGTTATGAATAAGATATATATATTGTTACTGGCATTACTGGTAATGGCCGGTTGCTATAAGGATAAAGGAAATTATGATTATAAAACAATGTATGCAATTGAAATTGATGGGATCGATGAAAATAAAAAATATGAACTCTGGTTTGGAGAACCTTTTACGATGCCGGAACCGATTATTCGTTTTACCGATAGTACACAGGCACATGATGATCTGTCCTATCAATGGAAGCTGGATACGTTTGTGGTTTCTACTGAAAAATGTCTGAATGTTACTTTTGGGATAGAACCCCAAGGGTGGAATGATATTTTCGGTGCTTTTATCGTTAAAGACGAACGTACGGGAATCTCATATAGTCAGCGTTTTCGGGTGACTTTGCTAAGTAATTTTACGAATGGTTGGATGTGGATGACTGAAAATCAAGGAAAAGCGGAGTTGAACATGTTGGCGAGCAGTAAAAAGTTTTTTCAGAATGTTTATACGGCAGTTAATAACAGGGAATTGGGGCCTAAAGCTTATGGAGTGGTAGAACATTTTGATGCCGGTTTGAATGCAAACGGTGTATTGATGATGGCCGGAGGGCCGGGATCGGACGGACCGGTAGAATTAGACTGGAGTAACCTTCGGAAAGAGGTGTGGACCGGAGAGGAATTTGTCGGCGGAAGCTTGCCGGAAGATTTGCAAGAAATTAAGGCAGCTTGTTTTATAAAGAATTATTCCTGTTTGGTTTCCGGGTCCGGGAAATTGTATGTCCGTTATTCTCCCGGAGGGTATTTGTACCAGGACCGGTATCCGGATTTTCCTTTCTACGGGGATTATAAGCTCTCTTCTGTGGTGGGGTATAGTTTCCCTCCTGATTATAATGTCGCTTTATTTTATGAAGAAAATGAAGGAAGATATTTGTTTTTGGATAACGGAGAGTTACGGGGATTAGATCAGGTGGAGGATGCGGGACAAAAATTCAGCCTGGTTGATCCTGATAAAGAGTTGATCTATCTGGCTCCGGCTTCTCAGCAGCAGGGGAAGAGTTTGTTTTATGCCGTTTTGCGGGATAAGTCGGATGGAAAATATTATACTCAGCGTTTTCAATTCGGGATCGTGGGAGGACAACCGACATTGACAACAATTGCACAGGATGTATTTCCGGCAGTTGTGAATGAAAAGACCCGTTTTGCAGTGGGATATACAACGAAGGAGGCTTATTATTCTCAGGGAGCACAAATTTTCCGGTATAATTTTGAATTGAACGATACTCCGGTAGCTGTAGCCGATTTTAAAACAGGAACAATAACAGCTTTTACCCTTGATTCTTATGGAGAACAGTTCGGTGTGTGTGTACAAAATGGAAATACTCATGACTTCTATTGGACGAGTACGGATGGACAGGAGTTCGAGCATGTGAAACAAATTCCCGGAGAAGTCAAAGGTTTGATATATAAATCGGGTGGTTCTTGGAAGTATGAATAATATCTAATGGAATAAAATTTGATGAGAAGATTAGTTGTTTTATTTTGTCTGTTCTTGTTGTGTATACAGGAAATATATGCACAACAGCAGGTGTCTGATGAGCTGCGTGCTTATAATGATTATCTATTGAGTTTATCCTGCTATAAAGCTTCGGGTGAGTTGAATATGGCTATCGGTGAGAAGTTTATGGAGGGAGATATTGCCGGAGTACGCCGGCTGTCGGCAGAGAGAGAAAAGTTATTGATGCAATCCATTGATAGTGTATTGGCTTTCCGTGCAGATGCCAAAAAAAGTGAAGCGGCGGCACAGTTGGTTACCCGGTTGGTATTTAATCTGGGATTTGAAAATACCGGAAAAGTATTGAATCGGTTTGAACCGGGATTCGATCCTTTGTGTTTACAGGAAGTGAGACAAAGTTTAGAGAAGGAGAGTAAAGTGCGTCCGGGAATGCCTGCTGCCGATTTTAAGGTGTTCGACCGGGAGGGAAAAGAGTATACCTTGGCTAGCTTTAAGGGAAAATATATTTTTCTGGAATTCAGTGCATCCTGGTGTAGTTGGTGTAAGAAGGAAATTCCTTCCATCCGGCAGGCTTATGAACGGTTTAAAGATAGTGTGGTGTTTATCACCATTCATTTAGATGATAACCGGGATAAATGGTTGAAGGACCTGGAAACTCATGCTGTGCCCTGGTATTGTCTGACAGATCTGAAAGCCTGGAAGAGTCCGGTGGCTAAGGCATATAATATTGCCGGAGTGCCTGATTGTTTTATCATTGGTAAAGACGGTTTGATCAAGGCGAAGGAGTTGCGCCGGGAAGAGATTACGCAACAGTTGGAAAAGTTATTGGCTGCCGGCAAAGGAATTCAATTCAGGACCGGTAGTTTTCAGGATGCTTTACAAGAGGCTGAAGCGACGGGTAAACTGATCTTTTTGGATGGTTATACTTCGTGGTGTGCTCCTTGTAAAATGATGAATACTACTGTCTTCACCGATCCGGAAGTGGGGCACTTCTTTAACGAGCATTTTATCAATGTTAAATTTGATATGGAAAAGGGCGAGGGACGGGAGTTATTGAAGCGTTATGGGATGCAGGTATTTCCAACTTATTTATTGCTGGATGCAGCAGGGAACGAGGTACACCGGGTCGTTGGCGGACATGATGCCGGTGAATTTATCCGGCTGATCCGGGAAGGAATGGATCCGGAAAATTCGATTGCAGGGATGCAGAAACGTTATGAAACAGGTGACCGGGAGGCTGATTTCCTTCGCCGGTATATTACGACTTTGGGGGGGGATATCGGTTTGATAAAATTCCGGCCGTATTGGATGAGCTTTGCCGGAAAAATGGAGAGACGGTTAACGAAGAGGACTGGCAGCTGATTCGGCGTTACCTGTCGGATCCTTCGTCGTATACATTCCATTTTGTCGCAAAACACCGGGAATTATTTACTGCCTATATTGCTCCGGAGGAACTGGAAGCATGGATTCAGAAAGTACTTTACGTTCCGGTATTCAATACTGTCAATAGTCTTGTATTTGATGAGAAAGAATATGATGCCGGACGTTTTAAGACTCTGAGGAAGGATATCAAAATTGTTCGGCCGGAACGGAAAAGTTATTTGTTGTCCATATTGGATTATTACGATGCATTTCGGATGGATAAAATGGATAAAGTACTTTCTATTTTTAAAAAACAATTTATGTCCCTTCCTGCTTCGGACCGTTGGGGATTGACGATGCAATTAAATGCGATGTTGTGTGCAAAAGGAAATAAAGCTCAGTGTGAAGAAGGATTACATATATTCCGTCAGCTTTTTAATCCGGTTGATCCTATACTGAAAAATTTTGAAAATGCTTTGAATAAACGGATCGGTTCGTTATAGATCAAGGAAATGTGGCGATTGTGTGGAGCTCCCACACAATCGCTCCCGTTCCTGGAGCGCTGTATTATACTTTTGAATACAATCTTATCGGCTATTCGGGCTTCTTACCTTTGTATCCCGGCCGGGCACTGAGTTGAGTCCTGGTAAACTCAGAAAGAAAACTTATAGGTTAGCTGGAAACATTTTTTTGTTGAACCTTAGGACTGGTTTTGTGTTGTTGTTTTTATTTCTTTCATTTGTGATATAAAAGGCAGATGCATGATGGAAAACCAGTATTGTTATAAATATCCCCGTCCCGCGTTGACGACCGATCAGGTTATCTTTGGATTCGGCGAGGGGGAGTTGAGGGTATTATTGATCCGGAGAGGGAACGAACCGTTTAAAGGGAAATGGGCTTTGCCGGGAGGTTTTATGGATATGGATGAAGATGCAGAAACCTGTGCCCGCAGGGAGTTGGAAGAAGAAACCGGATTGAAAGTAGTGAATTTCGAACAATTATATGCTTTTTCGGATGTCGATCGTGATCCTCGTTATCGCGTTGTCAGTATCGCTTATTATGCTTTGGTCAGATGGGAGGATTGTAAAGTGAAGGCAGGGGACGATGCCGATAGGGCCCAATGGTTTCCTTTGTCCGGAATACCGCCCCTGGCATTCGATCATCGACGAATTCTGCAAATGGCTGCCGACCGATTAAAGTTAAAAGCCCGGTATCGGCCGATCGGGATCGATCTGTTGCCCCCTGAATTTAAGATGGCCGATCTTCGGCATTTATACGAATCGGTTTTACAGTGTACACTCGACCGGGATAATTTTCGTAGAAAGATGGTAGGGACCGGATTATTGGTCGATGCAGAACAGGAAAATCGGGCGAAGAACGGTAGGAAGGTCAGGTATTATCGCTTTGATCGGGTAAAATATCGGTATTTTACGGAAAAGGGTTTTTATTTAAAATGGGAATAATGAAGATTACCCGGATTCAGGCGGAAGCTGGGGGTATGGAAGCCTAAGGTCGACGGACAAGTGGTGCCGGACTATTTAAAGGCATTATGTACATACGATCTGGCCTGAGCCTTTAGGTGCCCGTTTTACAACGACAACGGCGCTGAGGTCGAATTTTTAATCGAAGGCATATGATAATCAAAGATTTTACAGATAACGATCTCTACAAATTTACAACGATGAATGCCATTCAGAAGAAATTTCCGGATGCCGAAGTCGTATATCGTTTTGTCAACCGGGGAGAAACCGATTTCCCGTCAGGATTTGCCGAAGCTTTACAGGCAGAAGTGGAAGAGATGCGCGGATTGACTTTGACCGACGAGGCCGAACGGTTTATGCGGCGAAAATGTTATTATTTCGATTCTGTATTTTTCGATCTCTTGAAAGGATATCGTTTCGATCCTTCAGAAGTAAGGATTCTGCAAAATGGGGGTAGCCTGGAACTCGAGATCCGTGGATTATGGTATCGTACGGTACTCTGGGAGGTCCCTTTAATGGCGATGATATCGGAACTTTATTTTCAGATGACCGGCCAGTTTGCCCGGCAGGTGGAAGAAAAAGCGATCCATAAAGCCCGTCGTTTTGCAGAGATCGGTGCAGAAATATCGGAATTCGGCACACGGCGCCGCTTTTCATTCGAGGTACAGGATCGGGTGATCGGAATATTGAAGGAGTATTCCGGCAAATACTTGAAAGGGTCCAGTAATGTATGCCTGGCGATGAAGTATAACCTTACTCCTATGGGAACTCATCCCCACGAATGGTTTATGTACCATGGGGCACATTATGGCTATCGGTCTGCCAATGCTCTGGCTTTGGCTAATTGGGTGGATGTGTATGACGGGCATTTGGGGATAGCCTTGACGGATACCTATACAACCGATAACTTTTTCAGCAGTTTCGATACGCAGTATGCTAAGCTATTCGACGGGTTGCGTTGGGATAGCGGTGATCCTTATGTATTTACCGAGAAAGCTTTGAAACATTACCGGGAGAAACGGATCGATCCGCGGACAAAGACCGTGGTCTATAGCGATGCTCTCGATCTGGAAGGGGTAGAAAATATTCGCTCCTTTGTGAACGGACGATTACATGATGTTTATGGGATCGGTACTTTCTTGTCTAATGATGTCGGAGTAAAACCGCTGAACATGGTAATCAAAATGTTCGAGTGTAAACCTCAGGGAGGAAAAGAATTTTGGCCTGTCGTAAAGCTTTCCGATGTGGAAGGTAAACATACGGGTGACCCGAAGGAAATAGCCCTTTGCCAGGGATTGTTAAGGATTTGAGCGGATAAAACGGTAATGACGGATAAACGGTCACTACACTGGAAATTGGAGGGGCGATAGATTACACTTATTCGATCGTAGCTTTTGCCGGCATCGTAAAATGCGGAATTTTAGTTTGCCGGACGATCCTGTTCGCTGGAGGTATCGCTATGCAGATGGGCCAGAAGAAGTTGGGAATGTTGTAATGAACGGATGAAATTGCAGCGTTCATATTCGTTTTCACAGAGTTCTTGTAATATTTCGATCGATTTGCGGTAACATTGCTCTGCTTTCGGATAGTTTTTTAAATGTACTTCATAAAGTTTTCCCAGGCTTCGCTGGCATTGTGCCGTTGCAGGACGATACCGGTATATATCTTCCCGGTCGAATTCGGATCGGGTATCCAGACTGGCCGAATACAGCCGTTCCGCCGAATTGAAGCGTCGCATGTCGACATATAGATTGCCTAGCCGCCATTGGGTTATTGCTACATCTTCGAGGTAAATCCACCAATAGTTTTCTGCCAGTTTCTTTTGTATTTCCAACATTCGCAGTAGTATTTGTTCGGAAAGTTCCAAACGATTCGAACGGTTGTATAGGTTTACTAAAAAGTCCATAATCTTCAATTTATGACTCTGTATGATGATTCTGCGCCCTGAATATTTTTCGTAGTTCTCCAATGCCTGAAGAAATAACTTTTCAGCTGAATGGTAATCTTTATAATCATACCAGTAAATTTGAGCCAGATTAGCTTGTAATTCGGCTATTTTAGGGCGATAGACGTTGGGCCTTCGGGAGAGGTTGGATCGGTATTCGGCGATATGGTTATGGATTGTTGTGATCATTTGTTGTATTGAGTCGATTTCGGTATTTTCTTGAAATAATATTTCGGATGTCATAATTTTAAGATTTTTTAATCGATGGTTTTTACTTTTTGTCGATAAATCTATTTACGGGCTGATAGATGAGGATATGTCAAAGAACGATATAAACCGGACCCATTACGGATCTTGGTTTCACTTCAAACAGTGATAAATAAATTTAACGGTAACTGGCAGTCCGGATATCCGGCGGTATCCGGACAAACAATTTGACTGCGGTGGTATTTTCGTGGCAAAGATAGTGATTATTTTTTATACAAAGAAAGTTTTTTCAATGACATTAGGCGTTAACTTGATTAGCGGGAGATTCGTATATGCTTTGTTAATCCTGTCGGAGAGATATTAAAAGTGTATATTTACAAAACATTTTCCTTTGAAGAAATACCGGAGGCACAAAAGTTGATGGAAGTTGGAAAAGTGGTGGTGAGAGTAGGAAAGAAGACTTCTGAGGAGTGAAGATTGAATTTTTAGAATAGGAGAAAATGAATATCGATTTAAGTCCGATCGACCGCCGGAAAGTAAAAAATCTGGGTGAGGTTTTGGAGATGAATAATGAGGTGCTGGGATTAATGAGCAGATATCTTACGGTATGTCCTGATTTTATCACGAAAGAACTGATAGAGGGGATCACCGGTGAGTGTGAAATTACGTTAGCAGAAGCCTATACCAGCTTGTTGGTCGCTGCTTGTGGACTGGATGTGGAAAATAATCCCCGGGATCGTTATCTGTCGACAGCTTATCTGAGGTCCGGTATCCGCCGGCTCGATCCGCAGGAATATCGGATGAATCCTTATTACCGGCAAATTCGGATTCCTGAAGCTCATTTTGGAAATTGGAAGCTGACCATTGAAAAATATAAACCCTATGAAGCGTTTGTTTGTGATGATATCCGGACCGATGAAGAGTTGAAAGAAATTCCACAGATCGGATTTTTCGATACGGAATTTTCATTCCCGGCAGTCATGGAGGACGGGCAGGAGTGGATGGCTATTAAACCGAATGAAATAGAAACCATGCGGCAACCCATAGCCAGGGCAGCGGGGCAGGTTGTTGCTTTCGGACTCGGAATGGGGTATTATGCTTTTATGGTTTCTGAAAAACCGGAAGTGAAAACGCTGACTATTGTCGAAAGGGACGAAAATGTCATCGCTCTGTTCCGGGAGCATATCCTTCCTCAATTTCCTAAAAAGGAGAAGATCGATATCGTTCGGCAAGATGCTTTTGAGTTTGCGACGAATTGCATGTCCGACGGCTATTACGACCATGCTTTTGTGGATTTATGGCACGATGTATCCGACGGATATCCTCTTTACAAGCAAATGAAAGCTTTGGAAAAAAATAGTCCGAATACCCTTTTTTCTTATTGGATCGAGGATTCTTTGCTTTCTCATCTGCGTTGGGAATTATTTCACCGGATGTCGGATCTGCTTTCAGCGACTGCACCTGCCGGAGAGCCAGTCATCCTCCGGCCGGTATATACTTACGAGCAGTTTGTCGCTTGTCTTCGCAATCCGTTTTTACGGAAGCTGGCAGGGACCGGGCTTTTATAATTGATATAGAGTGAGAAAATAAAAAGGATAGTTATATGAAAAGACGTTTGTGTCCGCAATGTAAAATACCGAATTTCTATGTGTTGAACGAGAAAAAAGAACGGCGTTTGGTGTTTGTGACAGTTGAGTTTGAGGTTATTGCCGCCAAGGAGGGGGAGAGTCTCGAAGGGTTCGACCTGACTGTGATTTATTGTTTGGGATGTTCCTGGAGCGGTTCACCTCGTCGTACGGTACGTTATTGAATATAAGATGGTTTAATAATTTGAAATCGGAATACGATGAAAAAAGTAAAGATAACGGTGTTGAAAACCACTTTGGACGAAGAGTTGGTAAAAGAGTACGGAGCAGAAGGTTTGAAGGCTTGTCCGATGTTAAAAGCCGGGCAGGTATTTTATGCCGACTATGCTAAACCCGAGGGCTTTTGCGATGAGGCCTGGAAAGCGATCTACCAATATGTTTTTGCGCTTTCGCATGGAGCGGGTAAAACATTGTTTTATTATGGCGACTGGATCAGAAAACCCGGGGTAGCTATATGTAGTTGTAATGACGGTTTGCGTCCTGTCATATTTAAACTGGAAGCGACCGAAGAGGAATCGGTTATCGACTATACGCCGGTGAGGTAAGAAGTGAGTTTACCCCTAAAGGATCGATAAGCGGTTGTGTCAACCTGGGTGGTTGGGTTTACAGATCGCTGACCGGTCGGGCCCTGCGAGGGACACTGATCCCCACAAGCCTAAAGGCATGGCTTGTGGGGGGGGGAGGGAGCTATTCCAGGTATCTCTTGAGCATAGCAGCTGAAAAAAGGATCAGGGAACGGGTAGGAGGTAAAGTGGCGAATCCGTTGAGCATCCCCCAATCGTGGATCACGCCGTTGAAACGGATGGTGGTGACATCAACACCTGCTTCGTCGAGACGACGGCCCAGGGCTTCTCCCTGGTCTCGAAGGATATCGTTTTCTGCAACTTCGATCAAGGTGGGAGGAAGACCTTGTAACTCTTCGGTAGAGGCTTGTACAGGAGAAAGATGAGGATTCAGGCGGTCGTCTTGCTCGGTAAGATATTGGTCGAACATCCATTGCATCAAGGGAATGGTTAGGAAACGTTGCTCTCCGTAGAGATCATAGGATTCCCAGTCGAAATTCGCGTCCGTTACCGGCCACATCAGGATTTGTACCTTGATTTCAGGCCCTTTTTGCTCTTTGGCCAGCATACTGGTGACGATAGTCATATTGCCCCCGACGCTGTTGCCGACGATACCGAGGCGGTGACCGTCTACATGAATTTCATCCCCATGCTCGGCCACCCAACAGGTCGCTGCATATATTTCATCGATCGCTTGTGGAAATTTGGCTTCGGGCGAAGGCGTGTAATTGACGAACACACAGGCGTAACCGGACTCGACTACCAGATCACGGGCCAGACGTTTGTGGGTGGGGTAATCTCCTAATACCCAGCCTCCACCGTGGATGAAGATGAATACCGGTAACTTTTCCTTAGAACCTTGAGGACGGAGGATATTCAGACGGAGCATGTGATCGTCCACTGTGATTGTTTTTTCCGATTCTTCAATGCCGGAAAGGTCTGTTTTTACGCTGGCTTGTGCTGTTACCAACACCTTTCTGGCTTCCGGAACAGAGAGCGATTCCACCGGCTTGTCACCTGAATTCAATACTTTGAGATATTCTTTTGTACCGACACTAAGATGATCGTCTTTCAGATATTCGGGTGCTTTTTTTCGATTTGCTGTCATGATATAAATTTTTATTTTCCGGTTGTACGCAGAAAAGAAAACCGGAGTTTCTCCGTGACAGCCTTTTGTATTAGATGATGACAGTAACAGCGGATAAAGCGATCTGAATTTGATTTTTATCGCTTTGTCCGCTGTTACTCTTTCATTTTCCGGCGCTTTAAATTTTGCCGCTCAAACCGAATTTTTCCGTAAGGACTTTGGCGACATTCGGTGAAAGGAAAGCGGGCATGGTCGGTCCCAGATGGATATTTTTGATACCTAATGACAGTAAAGCCAGTAGTACGATAACGGCTTTTTGTTCATACCAGGCGATATTGTAAACAATAGGGAGTTCATTGATATCTTTCAGTCCGAATACTTCTTGCAGTTTCAGGGCTATGCGTACCAGTGAATAACTATCGTTACATTGTCCGGCATCCAGGACACGGGGAATGTTTCCGATGTTTCCCAAACCCAGTTTGTTGTAACGGTATTTGGCACAGCCAGCTGTGAGTATCACTGTATCGGAGGGGAGAGATTTGGCAAATTCGGTATAATATTCCCGTATTTTCATGCGTCCGTCACATCCGGCCATGACTACAAACTGACGGATAGCTCCGCTTTTTACAGCTTCGACCACCTTGTCTGCCAGTTGAATGACCTGGTGATGGGCAAAGCCACCGACAATGGTTCCTTTTTCAATTTCTACCGGAGGTTTACAGGTTTTTGCTTTTTCGATGATTTCCGAAAAATCCTTTTTCCCGTCCGCATCTGTTACGATGTGTTTACATCCGGGATATCCGGCTGAATTGGTCGTGTACATCCGGGCTGTGTAGGTGGCTGCCGGTAATGGGGGTACGATACAATTGGTCGTGAAAAGGATCGGTCCGTTAAAAGTTTCGAATTCCTCCCGTTGTTTCCACCAGGCATTTCCATAATTACCGGCGAAATGTTTGTATTTTTTGAATGCCGGATAGTAGTGGGCAGGTAACATTTCACTGTGGGTATACACGTCGATTCCGGTTCCCTCGGTTTGCCGTAACAACTCTTCCATATCTTTCAAATCGTGTCCGCTGATCAGGATTCCGGGATTAGAACGGACGCCCAGATTGACTTCGGTGATTTCAGGATTACCGTAACTTCCGGTATTGGCCTGGTCGAGTAGGGCCATGGCCTGTACGCCGAATGTCCCGGTTTGCAGGACACGGGCGGTGAGTTCTCCGACCGACAGGTTACCGATAGCGATATCGGACAAGGTACGTTGTATAAATTCGTGAAGAGCCGGATTATCGTATCCCAGGCGCATAGCATGCCCGGTATAAGCCGCCATTCCTTTGAGTCCATATACAATTAATTCTTTCAGTGAACGCAGATCTTCGTTCGGTTCGCGTAATACCCCCACTTCAGCCGCTTTATCATCATAAGCTTCCGGGGCTCCGTTCCAGGTCAATTCGTCGGCCGAAGGAAAGGTGATGCCGGCTGACGATGCCTGAGCAACCAGACGGTTGCGAAGATTGAACCCCCGATTGATCCGTTCGGTGATGCTTTTTTCGTCGAAATTAGCATTGGTAATAGTCGAAAAGAGGGCGTCGATGACAAAAGCATTGACTTGTGGATCGGGTAATATCCGGTGCGTACGTAAGGTGTGGGCTGCAATAGAAATTCCTCTGATTACAAAGAGCAGCAAATCCATGCGAGCCGAAGTTGTACTGTTTTTACCGCATACTCCGCGGACTGTACAGCCTGTCCCTTTGGCTGTCTCCTGACATTGAAAACAAAACATCGATTCTTTCATAACATTTTATTGATTTGTATACCTTTTACTTTATACGTAAAAAGTAATCTTATAGCCATATTTCTTCTAAAATTTCGCCCTGTAGGCTGATTTTGACCATCTTTAAAGGAATGTTGCGTTTTGCTTTTTGACGGGCTTTCTGGCAAAGGTGCAATAACCCACTGCAACAAGGCACTTCCATGATCATAACGGTCAGGGTGTCTATTCCTCCTTCATCGATCATCGTAATCAATTTTTCGAGATATATTTCTTGTCCATGATCCAGTTTCGGACACGCGATAGCCAGGCGTTTCCCACGAAGCCAGTTGGTATGAAAATCCCCGGCAGAATAGGCTGTACAATCCGCAGCAACCAATAGATTCGCCTTCTTCAGCCAGGGAGCGGTCGGAGACAGTAAATGTAACTGAACGGGCCACTGTTGTAATTCGCTGGGCATCGATACCGGTGAGGTGAAGGTATCCGTTTGGCTTTGCGCCGATGCCGGGATACCGATGGCTTGTTTTTGTGATTGTGGAGTGAAGGTTATATTCCGGCTTCCGGGACAACCTCCGGTGGCTGAAGTCGGCGTTGCGTGAAACAGAAAGGAATTTTGGGGTGTTGACTTGTTTGCCGGAACAGGTATAGGAAGATGATTTTCCTCCAATACGTCGATGGCTTGTTGGAGATAATCCTGCTGTCCCTGAGTTGCCAGATGACGGAGATGAGCGGAGATCACTTTTTCTCCTTTGGGGAGCAGGCGTTGCATCACTTTACGTTCGTCATAAGCTTCGGCTTCTCTCTCTTCCAGTTCTATCGCTTGCTGCGGGCATTCTCCTAAACAGGCCCCCAAACCGTCGCAATAGAGTTCGCTCACTAGAACGGCTTTGCCCTCGATCAGTTGCAGAGCCCCTTCGTGACAACCTTTTACACAAAGACCGCAACCATTACACCGGGAGTCGTCGATTTTAATTATCGTGCGTTTCATATTTGTCTGTTTTAATGTAATGACAAAAATCGGAATCTTATTACAGAAGAATTGTCACAAATGTTACAATGGAAAAAAATATGGAGGGGAATTGTGCTATATTTGGGGAGGAGAGTTGTTGAGTTGTAGAGTTGCTGAGTTGTTGAGTTACTGAGTTATAGAGTTATGAAGTTGTTGGGTTATTGGGGGAAAAGGTGTTTGCAGGGAGAAGGATAATAAATAATAAACAAGACGGATGATGGATTATAAGAAATTGGCAGAGGCTCCGGTTTTCAGAGGGCTTTCAGAAAGGTTCCTGGAAAATTTTATCGGTCGTACTCCGAATGCTTTGCGTGAGTTTGGTATCGGTGATTTTATTGCTTTACAGGGGACGGTTTGTCAGTCGTTGTATTTGTTGTATAGTGGCCGGGTACGGACTAATATGGTGAATGAAGAGGGGAAACAGGTGACGATAGAGGAGATCGAAGCTCCCCGTTTGTTGGCTCCGGCTTTTATTTTTGCTACAGACAACCGTTTCCCGGTAAATATTACCACTTTAACAAATTGTGAAGTGCTGGTTTTGAACCGGACTGATTTTGTAGACCTGATGCATCGGGAAAAGATAGTGATGCAAAATTTTCTGCGGATCATTTCCGACCGGAGTATTTTTTTGAGCCGTAAGTTGAATGCTTTTGCCTTACAGGATTTGAAAACCCGCTTGCTGGCTTATCTTCGCGAACATGAAAATCCGCGTAGTCGACAAGAGATCGCCGATATCCTGGGAGTGGCACGTCCCTCCTTAGCCCGGGTATTGTCGGAATTGGCCGATGAAGGATATCTCCGGATCGAAAAGCGGAAAATCACTGTCGTACGGCATAAGATCGATTGACGGGGATAAGTGAGGTGAGCAGTTTGGGAAGTCTCAACAAACTAAAAGTTTCTAAACACGAAATTCCTGCTCTATAGCTTTATTTTTGCCCGAATCCGGCTCAGTGACTGCGGGGTGATCCACAGATAAGAAGCGATGTGTTTTTGCGGGACATGTTGCAATAATTCCGGGGTTTCCCGGATTAAAGTCAGGTAGCGTTCTTTAGCACGCGGACTGTCATTACTGAGTAACCAGTTTTCAGTGGTAAGCAATTGTTGCTCCATCAGACGGCGCCCGAGGTTGGCTAATCCAAGGGATGAATCGAATAACTTGGTTAAAAGATGGCGCGGAATACTGTATGCGATACTGTCATTACAGGCTTCTATAGAGATTTGGGAGATCGAATTGTCGGCATATCCCCAGATCGAAAAGGCTATTTCACCGACAGAAGCAAACCAGATAGTCGTATCGGTTCCGTCTTTCAGATAATGTCCTCTCCAGATTCCTTCTTTGATCAGGTATAAATTGCTATTGCGTTCTCCTTCAATGACAATAGCTTCTTTTTTTCTAAAACGTACTTCCTGCATTTGTTCTGTCAATGCTTTTACATCCGTTTCTGAAAGGTTATACCTTCGGCAGAATTTCTCGATAAAGACTTCCATAGTTGATCTGTTCTTTTTGCTCTGCAAAGATAGTGCTTAATTTTAGATTAAGGTAGTCGTAAGGGCGGCGGACAAGACCGAAAGTTCTCCACAGGAGTAAAGCCGATTTCGGTAAATTTAAGACTTCTGTTTCTGCTTTTCGTGCAGATAAAGGCTGCCGATCAGGAGAAGGGTGAGTACTTCTGCCAGAGGGACGGCCAGCCATATTCCTTTTACATCGAGTAATATAGGAAGCACCAGGAAGCCCACCAGCATAAATAGTATCCCGCGTAGCAGGGTGATGACGGTAGCCCGATGTGCCCGTTCGATACTTTGATAATAACCGATTCCAATCATATTGACGGCGAAAAATATAAAGCCGAAGGCAAAGTAAGGCAAACCTTTCACTGCAATCTGATAAGCTGCATATTCCGGTCCGATAAACAGAGCGACAATCTGGTGGCGGAAAAGGGCGGTGAGGGTGAAAAAACTTATTCCGCAGAGGAGTGCTGTTCTGTACATCAAACGGAGGGTTTGTTTGATCCGTGATGTATCCCGGAGACCGAAATTATAACTGAGGATCGGCTGACCCGATAACACGATTGCGTCGTATATCATAAAAATAATCGGGAAAAAATAACAAGCGATACTGAATGCTGCTACTCCGTCTTCTCCTAAATGACTGATGAATACGTAATTTCCCAGAAACATCATAAAGGCGATGGATAGTTCGGTGACAAAGGCCGATGAACCGAGCTTAACCATATAACCGATATTCCGGGCGGTAAGTTGCATACTTTTCCGGCTTAATTTGATTCGTTGCAGATGTAAAGTATGTGACCGGCGCAGCAGATAACCAACTGTCATCAGTCCCCCGATCGTTGTCCCGAGACTGGTTGCAAAGGCTGCCCCCATCAGTCCCCAGCCGAAACGGAAGATGAAAATATAATCGAGGAGGATGTTGGTTACTGCTGCTATAGCATTACACATCATGGCATAATTGGGGGAACCGTCTAAACGGATGAAGAACATCCCTGCATTCAGGATTAGATAGAATACCAGAAAAGGAATATACCAGATCATATATTCCATAACGCCGGGCAATAGGCGTTCCGAACTTCCCAGCAAGTGGGCCAAAGGTTCTAAAAACAGACAACACAGGGCGGACAGAATCAGAATGAGTAAAGAAGCGAATCCGATTGCCTGGGTGATATTGATATTCGCTACTTTTACTTTCCCCTGGGATAAGTGAATAGAAGCGACTACAGATGCGCCCATACCGAACATCAGGCCGATACCCGTCGTGATCATAAACAAAGGGGCAGTGATGTTAACGGCTGCTAAAGCATCACTACCGATTCCTTTCCCGACAAAGATACCGTCGGTGATTACAAATACTGCTGAAAATATCATTCCTAAAACTGTCGGAATCAATAATTTTCTGAACAAGGTCGAAATGTTCATGCTTCCGAAATCAATACTGTCTCTCATATTCCTCTTTTTTTGAATTTCGTCGCAAAGGTAAGGCAAACTATAGGGTAAAAAATTACCAAATGATAACTTCTCGGTTATTTTTTATGTAGAATTATTCCGGTCCTTGTTCGTCTTCGGTATTCGTGTTCGGGGACGCGGTC